>JAEEGJ010015641.1_pt1 | contig 17638 bp, 11 predicted proteins | sample 8958761 | NCBI WGS metagenome assembly JAEEGJ01 (sample SAMN16246546, study PRJNA631951) | gut metagenome | biome: gut microbiome; feature: rumen; material: RS-attached | host: Bos | place: Iran: Karaj | collected 2018-10 | reverse complement strand
TATTTCAAATTTAAACGGAAAGCAATCCGTCATGGTGCGTCCGTTGTTGGAATCAAATTCTGATACGTTCATAAGATTTAACGAAGCTGTTTCTATTGTGAGAAAAGTAATGGCTTTTAAAGAACAGTCTTTTGCTGATATAGTAAGTGCCAGAAAGCCTTTTGGATTGGAAGCCAATGATAAAATATACGATAAATATATTTCTAACTCATTAAAAGTATATGCATATCCTAAAAATGGATATGTCAATAAATCTTGTGTTCGTCAAAATTCACAAGATGTTGGAAAATATAAAGTGATGATAGCCAAAGCTTATGGTGAAAGAGGTGATTTCCCATATTTGGTTATTGGGAAACCTTTTTTGGCATTGCCAGGTGAAGTGTGCACGGAAACTTATTTGGCTATCGGCCCTAACAAAAGCAAAGAATATGCACAAAACATAATTTCCTATATGACAACAAAATTATTTAGATTTTTTGTGTTATTTAAGAAAAACACTCAAAATGCTGCAAAAGGAGTTTATGACTTTGTACCGATGCAAGATTTTACAGAGCCGTGGTCTGATAAAAAACTATATGCAAAATATGGCATTAGTGACGAGGAGATTGAATTTATAGATTCTATGATTCGCCCGATGGATCTTAACGTAGAGGAAGAATAATGGCAGACATTAATTATTTCCCACAGCGGCCAGAATCTCACCCTACGATATATGCTTATGAATTTGTAGGTGTCGAGTCACATAAAGGCTATATCAAGATCGGTTATACAGAACGCGATGTTAAAACTCGTGTAAAGGAACAAGTCCATACTGCCGCCGTACCATATCATATTCTTGGACACTGGTCCGCTATGAAAAATGATGGAACGTGTTTTACGGATCATGACGTACACGATGTTTTGAAGGCGAAAGGCAAGCAGCAATTAAACGCTGGCGATGATAAGAATGAATGGTTCAAGTGTTCTAAAAAGGATGTTGAAGCTGCAGTCATAGCGTTACAACTAGGCACAGAAAACATTGAGGAACGCACGAAAACTTTCGCTATGCGTCCAGAGCAAGAAGTTGCCGTCAATCATACGATGGCCTATTTTAAATCTGCATATGAAGAAGGAAGCGGAAGAACGCCCAAATTCCTTTGGAACGCAAAAATGCGTTTTGGTAAAACCTTTGCTGCTTATAAATTGGCCAAAAAGATGGGGATGAAGCGAGTGTTAATCCTAACTTTTAAACCCGCTGTTCAGACAGCTTGGAAGGAAGATCTATTAACGCATGTGGATTTTGAAGGTTGGCAATTTATAACTCGTCCTGTCGTCCCTGGCGGATTAACAAACGATCAACAGTTCCAGCAAGCTGATAAGTCACGTCCCATTGTTTGTTTCGGTTCGTTTCAGGATTTTCTTGGCGTAAACAAAGAAACTGGTGGTATCAAGGCCAACAACGAATGGGTTCATGCTACGAACTGGGATTTAGTTATTTTCGATGAATACCATTTTGGCGCTTGGAAAGATAACGCGAAAAAACTTTTTGAGCAAGATGAAGACATTTACGAAGAAGATCTTTCCAAATATGAATCTGGTAATGTATACGATGAAACTTGGCTGCCTATAACCACTTCATATTATTTGTATCTCTCTGGAACTCCATTCCGTGCGCTTAATTCTGGCGAGTTTATCGAAGAGCAGATCTATAACTGGACTTATTCCGATGAACAGAGGTCTAAAGCCGAATGGAAGGGACCGGGAGAAAATCCTTATGCTGCTTTACCGAGAATGGTCATGCTCACATACAAAATTCCCGATAGCATACAGCGTATCGCTAAAGCAGGAGAATTTGATGAGTTTGATTTGAATGTTTTCTTCTCGGCAGAAGGAAGCGGCAAAGACGCTCACTTCAAATACGAAGATTATGTGCAGAAATGGCTTGATCTAATTCGTGGGTCTTATTTGGAGACAAGTGTTGATGAGCTAAAATTAGGTGCACAAAAGCCTCCGATGCCATATTCTGACACACGACTTCTAAATGTTCTGTCACATACATTATGGTTTATGCCTAACGTTGCCTCTTGCTACGCAATGGCAAACCTTTTAGCTCAGAAACAGAATGTGTTTTACCACGATTATAAGGTCAATGTTTGTGCCGGAACGCAGGCTGGAATAGGAGCGGCTGCTTTGGATCCTGTTCGCCGTTCTATGGGAGATCCTTTGAACACTAAGACCATAACATTATCCTGTGGAAAATTGACTACAGGAGTTACAATAAGGCCGTGGTCTGGTATTTTTATGTTACGTAATCTCTCGTCTCCTGAGACCTACTTCCAAGCGGCGTTCCGTGTACAAAGTCCTTGGGAAATTATTAAAGATAGCGGCGAAAAAGAAATTATTAAACAGGAGTGTTATGTATTTGACTTTGCGTTGGACAGAGCACTCCGGCAAATTTCCGATTACTCTTGTCGTTTAAACGTGGCTGAAAGCAATCCGGAAAAGAAAGTAGGAGAGTTTATCAATTTCTTGCCGGTTTTGGCCTACGATGGAAGTGCCATGCGCCAAGTTAATGCGGCCGAGATTTTGGATATTGCTATGGCAGGCACTTCTGCTACACTTCTTGCCAAGCGATGGGAGAGTGCATTGCTTGTTAACGTTGACAATGACACGCTAACACGTCTCCTTGCCAACAAGGAAGCAATGGAAGCGCTAATGCGCATTGAAGGATTCCGTAGTTTAAATACCGAAATTGAAACAATCATTAATAAATCTAACGCTGTTAAAAAGGCGAAAAAAGAAGGCGAAAAGCTAACCAAAAAAGAAAAAAAGGAACTTTCAGACGAAGAGAAAGAATACAAATCAATGCGTAATAAGATTCGTGACAAGCTTATTAAATTTGCCACGCGTGTTCCTGTTTTTATGTATCTTACGGACTTCCGCGAATACAGTTTGCAGGATGTTATCACGCAATTGGAACCAGATTTATTTAAGAAGGTCACAGGTCTGAATGTTAAAGATTTTGAACTTCTTGTTTCTCTAAACGTTTTCAACGAAGCTCTAATGAACGATGCCGTTTACAAATTCAAACGGTATGAAGATGCTAGTCTTATTTACACTGGCATTGATAAACATACTGGTGAAGATGTTGGTCTGTTCAGCACTGTAATAAGCCGTGCAGATTATGATGCCATGTCAGGACAGGTTGCTGCATCTATGGTGGCCGATGCTCCTAGTAAGGGTGATATTCCAGAGAAACCTATTTTTACAAATATCAACGACTATGATCTTAATGAAGATGTCGAAGATATACCGATGGTAGCAGAACCGAAAAGAAAATATAGTGCAAAGCGCAAGCCTATTGTTAAATCGTCACAATCGTCATCAACTCCAACCTATAGACCATCCTTTGTACCGCCAACTCCAGAAAAATCACCCACTGCCAAAAGGCAATCTAAATTCGTTGATGTTTCTAAAGTATGTGCCGGAACCGTAGTCACGCACAAGGCTTTTGGTGTCGGCCAAGTTAAAGGAATCGACGGAGGAGTTATAGTTGTTGTTTTCAACGGTGCCAAAAAGCGATTCCAATTCCCTGGAGCCTTTGAACAAGGCTTTTTAAACCTAGATGAATGACTTGCAATGAGGCGAGAATTGTGGCTACCAAAAAACTCATTTGATTCAAATTATTCGACGATTCAATTCGTTTTTTATTATATTTCTATTAATATTGGGCAGTTGATAGAGTCGACTTTAAATAACAAAATTCAGCATTTAGGGACAGGGCATGTCTAATGTATTCATTTCTTTTCGGCATAGTGATGGAAGGCAATATAAGGAACACTTGTCAAAGCTTTTTGATCTAAATCGTGATACGATCGATTTTTCTGAGGATGTGGATCGTTCCAACATGTCAGATGATACGATTAGATTACATTTATATAAGAAGCTTCGACGGTCTAGCGTCACAATCGTTTTATTAACGCCATTGGCAGTTAATCACAAAAAGAACCGAAGAGGAGAATACGATGATTGGATGTATGATGAGATTAGATATTCCCTTGAAGACAGAGAGGGTAATCGTACAAATGGCCTTGTAGCAGTATATACACCGGAGGCAGCAAATTTACTTGTAAAATTTCAACCTTCTAGACCCGTTATCGTAAACAATGTTGACAATCTTTTCCGGAGAAATATGATGAATGTGAAACCGGAGTATAAGAAGAATCCCAATCCAGGTACATTTGATAGGGATTACGATTCATATTGTTCACTAATTGAATGGAATGAATTTATAAATTATATCGGCAAACATATTGAAATCGCATCAAAAAAGCGAGATGAGATATATAAATATGTTATTAACAAAAGACTTTAAAATGTATTTACGCTAGAACAATCAATGTACTTCACTACTGAAATTGGTGTAATGCTAGCGGAATTTGCAGTGTTATTGAGCTGGCAAAAGAAATTTTAAGATTGCTTGATGAACTAATGTACAATGTTACACACTGAACAACGGTGATTGTATTTCATCATTTCCTGAGAATTGATTATTTGATTAGCTCTTAATGTTCGAGCCTCATAAGCATCTTCTATCCATTCTCTTAAGTCTTCCTTCGTTTCCGGATAATAATGATATGTAGCATAACCACTATTATAATTATCTGAAAATCTTGGTGGAAGATATGCACTGTTTCCTTGACTGGGCAACAAAATTCCTATGAGCCCATTTGGAATATTATCACCTTGTGTTAAAGAACTTTTAATCTCCCAGTCAATATATCGACGACTATGTGTGCACTTCCCTATCAGTACAATTGTTACGGTACTATCTCCAATATATCTTTCACGAATTTGATGCATTACATAATTGGTATCTGGACTGTTAATGAAGTCATCATTATCCCTTACTCCTATTATTTTTGGAATAAAAACACCTTTAAAATCAGTTAGGAAATCTTCAACTTCATCATCGTCTTTTTCATAATGTGAAATAAAGACCGTTCTACGAACGGGTGGTAAAATACCACTGAAATTAAAGGGATTTGTGTTTTGCGAGTACATTAGCGTTTTCCTTTTTTTGATTTGTTTTGAATTTTTCGAATTCCTTTAAGAATAAGAAATAGGCATTCATCAACAAAAGGTGAATGCATAAGTATGGAATATTCTTTAACAGTAAGGCCAGATCGATTTGCTAAATCTTTTATGGATATATTCTTTAGACAATTGACAATATTTTCGTAGTCTGTTTTTTTGCCTGAGTCGGAAAGTAGTTTTAATAATTTATCGTATTCTGGCGTATTATTACATTGCCATTTTTCCGTTAATGGTTCAGGTATGGTTTTTTTACAAACTAAAGAAACAATATCCTGAGTGATTCCTCCGAAACCACCTAATAAAAAGAGTGGCATTTCTTTTGACAAGGCTTTTAGCACTTCTTCCAAAACTCCTGGCATAGCCCCACAGTATCCGAAACGTCTTCCGCCTGCACAGATTCTTAAATCTGATTTCGATATCATTTTTTCACGCATCAATGTTAGCGACAAAGCCCAAATATGCCTGTTGTCAACAGTATTTGGTTGGATGTATTTTTGTTGATCAATTTTATGATCTTTAATTTTTGGGCATGCATATTTCTGGATTTTTAGAACATCATCGTATTCCGATTTGAACCGTCGAAGAGCTGGACCGTCAATAGACAAAGGCCATGCCAAATAATTTTCAATCTTTGGAAAATTTTTAATTCCTTTTTCGCGGAGGGCCTTAGCTTCGTTGAGAATAAATTCTGTGAAGCCACTTTCATCACACGGTCGTAAATCTCCGCCGTAGATTAAAGTTGCTCCTCTGGCCAAAAGATGTCTTGATATGTCTTGAACAAGACGTTGAATGGAATCTGGCGTATGCCCTATTTTAAGCATTTCTCCAAATTCTTCTTTGTCTGGCTCAGAAACTGATATTCCACATCGCATCCCTAAAAATTCTGAGCTGTTTTTATTATTCCACAATGGAGTTCGTGCATCTAAAAGACTTTTAGAATACCAATTTGATTCCTCAAAGAATACCGGTGGATCAGGATAATACACAATACAATTATGTTGGCTTTTGTTTCGTATTGTTTCTAAATCAGATAGTTCCGGGGGGCGAATCAATAATCGTGATGAAGGTGGAAAGCGTCCGGCTCTTTTTAACAATGTTAAGACCGAAAGATTATAAAAACATCTAATAGTCTCAACCAATGCAGCTTCTAAGATACGTAAGTATTCTTTCTCGGCATCTTGCTTTTCAAGCTCTAATATGTCGTGTTGTATATGCAGACAAGGGATATTTGAACAACCAGGGAATATTCTGTCTTCAAAATGGCTACGAAAATCAACACTGACAATTGGTCGCATAGTCTTTTTGGCGCGAGAAACTTCTATCTGACACCAATGACTAGCCGAATAAAAGTCCGTTTCAAACAATATAAGAGTTGCGACGTCGACCAATTTTAGAATTTTACGAGAAAATTCTTCACCTGGCAATATTTCTGTCTTGTCAAAAAATGTTTTAATTGTTGTTTCTGTATTCACGTATTCTACAATTTTCTGCGCAAGCTTCTCTCCAAATTCCCCTTTTTTACGGTGACTCAAAAATAAAATCAAAGGAGAAATATTTTTTGATCTACGCTTTTTTGAATAAGTAAAAGAATAAATTGCATGCGCTATCGCAACATCAAATAACAATTCTTTAGTTTTAGTATCTTTTTTGTCCCAATCAAATATGCGTATTGCATTTTGATTCTTCATTGCGCCACCTGATGGGAAAACCCCTTTTTCAATCGAAATTGGTACTATCCCTATTTGAGGTCCTTTGCAAGGCAAACTTTTATAAAATGCCTTCCATTCATCATTACCATTAGTATTAATACTTATAAAGGGGAATATTAAAATTTTCTTACCTGAATAGGGAGATTGATTTAAAAAGACGTCTTTTTCGATTGTGTTCCAAAAGAAAACAGGAATGTTCAGTTCCCTGGAAAACGGACGATCTGTATCTCTCGCTAGCATCTTTTTGATGCCCTGCAAAAAGGGGGTAATCTTCTTAGCATCATCTGGATGCCAAATAAAGTGTAGAACAAGAGGCTGTTGAAAAGTTTGAGACATTGTAACCACCTTTATATCATTTTTACGAATTATACCATTATTTCCACTAGTATGGAATAGTTTTTAATGTCAGAAAATACCAACGTTTAAATGGAAATAGAATGTCTGTGCTAGTAAAATTAGTGTAATACTAGCGAAAAGGCTAGCGTGCTAGTATGATTTGTAGTGCACTAGCAAAATTTGTGTAACATTAGCTGAATCAGAAGTGCTCGTTAAGAAAAGTGGTGGTGTACTAGCGAAAGGACTAGCGCGCTAGCATAATTGATGGTGCGCTACAAAAAATAGTGGCGCAAAGCTTGAAACGCTAGCAAAAGCTGTAGTGCGCTAGCGAAAAGGGCAGAAGTGCTAAAGTCCCAACATCTCTTTAGCTTCTGCGTGACCTTGTTCAGCGGCTTTCTTTAGCCAAAATGTTGCTTGTTCTTGGTCGGGATCTATGCCTTTGCCGTAATAATAAGCAAGGCCCAGGGCGAATTGTGCACTGTCATAGCCTTGCTCAGCGGATTTTGTGAACCATTCTACGGCTGTTTTATCGTCGCCAATCGCATCATAGTACACTCCCAAGCCGAACATGGCCCAATCATTTCCATCGTTTGCGGCGTCAGTAAACAGTTCTTTAGCCTTCTCGGGATCTTGCGGTACTCCTTTTCCGACCATATAGCAAGCGCCTAAATTATACCTTCCAAAAGAGTCGCCAAGATATGCTGCTTTGGTGTACCATTCAATGGCTTTTATATCATCGTTCAATTTAATATAAAGATTTCCTAAAGCGGTTTGGGCGCCAGAAAGTTCCTGTTCCGCTGCTTTTGTGTACCATTCCTTGGCTTTGTCGTAATCTTGTGGTACACCGTTTCCCTTTTCATAACAATCACCAAGGGCAAATGCTGCGTTCAAATTGCCTAGGCTTGCAGCTTTGGAATATAACTCCACGGCCTTTTTGAAATCTTGCGGTACACCTTTGCCGAAATAATAAAAATTACCTAATGAAACCTGTGCGTTTGATTCGCCTTGTTCTGATGCTTTTGTGTAGTATTCTATAGCTTTTTCGTAATTTTGCGGGGATCCTTCACCAAATTCGTATTGTAGTCCTAAAATATATTGTGCTTCATCATCTCCTTTATTTGCAGCATTGATAAAATATTCTGTTGATTTGGTGTACAATTCGTCTGCTTTTTTAGAATCTTGTGATACACCAAGTCCCTTTTCATAACAATAGCCTAAATTGTGCTGTGATATAGCGTCTCCTTTTTCTGCTCCTTTTTTAAAGTATTCAACAGCTTTTTCGTAATCTTTTGGCGTACAAACTCCCGAAAGATAAAAATGGCCGAGATATCCACAGGCAGGAGCGTATCCTTGCTCGGCCGCCTTTGTAAATAATTCAAAAGCCTTCTCGCAATTTTGAGGAACACCTTTTCCGAACTTATAATATATAGCTAAATTATATATGGCCGGAGCGTAGCCTTGTTCAGCCGCTTTTTCAAAATATTTAAAAGCTAAATTGTCATCAGCTGCTTTAACCCCGAGCTGATTGTAGCGTTTTGGAGTGTTGAAGCGAAAAAATATAAACGCACCTATGATCATTACCGAGATAATGATCAGTGCGACTATTACTTTTTTTGATGATGAGTTAGTTTTCATGATCCCTTCAAAATTAGTTGCGGTTGATATAAAGTATTATACCATTTCAACTTATTGATTTTAAGATCGTTTAAAAAATTGGCAAAACGCTAGCGAAAAGAGGAGAAAAAAAGGCATGGCTTGCGCCATGCCTTTTTGCTTGTTTTTGTTTTGCTTTGCTTTGCTGTGCTATTTATTTTTGTGGTGGTTTATTTCTTTGCTTGGTAGGGGTCCGGGGAGGTGATGAGGGAGATGGTGTTCTCAAGGGTGGCCTTGAGAGTGCACTTTTGGTTCTTGGTGTTGATCTTGACCTTCATGGTGACACCGTCCTGGGCGCCGCTGTAGATTAGGTTGTTGCCCTTTTGGGTGAGTTCAACGGTGGTGAAGTTGAGGGCGTGGTTGACCATGTTCGGGTCGGCCAGGGAGGAGAAGGTGGTCTTGTTGAAAAGCTTGGAGATGTCCTGCTCGGTGGTGAGGGTGAAGGTCAGCTTTTGCTTGTCGTTGCTGGAGGAGAAGGGCCAGGCAAAGTCGCCCGTTATGGAGCCGATGTTGAGGAGGGTTTTATTGGAGGCGTATTTGAAGACGCCTTTCTTCTGGTTGTACTGGACCTTGATGTCCTTGTCCTTTACGGGGAGAGAGGGGATGATAGCGGGATTGACGATCATGGCGTCTTCAGATTCGCTGTAGATGAAGATCGTGTTGTTGCAGGTCTCGATATCTTCCTTGGTGACGGTGCAGGAGAGGGAGAAGGTAGTTACGGATTCGCCCTGGACCGGCGTCCATGCGTAGGGGGAGTAGGGACGGATGGTCGGGAAGGAGTCCCCGGGGTAGAACTGCCAGATGTTGATGAAGTCCCAGCCGGTGTAGGTAAGCTTGTCGGCTATCTGTTCCTTGGTGATGCCGGTGCCGAGATTGTTGCTGCGGGATTTCCTGGAGTCGAAGAAGCAGCCGGTGGCGGTGCTTTCGTAAGCGGAGCCCCCGATGCCGCCGTATTCGAAACTGCCTCTGGCGGAGCCGAGGGCGAGACAGTTGGTGAATTTGGAGAAATCGGCTTCGCCCGCTATGCCGCCGACATAGGAATCGCCTTTGACGGTGACGGCGCTTATGCAGTTCGCGATGACGGGATCAAGGGCCTTGCCGATCATGCCGCCTATTGCCGAGAAGCCATCGGCAAGACCCTCGACCGTGCAGCAGGAAAAGGAGCCGCCGATAACGACGCCCGCGAGAAGGCCGACCTGGTTGGTGCCTTCAACCTGGCCCATGACGCCGCAGTAGGAGAACTCGGTGTTGTCGGCGTAGCCGACAAGGAGACCGACTCTTTCGTAGCCCTTCACAACGCCGAGAACGTTAACGTTCTTGATTATGGCGTCGCGGGTGCAGCCGAAGAGGCCCTGGGGGGCTTTTTCTTCGGTTTCGATGAAGAGATTTTTAATAATGAAGTTATTGCCGTCGAAGGTGCCGGAGAAGGGGGCGGTTTCGGTTCCTATGGGAGGGAAGCCCAATCCGCCGCGCCAGTATTCGGATTCGCGGAGATCGATGTCGGCGGTGAGGGTGTAGAAAAAGTTTTCGGAGTATGCGGCCTGCTTTTCCATCCAGACTAAGTTTTCCGGGGAAGCGATGAGGAAAGGATTGGCTTCGGTGCCGTAGCCGGCAGGCTCTAAGGGGGAGAGGGAGAAGAGGACTTCCACCTCCGTGTTACCTGTGACGGTGAAGGTCGTGCCTTCAATGGGCTCGCCGTTTACGGTAATGCTGTACACTTCCAGTCCGGATTCGGGAATGGCCAGAACGGTCACTTCCTCGCCGTAGTTGTAGAAGAACTTGTCGGGGGACAACGCGACGGTGCCGCATTCCGGGGGAACGACCGTAACGTGGTAATTTACAGGTGTGAACCTTGGGACGAGGTAGTAGTCGCCCTGTATCGCGATCTGGCCGGAAGGCTCGGTCAGCTCCTCAATGTAGCCTTCGATCTTATCGAAGCTGTAGCCGGGGAGAGGCGCGGCCTCATAGGAGACTTCCTCGTTGTAGAGATAGGCGGGCTTGTCAGGGTCTATGGTGAGCGTTCCGCCTATCGTCTGCTCTACGGTGAGGGAGTATTCGATGCCGCTGAAGTGGGCGGTGAGGTCGTAGTCCTGGTCAACGTAGATGAGAAGCGTGCTCTCTTCGGTGGTTATGGTGCCGGAGAAGCCTTCGAAGGTCGAGCCCTCGTCGGGTATGGCGGTGATCGTAACGGGCTCACCTTTCGTGTAGGTGGCTTTTTCGGGATCAACTTTTACGGTGCCGCCTTCCGTCGAGGAGACGTTTATGGTGTAGCCGGAATAGACGAACTCCACGCTAAGCTCCATATCCCTGGTCGGGGAGACGACGAGGGGGTTGTCAAGGTAGACGCCCTCGTTGTAGGTGAACTGCACGAAGGAGTAGCCCTTGTCGGGGATGGCGGTGAAGGTAATGATGTCGCCGGCATCGTAGTAGTCTTTTACGGGGGAAACGGAGACGCGGCCGTTTTCCGAGGGAGTGATGGACAGGGTGTAGGGGCCGGCTATCGCGCTAAGGGAAGTGAGCGCTATGACGGCCGTGACGATCAGGGCGGTGAGTTTTTTCATGATGGTATCGCTCTTTTTGGGGGTGATAGTAAGTGTATCTTGTTATTCTACCATTATTACAACAGGAGAATAAAAAAGCGGAGCGCTTCATGCGCTCCGCTTGGCTTGATCTATAAGATAAGCGTTCTTTAATTTGTCAATATATGATGTTATTGTTCGTCAAGCCAACGAAGTTAAAGTTTTTACACTTAGGTTTTTTTTTTGAACTACATTTTGGAAACTTGGCTTCTCTCCCTCATGGGAGCAAGAGGGGGCAGCGGCAGGAGGGGAAGGTTGATTTTTAGGGAACATTTTAGTACTATTTAGGCAAAAATGTTCCCTATCAATTTTAAAGATGAAAGAGTTAGAAGAAATACAAGCCCTTTTACGTGATTTGGCGGATTGCCGGTCCAGGTTGAGTCTGCTTGCCTATGACGGGACTCCAGAGCTCAAAGTTCTGAGAAGCGGAAAGTATCTGTATATGCGCAAAAGGGTGGGCAGCAGGGTGGTTTCGACTTATGTTGGGGTATACTCCGATGAGCTGTATCAGCTTTTGGTGAGAAACGCTAGGGAAGGAAGGGAGCTGCGTCGTCAGATCAGGCGTTTGAATAAGAAGCTAGCTGATCTCGGGTATTCGGAAAGCTCCCTGGCGCCTAAGGTGGTGGAGAACCTTGATTTCGCCAGAGCCAATATGAAAGCCAACATTTATGACCAGGCGGTCTTGGAAGGAGTGGCGACGTCTTTCCCGCAGACGGAAGAAATTCTAAACAACGGCAGAGTGAGCGGCATGACGGTCTCCGATGTAATGAAGATCCTGAATCTTAAGCATGCCTGGGAGTTTATTCTTGACGAGAACGTCATAAGGGCGGAAAGCGATTATTATCTTTTGTCGCATGTAGCGAAGCTGGTGAACGAAGGATTTTTCGCGGAAGGCGGAAGGATAAGGGGCGTGCCGGTAACTATAGGCGGCACAAGCTATGTTCCGCCTGTTCCTGTGGAATTCAAGGTCAAGGAGGATATCGAGGGCATACTGAAGAGATCCTCTTCGGATCTGGACAAGGCTATAGAGCTTCTTTTGTACTGCATGAAGACGCAGATCTTCCTGGACGGCAACAAAAGGGCGGCGGTTGTTTTCGCGAATCATTATCTTGTCGCGCACGGCAAGGGCTGTCTGGTCATTCCGGAAAAACTGGTGCCGGAGTTCAAGGATCTCCTGATAGAGTATTACGAGGGAAGAGCTGTCGGCAAGATCAAAGCGTTCCTAAAAAAGGAGTGCTGGCGAAGGCTGTAACTTTCGAGTTGTTATACAAATCAACATTTTGGAAACTTGCGATTCCCCTTACTTTTGGCGGAATAGCCTCAGCTTAGGTAAGTTAGGAAGCTTTTCTTCTTCCTTTCGGATAGAACATGACCTGCTTCGCGGAAAAAAGCGGTAAGGTTGGTGTCTGTAAGGAGGATCATCGCTTTGTTTTTGCCTAACCAGCGGGTCGCTCCGTTGAGGGGAGCCTCGTCCAGTGACCTTACGCAGGCTAGAGCTACTCCGGCCTCCGCGCAGCTCTTGCGTAAGGCGATCAGTTTTCTGTGGGAAAGCTTTTGTTTCTTTATGGATCGATAGGGTACTAAAACATTTTGAAAGGCTTTTGCGGAAAAAGGCTTGCAGGGTATTTTTTCGGCTTCTATCTCGCCGGCGCGTATGAGAGCGGCAATAGCCGGAGAGTGATTCTGATATTTCTGAGGGATGCAATCCTTGGACAGAGTGTTTTCCCAGACGTTTGCCCAGGCGGAAAGGCTTGCCACCCGGTAAAAGGAAAGCGCGGAGAGATACCGATCGATATCGGTTTCGCCGGAGATCCAGCCTCGTTCCAGCATAACTTTGAGCGGCTGCTTTCTCAGCCATTTCTTTTCCTGGGCCTGAAATAAAGTTTGACGGCTTAAAATCGTGCGGTATTGGGCCTCCAAGGCATTCCAGAAAGCGGAGGGAACTTTGGTCACGTATTCCAATTTCAGCGCGAAATCGACGGAAAGCGGAATTTCAGAAGATATCAGTCTGTGAAGCGTTCCAATCGGAATGCCCATGCGTCTGGCAAAATTTGCTTTGGTCATTCCGAGGGAGGCGATGTTTTCCTCAATGGTCTTGCCGGGGCTGACCACATAATCGGGATCGAATTTAAAAATCTGCTTTACTCTCATAATCATTTTCTTGTTATTTTACCGTGAGTGTCCTTAACATCTAAAATGCATATTGCTTTTACTGTCTCCAAATCAAGACCTCCATCCGGCTTTTTGGAATAATCTCCGCAAGGTCGAAACAAAAGCCGCATATTGGCAGACACGTCTACCGAGAACAGAAATCCCTTGGGATCCGTAAGCTCATGGCAGCGGGCGGGAGGCAAATGCGATATCATACGCAGAGACTCCGCAGCGCCAAGTTCAAATAACCGTTGCATTATTCGAGTGCCAATTTTCGTTCCGAAGTTTTTTAACAAGGCTTCCTGACTGTTAAAAAGCTTTTGGGTTTTTCTGTCCTGATAGAATATATCCATTCCTTTTTCTCTGGAATTTCAATATCGTATTATGATACTATTTTTTGCTTTTTGAAGTCAATACTCCTTTTAATGCAAAGGGTTTTACAATAGCAAGTGTAAAACGATATTGAAATGGTTATTACATTTTGGTTATTATGCGCCCATTGTAGCAACAAACGCAAAGAAAGGGAAGCTTTTGAGAAAACGCTAGTGATTATTGTAGCGATAGTAAGAAAAAGCGGAGCGCTTGCGCGCTCCGCTTTGGTTTTCCCCTCCCCCGAGTTGGGTTTTGTTTTGTTACTTGATCATAAGGCCGTCTTTGTTGGCGTCGACTGTGACGGTCGAGCCTTCCTTGAAGTCGCTGCCGAGGAGGAAGCGGCCAAGGGCGGTCTCAACGTGGCGCTGGATGTAGCGCTTCAAGGGCCTGGCGCCGTAGGTCGGGTCGAAGCCGTTCTCGGCGATGAAGGCTTTGGCCTTGTCGGTGAGGACGAGCTTGATGCCGTTGTCTTCGCAGCGCTTGGCGAGGTCCTTGATGAGGAGCTCAACGATCTTTTCGATCTCGTCTTTCTCAAGGGGCTTGAAGAGGACGATCTCGTCGACGCGGTTGAGGAACTCGGGCCTGAAGTGGGAGTTCAGGAGAGCTCTGACCTTGTTGCGGGTCTCGTCGTCGATTTTGCCGCCCTTCATCTTCTCGAGCAGGAGGTCGCTGCCGATGTTCGAGGTCATGATCACGATGGTGTTCTTGAAGTCCACCGTGCGGCCCTGGCTGTCGGTCAAGCGGCCGTCGTCAAGAAGCTGCAGCAGCGTGTTGAAGACGTCCGGGTGAGCCTTTTCTATCTCGTCCAAGAGGATGACGGAGTAGGGCTTCCTTCTGACGGCTTCCGTCAGCTGTCCGCCCTCGTCATAGCCTACGTATCCCGGAGGAGCACCGATCAAGCGGCTCACGGAGAATTTCTCCATATACTCCGACATATCGAGACGTATGACGTTCTCTTCGGAGTCGAAGAGAGTCTCCGCCAAAGCTTTTGCCAATTCCGTTTTGCCGACGCCGGTCGGGCCCAGGAAGATGAAGGAACCGATGGGGCGCCGCGGGTCTTTGAGGCCCGAGCGGGCCCTTATGACCGCGTTGGCCACGGCCTCGACAGCCTCGTCCTGGCCGATGACGCGCTCATGCAGCGTTTCGTCGATCTTGAGGAGCTTTTCCTTTTCGCCTTCCATGATCTTGCTGACCGGGATGCCAGTCCAGCGGCTGACAACGTCCGCGATCTCGTCCTCGGTGACCTCCTCTTTTAAGAGGCGGTCCTCCTTGGTGTTCTTCTCGTGGATGGCTTTCAGCTCTTTCTCGAGGGAGGCGAGCTTGCCGTACTTGAGTTCCGCCGCCTTGTTCAGGTCGTAGCGGCTCTCGGCTTCGGCGATCTGGTTTTTCGTCTGCTCGAGTTCGGCCTTGAGGTCTCTTTCCTTCTTGATGGCTTCCTTTTCCTTCTGCCACTGGGCGTTGAGGACGTTCTTCTTTTCCTTCAGTTCGGAAAGATCCTTCTTCAGCTCTTCCAGCCTGGCTTTGCTAGCGTCGTCGCTTTCCTTCTTCAAGGCCTCCTGCTCTATTTCAAGCTGCATGACCTTGCGGTTCAGCTCGTCCAATTCCGCAGGCTGGCTGTCTATTTCCGTCCTGACCATCGCCGCGGCCTCGTCCATAAGGTCGATAGCCTTGTCGGGCAGGAAACGGTCGCTGATGTAGCGGTGGGAAAGGACCGCCGCGGAAACCAGCGCGCCGTCCTGGATACGGACGCCGTGATGGATCTCATAGCGTTCTTTCAGGCCTCTAAGGATGGAGATGGTGTCCTCAACCGAGGGCTGGTCGACCATGACCATCTGGAACCTTCTTTCCAGAGCGGGGTCTTTCTCGATGTATTTCCTGTACTCGTCAAGCGTGGTGGCGCCGATGCAGTGCAATTCTCCTCTGGCCAGAAGCGGCTTAAGGAGGTTGCCCGCGTCCATGCTGCCTTCGCTTTTACCCGCGCCGACGATGTTGTGGATCTCGTCGATGAAGAGGATGATGCGGCCGTTGCTAGACTGCACTTCCTTGAGGACCGCTTTCAGGCGCTCCTCAAATTCGCCTCTGTACTTCGCGCCTGCGACAAGAGCGCCCATGTCCAGCGAGAAGACGGTCTTGTCTTTCAAATTCTCCGGCACGTCCTGGAGCATGATACGCCTCGCCAATCCTTCCGCGATAGCGGTCTTGCCAACGCCCGGTTCGCCGATCAAAACAGGGTTGTTCTTCGTCCTTCTCGCCAAGACCTGGATAACGCGCCTGATCTCGTTGTCGCGGCCGATCACCGGGTCGATCTTGCCCTGGCGGGCCGCCTCGACCAGGTCTACGCCGTACTTGCTAAGCACGTCGAAGGTCGCTTCCGGATTGGGATTGTCGACTCTCTGGTTGCCTCTGATCTTGACCAGCGCGGACATAAGCTTGTCGGGCCTCAGTCCGGCCGCGCGCAGGATCTCCGCGCACGCGTCATTCTTTATTTCGCCAATAGCCAACAGAAGATGCTCGACGCTGACATAGTCGTCCTTCATCTTGCCAGCCAGCTCGAAAGCCTTGGCGAAGAGTTTTTCCAAATTAATGGAAATACCCGCGCTCTGGTTCGACCCGGAAACGCTGGGCAGCTTTTCTATCTCGGCTTCTATCTGACGCAGAACGGCGTTGGCGTTGACTTCGGAAAGCTCCAGCATTCTTTTGGTCAAGCCGTCTTTGTCAGAAAGAAGGGCAGAGAAAAGATGCAGTATGGTCGTTTCGGGATTGTTGCGGGACAAAGCCTTATCCCGCGCCTCCATCAGGGCCGACTGGACCTTTTCTGTCATTTTCTGAATGTTCATATATTTTCCTCCTATGGATGATTACTGATTAAGTATCTAAGCCTTATTATATATGCAAAAACCGTGCCAAACGGAGAAAACGCCTAAATGGTTAAAAACGCCAACGTTGCAAAAGCGGCCCGAAACCCAAAAGCGACAAAAATTCACACAGCGCCATGCTATAAAGCGACATTTTGTCCCAAAACGAACTCGAAACAATAAGGGTAACGGCGGCTCTAAAAGAGGTAATATCACCCTTGAGCTACCCTAATAAGCAGCTTGTTACCCTTATTACCTTTGCATACACTTGGCCAAACTTTGCATCCTTTTTGACAAAAAATATGCAAAGTTTTTGCATGACGCCCAAAATAATTTGCATGCTTTTGGTCAAAAAACATGCAAATTATTCAGCAGGCGCCTAGAACAGCTTGTTCAGCCAATCGGTCACGTCGTTTGTTGAAAGTATCAGCCCAGAGCGCTGAAGGGAACGGCGTAAAAGCCTTCGCCGAAGCGAAGAGTCTGGGAGCCGGAGTACAGGACGATGCCCGTGAAAGGTTTTTTGGCCAGATTCTTGGCAAACCATTTCAGAGCCTTGAAATCATCAAGGGAAGCCTGGCCCGCTTTGACTTCTATGCCTAAGATAGCGCCGTCGTTTCTTTCAACCACGAAGTCGATCTCGCGCTTGCTGTCATCCCTGTATTGAGAGATAGTGTAACCGCCCAAAGTTTCAGTCATGGAAGCCAGCTGCTGATAGACCCAGCTTTCTATGAGTTTACCGTTGCGCTTTTCGTCCAGATAGACTTCCTCTTCGTTCCAGCGTAAAACATTGGCGATCAGGCCGGAATCGGAAGCGAACCATTTCTCTCTTTTGCCGAGACGGTCGTAGTCGCTTTTCGCCCAAGCGGGAACGGAATCGAAGAGGTACAGGGCCTTCAAGGCTTCCATA
>JAEEGJ010015635.1_pt1 | contig 17645 bp, 4 predicted proteins | sample 8958761 | NCBI WGS metagenome assembly JAEEGJ01 (sample SAMN16246546, study PRJNA631951) | gut metagenome | biome: gut microbiome; feature: rumen; material: RS-attached | host: Bos | place: Iran: Karaj | collected 2018-10 | reverse complement strand
AGCGCGGCGGCCTCTTCTTCCTCTTCAACTTCCATCCGTCTGAATCCTACGCCGATCTGCCCGTCCTCGTGCCACCCGGGCGCTACCGCGGCGTCTTCAATTCCGACTGCGAGGCCTTTGGCGGCCAGAACCGCATCGAGGAGAACCAGGACTATCCCGTCTTCAACGAACGGGTTGGCCTCGAACTCGTCCAGCGCGTCCACGTCTATCTTCCGTCACGGACGGCTCTTGTACTCAGCCGTAGCCGGAGCGTATCAGGACGGTAAACCCGCCTTCCCTGTCCGGGAACACCCTTCCGGCATTCGTGCGCGGCTACTTGTTGTTTTCGGGCGACGGATGATTTTGCAGTGCCGCGCCCGTTGCGCCAATAAATAGTGTTGCCGAAACGGGTGCTCCTCAAAGCTGGGCTGCGTCATAATTCCTGTTGCCGAAAGCCTTGCCGTCTCCTTTTGCATTGAGGTCGCCAGGCCCGCAGCATTGCATTGGACGCCGCTTCCGGGGACGGCGTCCCCGAAGGGGCTGCGCGGAGCGCCGAGCCGCCGCCTGAAGCGGTGCCCGACGGAGAGCCTTTGCCGGCGGAGATTGCCTTCCACATCGCCTTAAGAGCCTTGTCGATTTCCCGTCCGAGGGCGATTGGGTCGTTTTGTGCCAGCGGGTTTTCGACACGGGTCTTTCGCTCTTCCGGCACGGAGGGATCCTCCAGTACGCGTTGGGCCGGCGTCCTGGCCTTTCGCTCGAACGCCTTGCGGTAGCGGCGTCCCTCCTTCGTCTTCGACAACGGCTTCATTGTCGGCCGATGGAGGTTGTCGTAAAGCGACTGAAGCGCGACGCCCCTGTTCATTGCCCCGACGGCCCCGCCCGTGTCGTATCTGCCGAATCCGAAGAGCCCCCCCCCCGCCCGGCGGCCGTTCTTCTGCCCGTCTTCTTCCCTTCCTTGCCCTTTTTCATGCCTCCGTTTTCGGCAACATCTTTTCTGACCCAACCTAAAACTTCCGGACACCGCATTCGGCAACAGGAATCATGACGCAACGCGCATTCACCTCGGACGAGCGTCGTGGCGGGCGGGAGTGTAGCTCCCGGGGGTCGCGGTGTCGATAAGAGATCTTGCGGCTCATGCTCATCGTGGCGCAGAACTGGTCGAGAAATGCGCCCTTGTCTTTCTTGTCCGTCAACTCCCCGTATCGCCGTCGCGACTGGAGAACGCAGTTTTTCTTCTCTTCCTTCGTCATGTCCATGCCTTCTATTTTCGGTGACGCGATTTATGACGCAACCTAGAAAATAGTCCGACTGTTTTCGGTGACGGTAATTATGACGCAACGCGAAAGCCAAAATAACTCTTGCAAATGCCAAAACTTTCGCGTAATATTGTGTTCGATGTCGATTTTATAGCTAGCCACTAGCCACTGACCACTGACCACTGACCTGAGCAATCATGAAGATTTTGTCGCGATCATCTGTTTCCTTCTGCATTCTGCATGCTGCACGAGGCGTTCTACCTTCCTGCCACAACGATGAAAAGGGTAAAAACATGAAAACTCACAGAACGTCGATTGCCAAAATTGCGGCATTCCTCCTCTTCGTCGCCGGCGTGGCATCCGGAGCGACATCCATCACAATCAACACGGACGGCACGTGGGGCGGCGAGGGCGGGGAATACAACATCACCACCTTCAATCTTCAGCCCGGCAATAACAACTACGTCGACGGAGTCGTCGTATTCCAGAGCGGGCACTTCAATGTCAATTGCACTCCATGGCTGAAGTCAACCGACATCACCATCGGAAACGGCGCATACCTGGACTTCAAGGCGCAGAATGTCAACTGCCCTTCGCCCAGCACGAAGAACATCTTCACCATCCAGTCCGGCGGCACCATGGTGACAACCAAGACTGTGGCGGGCCGTCCCGGCACTTTCAACATCGAGGCCGGCGGCCTGTTCGTGCAGAACGGCACCTTCGCCTTTGAGGCGGCCGGAAACACGCTCGACCTCTACGGGACGATGACGGCGTCGAACGGCGTCTCCGTCACCAAATACGACCTCGCCTTCACTCAGCATTCCGGCTCGACGCTCGTTCTTGGCGGGGCGATGTCCACCAGCGCGACGCAAGGGAGCAAGACATTTTCCTACACCGTCGAGGGTGGAACAATCAAGGCGCTTCAAGGCGCGGCAATCTCCACGACCACCTCGACCATCGCGGACAATGCGGCGATCATGGTCGATGTCGCCGAATACGTCACCTTCGACCTTTCAGGCGTCACAACGTTCGGCAGCGGCGTCGCCGTCACGAAGACCGGCGACGGGACTCTGAAGCTTCCGGCCGGATCGGGAATGTCCGTGACGCTCTCCGCGGGGACACTCGTGGTGCCAGACAGCGTCCCCGCCGCCTCCATTGCCTACAACGCCTCCAACTACACCGTCTCGACCGCGAACGGCTTCACGACATACGCGCCCGCCACCGCGGCCGTTACGGCGGAATGGGCCGGCGCCGGCGCGAACGGCAACTGGTCGACCGCCGCGAACTGGATCGGCGCCGCGCCGGTCGCGGGCGACTCCGCGCTCTTCGACTGTGCCGTCAACACCTCCACGGTCTATGACCTCTCCGTCGCCGCCCTCGACACCGTGACATTCGGTTCTTCGGCAGGGGCCTTCACCATCGGCGGCACGGGACCGCTCACGCTCGTCACGGGAGTCGAGAACAACTCCCCCAACGTCCAGACCTTCTCCGTTCCACTGGCCTCCGCCGGCGACACCATGACGCTCTCCGGGAACGGGGACTTCGCCCTGAACGGCGCCGTCACAACCACGACGCTCCGCAAGACGGGCACAGGCAAGCTCGCGCTCGCCTCCACACCATCTGGCCATGTCTCCATGGGCGGCGGCACGCTTGACATGGGCGGTGCCTCCGCAACCTTCGCGCAGACGACCGGCGCGGCCCCGGTCCTCGACGACGGCGTCGTCCTAACGAATGGCACCTACTCGTTCACCTCGTCCGTGGTGTACAACGAGGGCGCAGGGTTCCTCCCCTTCTCGGAGGGGACGCTGACAATCGCGAACGGGGCCACCATGACACAGACGGGCATCACCTTCTGCTATCACAACGATGCGGCAGGCTGCGGCCTCCGCCGCCTTCTTGTTGATGGCGGCACCTACATCGAGAACGGCAACCCCTTCATCATCGGCGTGGACAATGACTGGTCGAAACCCGCGATTCTCGAACTCCGAAACGGCGCGACGTTCCGCCAGAGCAACACCGGAAACACGGAGTTCCATGTCGGCGCGCGCTGGAGTGGCCAGTCAACCGTCAGGGCCGCCGGCATCGTGTCCGCGACGGACTCCACCCTCGACCTCACCGGACAGATCATCCTGCTCAACGAAGGCTCGGCGGGGTCGCGCGGCATCTTCGCGGCCACGAACTCCACAATCTCGACGACCCGTTCGAACCTCCCCGCCGTCCGCATCAACGCGAGCGGCAACGCCGGGTCGGACGCGATCATGATCCTCAACCACTCTACGCTCGAGTCCCGCCGAATCAACGTCCGCGCCCGCGCCTATACTGGGTCCGCAGCCATCGGCCGCGCCTACACCGGCACACTTGCGCTCGACGGCGGCGTCCTTCGCCCGCTCGCGGAAGACGCGCAGTACATCTACAACGAAAGCGGCCCGAACGTCCCGTCCGTCGAACTTCTTTCCGGTGGCGGCATCATCGACGCCAACTACGACGTGACAATCCAGGCCATCATTTTCGGCGCGGGCGGTCTGACCAAGACTGGCTCCGGGACGCTCACCCTCTCGGCCGCTAACACCTACACGGGCGCGACGACCGTCTCGAACGGCACGGCCATCCTCACCGGATTCCTCGCGGGCGGCATCGCCGTCCACGGCGGCAATTTCACGACCGCCGTCGGCGGTTCGTATCCGTCACTCTCCATCGACGGCGGGACACTCACGCTCAACACGGCGGCGGCTTCCTTCACCACCATGGCCGTCGGCGCGAACGGCGGCACACTTGCCCTCGGCGTCAACGGCTGCACGTTCAACGGCGTCACGGGAACCGCGAACCTCGCGAACCTGACCCTCTCCGCCGCGCCAGACGCCTGGCTCGGCGGCGCGGCGCTCTACAGCGACAGCCCCGACTTCCTCGAATGGGCGCGCGGGCAGCTGCAGGGACTTCTCGCCAGCGGCCTGACCGCCACTGTTTCGGGCAACGCCGTCGTGATCGAGACGGCCCTCGTGGCCAAGACGACGACCTGGACGGGCAGCGGCTCCGACGCGCTCTGGTCAACGGACGCCAACTGGGACGCGGGCGCGCCGAACGTCGGCGACACCGTCGTCATGGACGGGAACGTCAACACCGCCACCGAACTGGCGACGGCGCTCTCCATCCCGACGCTTACCTTCGCCGCCACGGCCGACGCCTTCTCCATTGACGGCGCGGGTTCGCTTGCCGTCACCGCCGCCATCACCAACTTCTCCGCCGCCGCGCAGACGGTCGGCGTCCCGGTCACGCTCTCCGGCGCGGCCGCGCCCATCCACGCGGTTGGCGACATTCTCTTTACCAACGGACTCACAGCAACGGGAATCGCGAAGACAGGCGCGGGCACGATGTCCCTCGTCAAGTCCTACGCCGGCGCGCTGGCCATCGAAGAGGGCGGCGTCGCGCTGCTCCAGCCCTCGTCGGGCGACCCCGTCGCGCTATCCTCCACGCCCGGCGACCTCACCATCGCCGCGACGCTCGACCTCGGCGGCGGTTCGCAGACTCTGGCGCAGGACGCAACGGACGCGCCCATGCTCCTCGACGGGACCGTGCTGAAGAACGGGGCGTTCTCCTACACCTCGACGCGGGCGGACGGCATCGCGGGAGGCCCGGTCATGCACTGGACGAACGGCACCGTGACGGTCGGCCAGGGCGCGACGCTGACGTTCAACGGCACACTCTTCGACTTCGCCGCCAACGCCCCCGCCGCGACCTACGGCGCCCGGCATCTGATCCTGGACGGAGGAACCTTCACCTCGTCCAGCAAGCAGTACGTCATCGGCGTGAACGGCGACTGGAGCAAGGGAGCCGTCGTTGAGCTCAGGAACGGGGCGAGTTTCATCACCACCGGCGGCAACGAATTCCACGTCGGAGCCCGGAACTCAGGAAATGCGTCAACCATCAAGGCGAGCGGACTCCTCGTCGCGAACGATTCGACGCTCGACCTCAACCAAAAGCTGGTGGTTCTCAATGAAGGCGTCGGCAACCCCGGCTCCTACGGCCATGTGGCCATCACGAATTCGACGCTGAACGTCCCGCACAACAACGGCGTTTCCCTCAACGACTTTAGCAACAGCAAGTCTGACTCCGGCATCGAAGTGAACCACTCCACCTTCACCTTCAAGAAGATGGTCGCCAACGCCATGGCGTACAATGGTTCAAAGGACATCGGCCGCGCAACGACCGGCGTCCTGACGCTCGACGCCGGCACCGTCAAGGCCCTGGCCAACGCCACATCCTCCGGCAGCGAGTTCATTCGCAACAGCAAATACGCGGACTTCCCGACCGTGGAGCTCCTCTCCGGTGGCGGCATCTTCGACACGCAGTCGTACAGCATCGCGGTTCCCGCCGTAATCTATGGCGACGGCGGCCTGACCAAGACCGGCTCCGGCATACTCACCCTCTCCGGCGTGAACACCTACACCGGCGCGACGGTTGTCTCAAACGGAACGCTCGCCGTCGCCTCCGGAGCGGTCCTCGCCGGCCCGGTCGTCGTCGCGGACGGCGGCACCCTCTCCGTCGCGGACAACACGACGGTCTTCAGCTCCTTCACGCTCAAGGCCGGCGGACTTGTGGCCGTTTCCGCGTACGAAGGCAACTTTGTCGATCTATTCTCGGTCTCTGGGCAGGTCACACTTGAACATGACATGTACAACCACGGCAGCCGTCTCTTCATCAAGAACGCGCAGAACGGCACGCGCATCGTCCGGTACGGCAGAAACCCCGGCGTCATGATCATGCTTCAATAGGCGTTAATACTGCTCGGTGTCCCCAGCAGAAATCCAAGTCATCACAAGGAGCACAACCATGAACAAGCTGCCACATGTCTGGTCCGACCCATTCACCACGGAGCCGATGGATGAACTCAGGCTGGAGGCGGCACGCCGCTTCCGCATCTTCCCGCTCCCCGAGACGCTCGACGGATGGAAGAAGATCCGCCCGTCGATCCGTCGGAAGTTCCTCGCGGCAATGAAGGTCGAGATCGACCACGACCTCCCTTTCGAGATGGAGGAAACGGGACGCATCGAGCGCGACACCTATGACATTCGCAAGATCGCCTTCCAGACGCGCCCGGGCGTCTTCGCGACAGCCGCCCTCTACGTGCCGCGCGGCGAAGGCCCCTTCCCGGCGATCGTCGCGCTCCACGGCCACTGGTCCCAGGGGCACCTCGCGGCCGCAATCCAGAAGATCGGCCACATCTTCGCCCAGTGCGGCTACGTGACCCTCTCCATCGACGCCTTCGGGGCCGGAGAGCGCGACCGCCGCGGCAAGCCCGGCGGCGAGTACCACGGACACCTCCTCGGCGGCACCCTCTTCAGCGTCGACGAGACACTCGCCGGCTTCCAGCTCATCGACAACATGCGCGCGGTGGACCTGCTCCAGTCGCTGCCCTTCGTCGATGGCGAGAACATTGGATGCACAGGCGGATCGGGCGGCGGCAACCAGACGATGTACCTGGCCGCGTTCGACGAGCGCATCAAGGCCGCCGTGCCGGTGGTGAGCGTCGGCTCCTACCAGTCCTACATCGGCGGCAGCAACTGCATCTGCGAGACCATCCCCGACGGCTTTGGAATCGCCGAGGAGTCCGCCGTCCTCGCGCTGATCGCCCCGCGCGCGCTCAAGGTCTGCAACGCCCTCCACGACTGCAACCCCACCTTCTACGTGGCGGAGGCGGCGCGCTCGATTACCGAGGCCCGCAAGGTCTTCGAGGCCTACGGTGCGGGGTCGAAGCTCACCGCACTGGCCTTCAACGGCCCGCACTCCTACCCGGAAGAGGTCTTCTCGAATGGCATCGGCTTCTTCGACTACTACCTCAAGGGCGCCGGCGCATGCGTCCCGCAGCCTGTTCCCGAAGTCGTTCCCGTCCCCGAGGAGGAACTCCGCACCTACCCATGCGGCGTGAAGCGCCCGAAGAAGGTCGCCACCATAGACCGCTACGTGCAGGAGAAGGCGAAGCGAATCCGCGCGACCGTCCCCCCGGGCGACGCAACAGCCCTCGCCAACCTCCTTCGCATACGCACCCCGCGCATCGTCCGCGACATCGCGCCCGGCACGGCAGGCAAATGGGAGAAGCACACCGTCGTGGACGACCGCGGCCGCCTGCTGCCCTTCCTGTTCCTCAGACAAAACCCGAAACGGTGCCGCGTGATCGCCGATTCGCGCGGCAAGGACAAGATTGACGAGGCCTTCCTTGAAAAGGCCGCCGCGTCCGGCGACAGCATCCTCGTCTTCGACCAGTGGATGACCGGCGAAGGCGGATCAGACTTCGAGGACGAAATCAAGCGCTGGCGGCAGTACCGCCTCGCCCGCGCCCTGCTGTGGCTTGGCCGCACACTGATTGGCGAGTGGACCGCCGACTTCGTCCTCGCCTTCCAGCTGGCGGGAAAACTTCTGCCCGGGGCGTCACTCTCGTGCGACGCCTTCCGCGACAGCGCCGTCGCCGCCCTTTTCGCGGCAGTGCTGGCGAAGGACGCGAAGATTGACCTGCGGCTGCGCCAGGCGCCGAAGTCGCTCGTCCCATCGTTGAACAGCCCCGACATCAACGCGTTCTTCTCGCTCGCCCTCGCCGTCCCCGGCATCGTCGCCTGGGGCGATCTTGAACGCGCCGTCAGCCTCGTCCCCGGCAAAGTCAGCTTCATCGAGCCGCACCCGCTGTGAGGCGATGGCGCGAACCTCTCGCCGGATGGGCGGACGGTCACGCTGTACGCTGTGTGGAAGCGGCGTTAGCCGCTTCCACACAGCGAGGTTTGGCCGCTTCGCGGCGAGGTTGCGCGCCTGCGGCGGCGAGGTTGCGCGCCTGCGGCGCGAGGTTGGGACGCGCGAAGCGCAAGCCGGAGCGGTAGCGGAGGCCCTTTGGCAACCTCGGAGTTTCTCCCCTCTTCTCCCCTACTCCTTTCTCCAAGAAACGAAAGCAACCCTGCGGGGCGGGTTAGTGCGGGGCTGTGGTATAATTCAACCATGAACGCAAAGAGACCATTTATCGCATCCTGCATTCTGCTTTCCGCATTGTGCATTGCCATCGCCGAGGACCTGCCAAACGACCAGAACGTGCATCTGGACCTCGGCGGCGGGACGAAGAGCGTCCGCGACTGGATGTGGCCCGGCTGGAACGGCTTCTACCTGTCCGTCACGAACGGGACGCTGTCCGTGACGGGGAAGATGCATCCGCGCCATGGCGTCACGGACATCTTCGCCGGCGGCACGCTCCGCTTCGAGGAAGGCTCGTCCTACATCCCCGGCATGAATGACGCGCAACCGCGCACGACGCGCGTCCTGCGGGGCGGCACGCTCGACCTCTCGCATGGCGCGCTCGCCCCGTTCCACGCGCGGTTCTTCATGGACGAGGGCAGCCGGGTGCTGCTCGGCTGCAACCTGAAGAGCGTTCCGCACGGACATCGCTGGCGCGCGAAGGGCGGTCGGCTCGTCGTCACGGACCACGTGGACTTCAACATGAACGAGTTCTTCGTCGATACGAACGCCGTCCTTGAAGTCGAGGTCGCCGAGGGCAAGATAGCCGACATGTCGTCCGTGACGCTCGCGCCCGGCGCGGAGCTGAAGGAGACGGGCAAGGGCATCCTCATCCGCTCGCACGACGACCCACGCTGGGCGAAGTGCCAGACACAGCGGGAGCTGGACCGGCTCGGCATCCACGCGCGCGGGGACACGGCGAACCGCTGCTACTGCCTCTACTTCCCCGTCGCGGCGACGGCCTTCATCGCCCGCGTCTCCTACGAGTGCCCGGAGTTCGGCACGTTCTCCACGCGACTTCCGTATTTCTGCGTGCGCTACCCGGCCGACGCCAGGGGACCATTCGAAATCCAGGCCGACGTCGAGGCGTGGGACGGCACGCGCGTCAGGAAGACGGTCGCCGTCCCATTCGACGCAAACCCCATTGGCAAGCCCGCCCCGAATGATAAAATCTTCCTCGGAATGGTCGCATACGGTCCCGGGCGCGAACGCTACGAGATGATCACCAACGACCTCGCCAACCTCTACGTCCGCTGGAACAACATCCCGCAGCTGATGCCCGAGAACGCGAACAACGAGATCTCCCCGAACTGGATGGAGGCGGCGGAGAAGCACGGCATCCGCTCCATGTTGATCTACTCCCACCCGTCCAAGGAGCAAATCGGGCGAATCAGGGCGGCCTGGGGAGACCGCTACCTCGGCAACAACTGCGGCGAGCGCACGGGCTTCCTCTACGGCGCACCGGGCGAGATGCGCGGCCCGCAGGAACTGAGTCTCACCGAGGCGCGACACTGGTTCCTGTCGGGCGTTTTCCGAGGCGACCGCTCCGCGCGCGCACACGGGCCGGACGACGACCCGTTCTCGTTCGCCACCTCAGGCGCCAGCTTCGCCAACTACGAGCTCCCGGGCGGCATCGACTACGTCTGCAACGAGCTCTACGCCGTCGGCTGCCAGAGCATCACCTACGCCACCGCCGAGAACCGCGGCGCCGCCCGCAAGTGGGGGCCGGAATGGTGGTCCGGCTGGCTCGCCCACGAGTGGCAGACCTTGACGATTCCGTACGATTCCGACGACAAGTACCTCTCCCTTGAAGCCGGCATCAAGTCGCTCTACGTGATGGGCACGTCGCTCATGTGCCTCGAGTCCGGTTCCAGCGGAACACAGGCGCACCAGTACTCGTGGGGCGTCCCCGCGGAACGGAAGAAGTCCGGCTACGGGTACGACGAGGACCCGCCGCGCCGCTACCGCGAGACAATTCGCAAGTGCTACCAGTTCATCAGGGAGAACCCGCGCGCCAAGGGTACGCCGGAGACGAAAATCGCCCTCGGCCTCGGCTGCAACGACGGCTACATCGGCTATCATACGGTGCCCTGGGCGCAGCACATAAACAACGCCGCTCACACAAACGGGTCGGTCAGAGTCTGGGGCGCCTCCCATCCGGAACAGACATGGGACCGGGCGCGCTGGACTTTCTTCCCCGGCTCTGGCACGAGGGGTGCCGACGGCATGCCCTACGGCCAGGTCGATGTCGTCGGCATTGACGACCAGACACGACTCTCCGACATCTCGCGGTACTCCATGATCGCCTTCGGCGGCTGGAACACGATGACGCCGCGCGCCAAGGCCCTCCTCGAGCAGTGGATCGCGCAGGGCGGCACCTGCGTTCTCGCCCTGCCGCAGTGTCTGGCGCGCGACGACCGCGAGTTCATGAACTACGGCGTTGAAGACCTCCTCATCCCCTTCGGCGTCAAGGTCACGGGCTTCGAGACCGTTGACGGCGTCGAAGTCGCGCGCATCGCCCCGAACTCCAGGATCGAGACCGTCGAGGTCGTCGGGAAAACCGACGTCCCGCTCGTCGTGTGCGCCAAGGTCGGCAAGGGCCGCTTCCACCTCATGCTTGCCAAGCGTTTCCCCGGCGCCGACAACCGGCTTGGCGGCGTCTGGCAGAAACTCCTCGCCGACTGCGCGTCGAAGGTCGAACAGAGCCTGACGCTTGAACAGGCGAATCCCGACGACCATCTCAAATACTTCATCTTCGCCGCCTACGACGACTGCGCCTACGTCCTCAACCTTGACATGCACAAGGAGCGCAAAGTCGTCGTCCATCTCGACGGCAAGACGCAGGAGCTGACTCTCGCGCCGCTCGAAGTCGGCATTTTGCCGCGCAAACGCGGCCACTAAAACATGATTGAAGTGTGGTACAATCCCCATCTGGAGAACAACTAATCGTGAATAAGACATCGCTTCCCGCCATCATTGTACTTGCCGCCTTAACCGCGCGGGCAGACACGCTCGGCTGGCGTGTCCCCGAAAACGAATGGGGCGCGTGGCACGATCCGGCCAATTGGGCGCTCGAAAAGCCCGACGGTGACCCAGCCGGGCGCATCCCGGAATTTGACGACCGTTTCTTCCCGGAGCAGACCTTCCGCTTCGATCTCGGCGGGAAAACCGGCCACATCGGCGGCTGGTCCATCAACAGCTGGACGCAGCGCAACCTCTTTCTCACAAACGGCACGCTGGAAGTCGCCGGCCCATGGCCAATCCATGGCGGACGAATCGACATCTGCAACGGCGCCACGCTCCGCTTCCGCCCAGGCGCCTTCTTCATGCCAGGGGCGAGCGACGCCGTCGGCCGCCGCGTCCACGTCCTCCCCGGAGGCGTCTTCGACCTGACGGGTGTCGATGTCAATCTCTTCAACGGTGCCTTCGACATCGAGCCCGGCGCCGTCGCCAAGCTCGGCGCGCGCTCCTGGCGTCACTCGTACAAGGCGAAGTTCCGCATCGCGAACCGCGGCAGAATGGAGCTCCCGCGCGGCTTCGCCTATGAGGACGGCAACCAGGGCGGGGCGTCGATCATCCTTTCGGAAGGCTCCGAAACGACAATCGGCGGCAACCTCTCCGGCTCCGCGAAGGGCGCGGTCGTCGAGATGCTCGTCGAGGGCGGCCGCATCGCCGTCACGGGCGACACCTCGTGGAATGGCGCGTCCGTCTTCATCCAGACCAACGCCACGCTCGAAATCGATGTACCAGAAGCCTGCGTCGCCGACCTCTCCTCCGTCGTCTGGGGCCCCGGCACGACACTTCGCAAAACCGGCTCCGGCGTCCTCGGCCTCGGCGCCTCCCGCCCTGCCAAGACCGAGACTTCCGAGAAGGACTCCGTCGTTTCGTCGGAAAGCCCCGCCTTCCGCACAATGGCCCGAAACGCGGAACTCCGCAAGCTCGAGTTCACCGTGGATGGCGACAGCGCCAACCGCTGCTACTTCATCTCCTACCCCGAGCGCCTGACGGGACTCGTCGAGCGCGTCACCTACACCTTCCCCCACCCCGACGCCGGCCGCGAGGACGGACTTTGGAGCGTCACGACACGGCTCCCCTACTTCCATCGCCGCTACCCGCCATCCGCCGACAAGGCCCCCTTCACGGTGAACGCGAAGGCGGAGACCGTCGACGGCCTCGTCTTCACCACCAACATCGTCGTGCGCTTCAACCCGAAGCCCATCGGCAAGCCCGCGCCGAACGAACAGGTCTTCATCGGGATGGTCAGCTACGGCCCCGGCCGCGAGCGCTACGAAATGGCCACGAACGACCTCGCCAACCTCTATGTCCGCTGGAACGCCCCCAGGCAGCTCCTCCCCGAAACCGCCAATTCCGAGATCATGCCCGACTGGATGGAACGGGCGGAGAGAATCGGCATCCGCTCGATGACCATCTACGCCAACACACCCCGCGACCAGCGGGACCGCATCAAGACCGCGTGGGGCGACCGCTACCTCGGCAACAACGTTGGCGAGCGCACAGGCTTCCTCTACGGGACATGGAAGGAGATGCGGGGGCCGATGGACGTGGATCTCGACACGGCCCGCGAATGGTTCATCTGCAGGTTCATGCACCGCATGCAGGGCAAAATGGTCCGCGGCGCGCCTGGCGAGGACCCGTTCTTCTTCACAACTTCCGGCGCGTCATTCTCCGGCTACGAGCTCGCGGGCGGGGCAGACTACGTCTGCAACGAGCTCTACGCCGTCGGCTGCAACAACCTGACCTACGCCCAGAGCGAAGCGCGCGGCGCGGCACGTCGCTGGGGGCCCGAATGGTGGTGCGGCTGGCTCGCCCACGAGTGGCAGACCTTCGGAATCCCCTACGATTCCGACAAGAAGTACGCCACCCTCGAGGCCGGCATGAAGGCGCTCTGGGTTCTCGGCACCTCGCTCATGTGCCTCGAGTCCGGCTCCTCAGGCACGCAGGCCAGCCAGCACACCTGGAACGTCCCCGATGAGCGCCGCAAATCCGGCTACTCATACGACGAAGACCCGCCGCGCCGCTACCGCGAGACCGTCCGCAAGGTCTACCTCTGGCAGAAGGAGCATCCCCGCGCCAAAGGCACTCCCGACACCTCGATCGCCCTCGTCCTCGGCTGCAACGACGGCTACATCGGCTTCGGCACCACGCCTTGGGCGCAGCACGCCAACCGCTGGGCCCACGCCAACGACACCTACAGCATCTTCAAGCCCGACCAGAAAATCAACATCTGGGCCTCCTCGCATCCCGAGGATAACTGGGGCATCACCCGTCAGGGCGTATTCCGCAGCTGCAATACGACGGGCGTCTCAGGCACCCCTTATGGACAAACGGACGTCATCCAGGTCGACGATGAATCGCGCCTTTCCGACCTCAATCGCTACAGGCTCCTCGTCTTCGGCGGCTGGAACACGATGAAGGAACCCGCGGCCGTCGTCATTCGACGCTGGATGGAGAATGGCGGCACGCTCTTCATGTGCGCCCCGCAGTTGACGACCCGCATCGACCGCAACTACCTCGACTACGCCCTCACCGACCTCATGCCAATCTTCCCCGACCTGCGTTTCACTGGCTTCTCCGAAGCAGATGGCTTCATGGACAACGGCCCGGCCTGTCCTGAGAATTTCTTCCCCGTCTTCGGCTGGCCCGCCGCCGAGGGGCGCCCGCACAAGAGGGGCGCCTGGTGCTCGGGCAAGGTGCGCCTCGTCGACGTCGAGGACACCGCCCCGAATGGCTCCGCGCCGCTCGAGACGGTCATCACCATCGACGGCCATCCGCTCGTTGTCCGTCGCCGCGTGGGGAAAGGATGGTTCTACCTCATGCTTTCGCGCGACTTCCCGGCCGCCACCCAACACACAAGCCGCGTATGGACGGGGTTGATCCACGCGCTCGCGGACAGCGTATCCCAGCGCGTGACGCTTCGCGCATCCGACCCCGACCCGGCGAAGGACGAGCGCCGCTTCTTCATTTTCGCCGCCTACCCCGACACGGCCTATGTGATGAACCTTGACTGGGAGAAGCCCCACTCCATCGTGGTCGAACTTCCCGGCGGCAAGTCCGAATCACTTGATCTCGCTCCACTGGAAATCAGCATCCTGCCGATTCCCAATGGAAAATGAAAAGGTTTCGTCCCGGACTGAAGCCTTTCCCTAGCGCAGGAGAATGACCGTGTGGGGGGCGGGGGCGCGGACGAAGACGGCGGTGCCGGGTTGGCCGTCGTTGGCGGGACGGGATGTGTGGCTACCGCCGGAGACGTTAACCGTGCCGAGCCATTCGGGGACGGTGGCCGTGAGGAGGTCGGTCTTCTCGTATCGCCGCGGCAATTCCGCAATCTCGTAGAAATCGTGGATTTCCTGCGGCGAGAGACTCTGCGCGAGACAGATGCGTCCACCGCCGCCGCCCATCGAGTTGGTGTTGTCGGCCTGGTTGCCGCCCTTCGCCTGCAGCGAGGCGGTCGCAGATGAGACGAACCGCCGCGCCGTGATCCAGATGGCGCCGCCGGAGCGGCCGCCGCGCGAGGTGGCGCCGGCCGGTCCGTTGACGGCGATGGTTCCGTAAAGTTCGGCCGTGCGGGCGCAATCAATGCGGATTGCGCCGCCGGCCCGCATCTTCTCGGAATTGCCGCCTGGGGACCCGGGCTGGTAGGGCGCGAAGTCGGTGCCGTAGGTGGCGGTTGTCTTGGTGCCGCCGCCAAGGCCGCCGTATGAGCCGCCGCGGTACGGTGAGCCGAGGAACTCCGCCCGGGTCTGCGACGTGCCGGGCGCGTAGCCGACGAACTCGCCGCCGGTGGTGTACGCATAGTAGCCGCCGTAGTCGGCGTAGATGCGCGCGCCCTCCTCCAGCAGGAGCGAGCCGAGTCGGAAGATGACTGGGGCGCCGGAGAGCGAGGCGCAGATCGGGGTGGCGGTGGCACCGGACCCAATGCGCATTCGCCTTGCGACGCGGACGGATGCGCCGCCTTCTCGGAACATGCCGGGGTCGCTCCAGTTGTCACGGCAGCCTGCGAACACGTACAAGTAGCTGGACGCGCCGTTGGTCAGGACGAGGTTGCCGCCGACCGAGAGGACGCCCGTGCGAAGCTGGTTCCAGCCGCCGAGGTAGAGATTGCCGCGGAGGTCAAGGTCGCCGGCGATGCGGAACCCGATGGTGTCCGTGGCGCAGTCGCCGTCGGTGGGCGCCGCCTGGTCGCCGGTCCCGGTGGAGGAGACGTTGATCTGTGCGCCGCCATAGACGGTGAGCGACCCGAGGGGGACGGGGAAGCCGCTGTCGAGGAGAACGGAGCCGGACGGAACGTGCGTCTCGGTGGCCGGGCCGGGAACACCCCAGGGGTCCCAGCCGCCGTCGTCCATCCAGTCACCCGTTCCACCGACCCATGTCTTGACGCCTGAGGCGGACGTCGCGAAGCGCGCGGTGAGGTCGCGGGCCTTGTCGGGAACGAACTCGATAGTCGCGGACGCGCGGTCGAGGCACTGCGCGTCGCCGATCCAGCCGAGGAAGACCTGCCCGGCGTCGGGGACGGCGGTCACGGAGACCCGTGTCCCCTCCAGCTGCCATTCGGACGAGGCGTTGCCGATGGCGTTGGTGATAATCGTTCCGCCCTCGGAGGCGGTGATTGCGACGCAGTGCTCGACGTTGGTCCAGTACCAGGTGAGGAAGGCGTCCTCGTCTAGCGTCAGGGTGCCTGTGTTGCCTGCGCCGGAGGCGAGAACCGTTCCGGCGGCGTTGGTGACGAGGTATCCGCCGCAGAGGTAGCGCGAGCGGCCGTCGGTGTCGAGGACGTCCGTGACCTCCGGCGCCTCAATGGCGAAGGCCTCGCCGGCCGTCTGCGCCGTTATGCCGTAGACGGGCGTCACGAGACCGGCGGCGACTGGGTCGCCGGACGTGGTGAGCGTGACGCCTTCGCCGACATGCACGATGTAGACGCCGGTGCCTTCCTCACCGGAGCTGCCGCTCCAGCCGCCGCAGTCGCCGCCGGCGGCCGTGAAGCCGGGGACGACGTCCGCGAGCGGGGAGATGAGGACGCCCGCGACGTCGTCGGAGTCGCGTAGCGCGACGAGCTGCTCGTCCGTGAGACCAACGCAGATGGAGGCGCGTCCGCCACCGCCGCCGCCGGAGGAATCCTTCGTGGGCGAGCCGCCGTGGACGTCGATCACGGCCGTCGCGGTGGCCGCGAAGTTGGAGCAGGTGACCCAGATGCTGCCGCCCGAACTGCCGCCTGAGCTGCCGGGGTTGGGGCTGTAGGCTTTCAGGGTGCCCGCGAGGGCGACGGACCGGGCGTCGATGCGGATGACGCCGCCTGGGCGCACCCCGCTGTTGCCGCCCTGCATGCCGCTGTGGACGGGGGTGTTCGTGTAGCCGTACACCTCGCCGGCGTACTGCATCTCGCCGGACGCCTTTGAGGTTTTGCCGCCGCGCCCGCCATGGCTGGCGCCGAAGTAGGAGCCGTCGACGTTCTGCGCACGCGTGGGCCAGGGATAGTTGTACTCGGTGCCGTTGGTGACGTAGTTCTTGACGCCCATGTTGTAGGCGCAGACGGCGCCGCCCTCCTCGACGACGAGGTCGCCGAAGGAGAGGAAGGGATAGCCATCCGTCTTGTAGTGCTCGGGGGCGAAGATCTCGCCGTAATCGAGGACTGTGGCGGTCCCCGCCACTGTCAGACGCGAGGTGCCGCTAAAGCGGGCGTCCGCGACGGCATTTGTATCGCAGCCGAAGATCACGAGGCGCGATCGCGCGTCGCCGCCGCCCACCACGAGGTCGCCGCCGATTTTCACGTAGGCGGGCTGCGCGAGGAGCTCCCCGCCGACGATGGCGAAGGCGGCGTTCGTGACGGCGAGATCGCCCCGGACGTCGAGGCCGATGGGCGTGGCGGTGGCGAAGGCCGAGTGGCTGCTCATCGAGTCAGAGCCGTAGGAGGAGGTTGTGCAGCCGACGCGGAGGTAGGCTTGCGCGCCGCGGACGACGAGGTTCGAGACGCAGGCGTAGGTGTCGACCTGCGCGTTCGCCTGGGTGCCGGAGGCGCGGGAGATGATCGCGGTGTCATTCGGGCCGGGGACGCCGCGCGGCGTCCAGTAGGCGGCGTTGTGCCAGCTGTAGGCGGCGGTGCTCGCGAACTTGTTCCACGTGTACGTGGTTGGCGTCGCGGACGCGAAGACGGCGAGGACGGTGCGCTTGCGGTCGGCCGGAAGCGTGAGCGGGTTGTCGAAGCGGTTCGTGGCGTCGACGTCGCCAGCCCAGTACGCGAAGACGCGTTCCGCGTCGTCTGGCGTGGCCGTGAGCGTGGTGAAGCTTCCGCTTGACGCGGCCCATTCCTGCGCCAACGAGACCGTTCCGCCTTCGGTGGCGGAGGCGTCGATGTGGTTTTCGAGGACGCCGTAGTTCCACGTGAGCGTGTAGGCGCCGGAGCCGACGGTGAAGGTGGCGTTCGTCGTGTCGCCCGAGGCGACGGTGGCGCCGTTCCCGTCCGTGAGCGTCCAGCCGGTGCAGACGCGGCGGCTGCCGGAGTCGACGGGGGCGGCGGGCGAGGAGGCGCCGGTCGCGGCGTAGCGGAAGTTCGGGTCGAGCGAGATGTCGGCGAACTCGGGCGCGGTGGCCGAGACGGACGTTCCCGGGGCGTAGGCGTGGAGGCCG
>JAEEGJ010015633.1_pt1 | contig 17647 bp, 16 predicted proteins | sample 8958761 | NCBI WGS metagenome assembly JAEEGJ01 (sample SAMN16246546, study PRJNA631951) | gut metagenome | biome: gut microbiome; feature: rumen; material: RS-attached | host: Bos | place: Iran: Karaj | collected 2018-10 | reverse complement strand
AGGAAGCTTTCGACAAGCTCATCAAGGACCTAGAAAATTTAAAAAATGTTGAACGCCCGCGCGTATTGCAGGAACTGGTTGATGCCCGTGCGCAAGGCGATTTGAGCGAAAACGCCGAATACCACGCCGCGAAGGAACGCCTTTCCTCCATCGACAACATCGAGATGCCCAGGCTCCAGGACCAGATTGCCCGTGCCGAAGTCGTCGCGTTCGACCCGAATTCCGACACCATCCGCTTTGGCGCGAAGGTCGCGCTCCTCAACGCAAAGACCAAGAAGAACGTCGTGTACCAGCTGGTGAGCCCCGAAGAGGCAGACGCCCTCAACGGCAAAATCAGCTTCAAGAGCCCGATCGGCGCAGAACTCATGGGCAAAAAGAAGGGCGACAACATCGAGGTCAAGACCCCGAAGGGCGTAAACAAGTTCCAGGTTATCGACTTCAGCTAATCAGGCCCGCAGATGATAGTCACTCTCATCGGCAATGACGAATTCTCGAAGGAAAAACGTATCGAGAAGTTTTTGCAAGATACCCTCGGCGACCGCAAGGACGACCCGATGGCAAGGCTGATCCTGTTCGCGACGGACCCGAATATCGAATCCGTCACCGCATCGGTCATTACCGCATGCGACAGCGTATCCATGTTCTCGCCCCAGCAGACGGTCATAGTCCGCAAGGCCGACGAACTCAAGGCCGATGACACCCGCGAACTCACCAAGTGGCTGAGCCACAAGCCCGACTGCACGCTCCTTTTCGAATTTTCCAAGCTCGACGGACGCGGAGAATTCTACAAGACGCTCAAGGCCGCAGGCGAAATCGAGAAGTTCGACGAACCGCAGCAGTACAAGATGGCCGAATGGATTGCAAATGCAATCCCCGCGCAGTTCAAAAAGCCCATTGACAGGGACGCCTGCGAATACCTCGCCGACGCTCTCGGCAACAAGACGAAAATCGTGTGCGAGGAAGTCGAGAAAGTTCTGATGTTCCAGCCGGACTGCAAGAAACTTACGCTCGACCTCGTGAAATCCATGATCGTACCGCAGCGCAAGAACGCCGCCTACGAAATCAACACGCCGTTTGGTCTCCGCGACGTGAAGGCGTACACCCGCTTGCTGAACGAGATGTTCCGTAACGGAGTGGAAGCCATCCCCATAGTCGCATCGCTCTACTACTACTCCATCGATCTGCTGAACTTCATGACCCTGACCGAAAAGAAAATGTCTCCTGCCGATGCCGCAAAGGCCATGGGCAAGAACGACTACGTTTTCAACAAGTTGGGTCGCGCCCCGGAATGCGCCAAGCGCTGGAGCAAGCCCCTGCTGTGCAGGGTAATTCGCCGCCTCTCCGATATCGACTACGAAATCAAGAGCGGGAAGTGCAGCACGAAGATTGCGCAAGAACTCGCGCTCGCCGCGCTCGTCGTACGCTAGGCACCCTTCACTATCGTTTCAATTTCTTCGCGGGACAAATACGCCCGCTCGTTTAGCGCCTTCGCAATTTCGCGAAGTTGTTTCTGGCAGGCCATCAGAATGTTGTAGTCCTGTTCGACCACGTTCGTCTCTGCCAGCTGGAAGTAGTAGCATGCCGCCTGGAAGCGCTGGTAGTCCGCATCGCTCTTGTAGAGCTCCATCGGCAGGTCTTTCATGACGGTATCGAGATTGCACTTGAATTCGTGACGTATCAGGAATTCCGCGAGGTGGCCCGCCATGGCGATGTGCGCGTCTCCTTCCAGTTCGCTGCCCGCAATGTGCGTAATACCCGGACGTTCCTTGGAGCGGTCCATCTTCACGTAGTCCAGAGGGCGCTTGAACAGGAACGCCACCAGGGCATGCCCCGCCTCGTGATTGCACAGTTTCTGGAATTCCTCTTCCCCGAAGAACTCCACCAAAGATTCACGCGTCAAAAATTGTTCTGACATATAAAAAGCCCTGTTACAGTTAATCCTTCTCGTAATGGTCTACAAAAAAAGAGCCCCACAGGGCTCTTTTTAAATTTTATCACTTGTTGCTTACTGCCAGTCGCCTTCGGCAGCTTCGGGAGCAGGAGCTTCGGGAGCGGCAGGAGCTTCTTCCACAGTCTCTTCGACGACTTCTTCGGTCATCACTTCGGGTTCAGCCTGAACGGGAGCCGCTTCGGGAGCTTCGGCAACAGGTTCAGCGGCAGGTGCCGGAGCCGGGTCTACGGCGCCAGCAGGTACCGGTTCCGGCTTAGAGGAATTGTTCGACGTCTTCTGGCCAGAAATTTCCTGGGTCGGTTCGGAAAGGTCGACATTGCCGATGTAGTTGCGGATGATTCTCGGGGTCACGAAGATCACGAGGTCCTTCTTGGCAACGGACTTCTTGGTGTACTTGAAGAGGTTGCCGAGGATAGGAATATCCTTGAGGAACGGGATGCCGCTTTCGGATTCCTGGGCTTCGTTACGGGTCAGACCACCGATCACGACAGTCTCACCGTCGGCCACCACGACCTTCGTCTTGGCTTCCTGCGTACTGATGACGATTTCGCCCTTGGAGTCGTAGTCATAGGAGTTGTTTTCCGGATGGAGATCCAGGAGGATGCGGTTGTCACCGGAAACGTGCGGGGTCACCGTCAGCTTGATACCCGTTTCGACGAGCTGCGTAGAAGATTCGCCGCTATCGTCAATCACGCGGATGGAAACCTTGTCACCCATGAACACCAAAGCTTCGGTGTTGTCCAAGGTGGAGACCTGCGGGCTGGCAAGCACTTCTGTAGAAGCGTCACCCATCAGGTTGGTAATGGCCAGCTGGAGGTGGTTATCCAGAACGCTGGTCGTAATGGCGGTAGAAGCATTTGTGACTGCCGGAGTCACGCCCTTGTTCGGGAAGGACTGGATGGCAGCACTCGTCCTAGTAGATCCAACATCGGAGCCCGTCGGCGTACCGGCAACACCCGGAGTGAGTGCCGTGGAGCCCATGGTCGCAGTCCAGTCGACGCCCAGTTCGCGGGCCAGTTCGCTGTTCACGACGACAAGCTTAGCCGTAATCATGATCTGCAGGGTTTCGACGTCAAGTTCGTCAAGCGCATGGGTCATCTGCTCGATGCGAGCTTCGGTATCGTACACGATGATGGAGTTGGTACGTTCGACCACGGTGATGCGGCCACGACCGGACTTCATGCTTTCGAGCACCTTGACCAGTTCGTTTGCCTCGGCATGGTTCACCTGGAAGTTCTTACGAACCAGCGGAGCGTTCTGCTCGGCCTGGCTTTCCTCTTCGGCAATCTTCTTCTGCTTTGCCTGGTAGGTCGCGAGTCTCTGGATCGTGATGTACTTGTCCTGGATGAGCCAAGTCAGGTCGTTCAATTCGCAAATAATGTCGAGAGTTTCCTGCCAGGTTTTCTTGGTCACCTTGAGGCTCATCTTACCCTTCACATCGGGAGCGATCAAAATGTCCACGCCAGCAATCACCGACACGGAGCGGAAGACCGCCTCGTAGTCCATGTCGACAAAATTGAAATCATACAGTTTCTTGTTGGGAGCCATCGACCCTTCGGCAGGGGCCGCCCAGGCGGTCATGCACATACCAGCCACCAGAAGAAGAACCGTCAGTATTTTCGTCAGTTTTTTCACTTTTGACCCCCAAATTTATCGGGAAGACCCATAGAGTAGCGACGGCTCACACCAAATTCTTGAATGAGGAAGAGCACATCTGTTTGTGTAATTTTAAGAACTTTGCCATTGAGAATCTTGTCGCCTTCCTTGATGGTGTAGGAGATGGAAGGATTCTTGGATTCAACAAGAATAGCCATCGGCACTTCGGATTCCCAAATGATACCCACCAGTTCGACCTGGTCGATATTGATACCTTCCTCGACGAGACCCTTGATTTCGACAAACGGGTCGCGACGACCGAAGGAGCTATAAATAATGCGATCTTCGTAAAGGGACTCGAGCATGCTGCCGCTCGTGGTACCACCTTCCTGCAAGATTTCGCCACGTTCCTTGTCAACCTGCTTCAAGAGTTCAATCTGCACGGAGGACAGTTCATCATAGAAGCTCACAGCGCGACGGTTCACATAACCCACACGGTTATCGAACTGCACCTTGCGATAGAGGCCGACCAGGTCAAGGCTCACGAGGCGGTCGCCAAATACAAGGCGCTTCACGACCTGTGCATTCTCGTTGGGAGCCGTGTAGAATTCCGTTTCATCGGCAACCACGATGAGTTCGCGGACAACCGGACGCAGGTGGAATGTCTGGGCACCGGAAACGATTTTCTTGCTGCCCGGCTCATAGCCATCTACAAACTTGTCGAACGAGCGCTTTTCCTCGGAAGGCTTCACCCAGTTACGAGTGTAGATTCCATCCGGACGAGCGGTCCAGAACACGAACCCATCCTTCTTCAAGGACGACTCGGCAGCCTGCAATATCAGGGCGCCTTCCTGCACCAGCATTACCGGGTTTGCACCCGACTGCAGCTGGATCTGGAGACCCGTGGCACCCCAGCCCACCGACTTCACTAGCGAGCTGGAACCAATCTTGAACACGGGAGATTTCTGCGGGCCTTCGATAGCAACCGTAATGACACCCGTCTTGCCCGGACCCGCTATGCGGCTAATGCCAATCGGAGAATCGGTGGCTAGACGGAACTGTTCCATGCCGGAGCCAATCAAGACCGTCATTTCCTTAATGCCAGGAAGCAATGCGGAAACAGCACCACCTTCCTTGATAGCCTTGTCCAGTTTTTTCTGTTCTTCGGCAATTCTCTTTTCTTCTTCAGCAGCGGCCTTCTTGTCGAGCAGAGCCTGCTTTTGGGCAGCCTTCTTCTCTTCAGCGAGACGCTTCTTCTCTTCGATGAGAGCTCTCTCGGCGGCCTTTTTCTCTTCAGCCAAACGCTTCTTTTCTTCAGCAGCAGCCTGCGCGGCGGCCTTCTTTTCTTCGGCAGCCAACCTTGCGGCTTCCTTCTTGTCAAGCTGAGCCTGCTTTTCGGCAGCCTTCTTCTCTTCGGCGGCAGCCTGGGCAGCGGCCTTCTTCTCTTCAAGAGCGGCCTTTTCGGCTTCCTTCTTCTTGGAAGCGTACAGTTTGGAAAGCGTCCAGCCCTTTTCCTTTGCACCAGGAACCTTCAAAATGAAGTCAGACTTTTCAAGAGCAATTTCGTTCTTGTCACCCGTAATAGCCGGGCCCACAGCCAGTTCGATCTTGAGGAAATCCATACCGCGGAAATTCTCGCGGAACACCCGCATAGAACGGACATACTGCGAAGCGCCTTCCACCTCGTAACTGCCCTCACCCAATGCAAACTTGGATTCCGAGAATCCCAGGGTAAGCGTCTTGGCGGCAGCATTGTACTTCTGGAAGAACGAAGGGAGGTCATCGGTGCCGGTAAACTGGAACCTGAGTCCGCAGCCGTCCGCAGCACAACCGAGCTTCACGTCCTTAATCGTCGCAGCGCTGCAAGCGATGGCCGTGCTCAAAAGCATCATGAGGATCTTGCTATTCATCATTTACCAACCTGCTTTGAAGTGTAGGTGGTCAGGTTAAACGTCACCGACATGGTGATAGGAGTCCATCCATGAGTTTCCGCCTTCTGCATTTCCTGCGCGATTCCCGAATAACGGTTCAGCCTCAAGTTGGTGATGGCCGTAGGATAATTGAAGTTGGCGATTTCGGCAAACAAGTAACCCAGCATGTGGTAGCCGGAGTTGACGGCAATAGAATAGCGGTTTTCGATGTAGTGTTCCCTTTCAGAGCGACCTTCGGGATTGAACTTCTGGATTTGCACACCGGAAGCACGGAGAACGGCATAGAGGTCCTGCAGGCGCAGCGGCACCTTTTCCTCTTCCGGGAACATTTCCTTCAGCTTTTCGAAATCCTTCTCGGCCTGTACCAACTGGACTTCCAATTCGGCAAGGCGAAGTTTCTGGGCATTAATCTTGTCAAGTTCCGCCTGGGCAGACGAAAGGTCACGTTCGACCTTCTCGCGTTCCTGCACGAACGGGTCCCATATATAAGTATACACGCAGTAGGCGCCAGCCAAAATCAAAAGTACTACGACAATCGCGTATATGTTCTTTTTGTCTTTCCAATCGATATTACCCATGATCAACCCTCCGCAAGGCCGAGATCCTGTTTTAGGACGACCTTTATTGTAAAGTTGTAGGCTTCTTCACCGTCCACTTTCGTGGTCGTGATAGTCACCAGGGAAACCTTGTCGACGCTGACCTGCTTTTCGAGCTTGACCATGTATTCAGCAACTTCAGAGAAATCAAAAGTTGCACCCTTCATTTCCAATTCGTTTTCACCGAGCTGGGAAATGCTGGTAAGCCACATATTCGGCGGCAAGACAGACGAAACGTTTTCGAACAAAATCACCCAGCGCTTCTTACTAACCTGGATAGACTTCAGAGCGTTAATCTTCGTGTTGATTACACTGCGTTTCTGTTCGAGATCGCTAATCTTGGTCAGAAGCGGACGTTCGCGTTCAACCTCGGCACGGACCCTTTCCAATTCAGAATTCAAATCGGTAATGGTATCCACGGTAAACGCATTCAACATATATACGCCAACAAGCGCCGCAATAAGAGCGATCGTAGGCCAAATAATACGACGATCCGTAATCCACGACAAATCCTTCTGAGTCTTACGATACTCAGGAGGCAATAGATTTATCGAGATGCAGAGCGATTTTTTCGCAAAATCCTTTTTCGCCGCCATTAGAACTTCCTCATCGCTAAGCCCAAAGCAGGGGCGTAAATGTTGGACAAGGCAAGCGACAATCCGCTTTCGCCGAAGACCTTGGAATCACATTCCACATAACGGAACGGATTGACCGTATCGGTCTCGATGCCGGTACGCTCGGCGATATAGGCCTTGAGTCCGGGGATGCAGGCGCCACCGCCGCCCAAGAGGATCTTGGTCAGGGGTTCGGAATCTTCGGCAGTAGAGAAGTAACGAATACCGAATTCCACCTGAGCCATCAAATCTTCGAAGGCAAGTTGCAGGGCAGATTCCACATCGGCCTCGGAGAACCCGTCAACTATAGAGAGGTCCCCTTTTTCAAAAATTTCGTGGCATTTGTCAATATCAATACCCAAGTGCATGCAGAGCTTGGACTCCACCATATCCAGCGAGCCACCGGTCATCGCACGCATGGAATGGAATTGGCCATGCTGGATAAAGGCAACGCTCATCTTCTTTGCGCCAATATTGAAAATGGCAGTGGTCGCAGCGGCATCCGCATCACCGACAGTAGCCATATAGGCGTTCACAATGCCAAAAATATCAACGTCTATTGCAGACAAATTAAGAGACTTCATCTTGAAGAACTGGGCCCAGGAGTCAAGGAGCGCATTTTTTGCGGCAACCACGTTGACCCTTACCTCGTCCCCTTCACGAGACACGACCTCGTAGTCCAGAACGTTGTCCTGGTCATCGAAGGGCGGACGGCTCTGGCAGGTCTGGAGAATTATGGCAGCTTCGTTTCCACCACGGGGGACCTTCACCGCAAGTCGGTCCACGAGGACACCACCTGCACCGGCTCCGCAATTCACGGAAACGACAACATCGGATGTTGAATCAATCGGGTGACGCAGCAGGAGCTTGGAAATCGCTTCGCTGAGCTGTTCGTAGCCGTCCTTACCCGATCCACCATCACTTTCGCGACGCTGTATTTCACCATTGATGATGGCACCGTCCGGGACGCGTTCCAAGTCCGCATCCGTGACAATCTTTCCACCGCGGTGATTGTGGAACACCTTGACATACTTGATGCTGTAGTGACCAACATCAATGCCAACTGTTTCGCGTTCGCCGCGGATTCGTGAAATCAATCCTAAAGCCAAAATAAACTCCGATCGCAAACAATACTATCTAAATTCTACCTTTATATAGGCCAAATGTCAAGTGAAAATCAATCTAACTCATTGAAAATTAACTACTTAGGCATTTTCGGCGTCCATTTCGGAGGCTTTTCGGGTCTTGTGGACCTCGAATATGTATTGTAGGACCCTTTCCTGGGTCCAGCCGAAGGCCCCGGCGAAGGAAGCCGTAAGAGAATAATAATCGGGGAAATCTGGATTTTTCTTGCCCAAATTGCGCAAAATCTCAATTTCGACATCCTCTACGCCAAAACTCGGAAGCTCAAAACGGATGCGGATATGCTCACCGCCCGGGATTTCTACCGGGATCCCTAACAAGATACCGCCTGCAGAAAGGTCATACAGGACTCCGTGACAAAGCGAACCGTCATGCAAGGTTGCCTCCACAGGAAAGCGCACTTCTTCACGAACCCAGCGGCGCAGCTGCTGCTTGCCCAGTTTCATCGTATGCAGGAATATCAAATTGTCGTTCTTAAACGAGCGAATCGGCAATTTCATCGAGTAGACGGCATCCCCAGGACGAGTCCAGCGGATATAGACTGTCTGCCCAATAAGTTGCGCCCCAGGACCACAGCTCCCGTCATAAGCGAGCGCCCATTCCTTTTCCGTACGCCACTGGATGGATGAACGCTTGACCGTGCGACCGTTCTCCAGCAGCAGGTCCACGCGGTCCCCCACCTCGAACTGTCTAGAAGAACTAATTGACACGACCGGATTTTTGCCCGTGTACCCCATCTTGTCCCGGAGCGAAGCCACCGCTGCGAGCGTTTCATCTCGCACATCAAAGACATTACGAAAATCGTAGAAGTCCCCGACCGCATGTTCGAACAAATCGGCGGAGTTGAGAACCGCGTCCTTGTTCTCGAAATGCGACGTGCGGACAAGCTTTTCCAGGGTGCGTACCTCCTTGGGCGTGAACTGGAACTCGCGGATTTTCAAGTCGAAATCCTCCGTTCCGAACATCTTCTCGTTCTGCCTACGGTAATAGATGCGCTGGGTTTCCACCAGCACAAGAAGTCCGAGGAACATCGCGATGATGCCGCCAACCCAAAGCAGGTACAAGGGATGGATCATAGGCTAGACCTCGGTCCAAAGACCGCCCAAATATGTCCCGAGGATTTTGCTCGGGAGCTTTTGCCCCAGTAGCGGGCAGTTGCGCACCTGACCGGCGAACATGGACGGAGTCACCTCCGTCGGAGTGTCCGGGTCCAAGAGAACCAGGTTTGCAGCCGAACCCTTGCGGATTTCAGCCGGAGCAACTCCGGCAAGCTGTGCCGGGGCGGTGGAAAGCAGTTCCACCGCGCGTGCGGCGGACAGCCGCCCGCAGAGCGATTTCCAGAGCGCGGGGAGCGCGACTTCCAGGGAAATCGCTCCCGGCACCGCATCCTCGAAATTCACTTCCTTGTCCTGCCTGAGCACGGGGTCGTGGTTGATGCTGATGGCGTTCACCACACCGGACTCGAGTCCCTTCCACAAGGCCTCGCGGTCTTCGGCAGAGCGGAACGGCATGGGCACGTTGTAATTGCTGTCCAGGTTGAACAGGCAGCTGTCATCGAAGAGCAAATGGTAAATGTCAACATCGCAAGTGACGTCAACGCCAATCTTGCGAGCGTCCTCGATAAGGCGAAGCGTCTCGCCACAGCTAACTTGTTTGAAATGCACCGGCACCTTGAGGAACCGAGCCATCTCGAGAATCCTGAATGCGGCAATCGTTTCGGCCACACGCGGAATCGCCTTCATGCCGAGCGTATCGGCGTAGCAGCCTTCATGAACAAGACCGTGATGGCGCAAGGAATCGTCGAGCGGCATGAAGAAGAAGCGCTTGCCCGTCATGGAGCCGTACTCCATTGCAAGGCGCAGGAACCTGGAGCGCGAGCAGTCCTGATTGCCGTCGCCAAAACCGATGGCACCGCCCTGCGCAAGTTCGACCATCTCGGAAAGGTCCTTGCACTGGTAGCCATTGCTGAAGGCGCCAAGGAACGCAATCGAAAGACCGTACTTCGCACTGATCTGCTGGATTGCCGACAGCTTCAAGGAATCGTCAATCGCGTTGGCGCAGCTCTCGTAAAGTCCACCATAGAAACCGCCACGGCGCATCGCATCCACGCCGTCCTTGAAGGTGTAAATATCGTCGCGGAGTGGTTCCTTGAAATCGAGGCCAAGGCCAAAGAGTGCAGGAATGGCAAGGGAGCCCTTCGCGTCGAATTCCTGAGTACCCTCGGGAGCGCTGTCGGCCCAAGCACCGTCTACAAGACACATCTTCGTCGGATTTTCAAACTTGCCGTTTACGAACGGACGAACGTTGTTCAAAACAAGATTACGCATTGGCACGACCTCCTGCCAAAAGATAGAGTACCGCCATACGCACGGCGACGCCGTTCGTCACCTGGTTCAGAATAACAGAATTGTCACCGTCAGCGATTTCACTGTCGAGTTCTACGCCGCGGTTGATGGGACCCGGGTGCATGATCAGCACCTTGTCCTTGGCGCACTCAAGCAGTTCGTGGGTAATGCCGAAGGTGTTGCGGTATTCGCGCATGCTCGGGAGAAGCGCATCGTCCATGCGCTCTTTTTGCAGACGCAGCGCGATGATGGCATCGGCGTCCTTCACAGCCTTCTTCACGTCGGTTTCCCAAGTCACCTTGTCCATGAGTTCCGTGTTGCGCGGGACCAGAGTGCGCGGTCCGCAGAGCGTCACGTGCGCACCCATCGTCGTCATGCCCCAGAGGTTACTGCGGGCCACGCGGCTGTGGCGGATGTCGCCTACGATGGTCACGTTCTTGCCTTCGAGCGTTCCAAGTTTTTCTTCGATGGTGAGCATGTCGAGCAGCGCCTGTGTAGGGTGCTCGTGTGCCCCGTCGCCCGCATTCACGATAATCGCATCGCTATTGTCGGCGAGGAACTTCGGCACGCCGGTCCCCTTGTGGCGGACGACCACGATGTCAATCTTCATCGCCTCGATGTTGCGGAGCGTATCGACGAGGGTTTCGCCCTTCTTCACGCTGGAATTGCTGCTCGTGAAATTCACCGTGTCTGCCGAAAGGCGCTTTTCGGCGAGTTCAAAGCTCGTGCGCGTGCGGGTGCTGTTCTCGAAGAACAAGTTCACCACCGTCATGCCGCGCAGGCTCGGGACCTTCTTCACGGGGCGTTCCAAAATTTCGCGGAACTGTTTTGCGTTATCGAGAATCAGGCGGATGTCGTGCTTGGACACCCCGCGCAGCCCGAACAAGTGTTTAATCTCCAAGGCGCTCAAGCTAAGCCTCCACTTCTACGAGATATACTGAATTTTCATTGTCAATAGGTTCAATCATCACGCGTACTTCCTGGTTGCGCGCGGTCTCTACCGTGAGGCCCACGCAGTCGGGCGCGATAGGCAGTTCGCGGTGTCCGCGGTCCACCAACACGCAGAGGCGGATGGCGGCAGGACGACCGAGGTCAAGGATAGCCTGCATCGCGGCACGCACGGAGCGGCCCGTGTAAAGCACGTCGTCCACGAGGATGACCGTCTTGCCTTCCACGGATGCGGGCATCTCGGTAAAGCGCATCTCGGTGGAGCCCACGTTCTTGCGATAGTGGAAGTCGTCACGGTAGAACGTGGCGTCCAGGCTTCCCATCTCGATTTGCTTGCCAAACTTTTGGGAGAGACGTTCTGTCAATTTTTTCGCCAGCGGAATTCCGCGGCTCGCCATGCCCAGCACAATCAAGTTCTCGGCCGACGGATGCATTTTTGCAATCTTTGCGGCCATTTCGTCCAGGGCGAATTCCATGGCCTGCGCCGAAAGCAGTTCCTGAATACGTTTGCAGTTGTCTTTCATATAGGTATCAGCGCGGTCGCTTCGCTCCCTCTGAGGGATGAGGTCACTCGCTCCGCGAGTTTTGAGTTTATCACCTAGAAATTAGTTTTTTCTGGTCCTTTTTACTCTGAAAAAAGAGTAAATCACCCCCATTTTTTATATATATGAGCAATAAATCCTGTTACGCTTTACAGGTATTCCACCTCTTACCTCAGAGCGCAACGACCTCATTCCTCATAGCTATAGGAGTTCCCATGTTCAACCAGCTCGACAAGCCCCAAGCCGGCGAGACCATCGCCATCATGAAAACCAACCACGGCACGATGAAGCTCCGCCTCTTCGAAGACCGTGTGGGCGAATGCGCCACAAACTTCATTGAACTTGCAAAGCAGGGCAAGTACGACGGAGCCCCCTTCCACCGCATCATCAGCGGATTCATGATCCAGGGTGGTGACTTCACCCGCAGGAACGGCACAGGTGGACACTCCGCCAAGGGCCCGGGCACGACCATCGGCGACAAGTACGACCCGTGCCTCACCCACATGCGCGGCGCCCTCAGCTGGGCAAAGACGGCCATGCCGAACTCCATCGGCAGCCAGTTCTTCATTGTCCACGGCGACAACGTGCACTTCCTCGACCACGACCAGTGCGGCCCCGGCCCGGCTGACGGCTACTCCGTGTTCGGCCAGCTCTACGAAGGCTTCGAAGTCCTCGACGAAATCGCAGGCGTCAAGACGGACCGCATGGACCGTCCCTTCGACGACGTGATTATCGAATCCGTGACAATCGAAAAGGCATAAGAGGCTGTGAGCAGTGAGCTATGAGGTCGGTGCTGCGCACCTTTGAGCCCTTCAAATGAAAAAACTCAAAGGTCCCTTTAGGGACCGACCTCAAACCTCAAAGCGACCTTTGGGAGCGACCTCAAACCTCAAAGCGACCTTTGGGAGCGACCTCATACCTATTTCGAAAAAATTTTCAATTTTTTCGAAATCCCCCTTGACAAGGGCCAAATAATTTTCTCTATTTGGCTCACCTTTCGGGGTTATAGCTCAGTTGGTAGAGCGCCTGCATGGCATGCAGGAGGTCAGGAGTTCGACTCTCCTTAGCTCCACTGAAAAAAGACTCGCTTGAAAAAGCGGGTCTTTTTTTGTCACCATGTCAAAAAATGCAATACGTTGTGATTAAGACAAAACTTTCTAGTCAAACACTAATTTATACAAGACAGGCCTGTAAGATTTTTATATTTTTTTCGCACTATGCGAAAACTCCTATTCATCCTTCTTTTGGCCGGAAGCACTTTCGCTTCGGAAGACAACTTCAACGAAGACTTGATTTTCGGCGATACGGGCAGCAAGTCCCCTAAAAACGAAATCCGCAGAAACACGGCAGTCACCTATTCGCCTTTCGAAAAGGACGCCTACCTGACATCCTCCTTCGGCGAGAACAGGGGAACCCGTTACCATGCGGGTATCGACTACTCCACCAATATGGAAGAAGGCTGGCCCATCCTTGCTCCGGAAGACGGACGCGTCAAGGAAATCCGCACGAGCCCGTTCGGCTACGGCAAGGTGATGTTCTTCCAGGGCAAGAGCGGCAAGACATGGGTTTTCGCACACCAGAGCAGCTTTGGCAAACTGGACATTCAAGTTCGCAACAAGCAGTACGCAAGCCACAAGAACGACGTGACACTGACCCCGAACACGCCCTACCGCAAAGGCGACACGCTCACCTTCTCGGGCAGCTCGGGAATCGGCAATCCGCATCTGCACCTCGAAGTCCGACTGGACAAGGACCGCGTGGTTTCCCCCTGCGCACTGGGCGCCCTCTGTCTCGACACCATCGCACCGCAGATATTCGCAGGCGCCATCTGGCAGGGTAACAGCGTAGCCGTCACAAGTGCAGAAGCCATCGAGAAAGGCTGCATGGTCACGCCCGTCAAGAACGAGTTCGGCCTGTACCTCGCCCTGAAAATCGCCGACTACAGCCGCGAACCCAAGGAAAATCCGATGGCCATACGCCGCCTCGAAGTCTGGCGTTACGACGAAAAAATTTACAGCAAGGTCGTCGATACGCTGCGCTACAGCAAGATGGCCGACATCCGTAACGAGCTCCTGTGGAGCGAAGAAGCCGACACGGCTGGCGATTGGCACTATATCCCGGCCAAGATTGCCCCGCTTTCCAAGTACACCGTTGAAGTCGAAGACTTCGCCGGGAACATCACGAAGCACATATTCACGCTCCACCCCAAGTGCAACGGCAACAAGCCCATCACTCAGGTCAAGAACCAGACAGCACCTGTCTACACATTCCTCGGCAAGACCATGCTGAACCTGTTCATGTGCCGTTCCGGCTACAGCTTCAGGATTACCGGAGACAAGGACGAAGTCCTCGCCGACGACCTCTGCTCAGCCATGTCCCAGAAAATCACGACCCTGGGCAGGGTACTCCAGGACTACCCCACGGCCAAGTACATCGAGTACACGGCCAACGCCTCTTCCACGGGTGACGGCAAGGCCGTAGACGAAAAGATTGCCGTCTTCAGGCGCACACCGTACCAGACGAACGTCAACTGGAAGGCCGATCTCGGCAACGGGACAACCATCACGCAGAAGATTACGGGCATCCCGGTTGCAAAGCTGGACTCGACCCCCATCGCGATGGCAGTCACTCGTACGCACACCGACAGCCTGGACTTCTTCGAATTCCACCCCAAGGGACTCCAGCTGAAGAACTGGAACGTCTGCATAGACACCAAGGGAGACAAGGCTCCGCTCTACTGGCTCGGCGAAACCACCCGCGACTGGTTCATCTTCGACAAGCAGACCAAGGGCAAGACTCGCTGCGCATCGGCAAACGAACTGCGCGACGTGGCCGCAATTCCTCCAAGCGAAGAGCCGATGTCCATCGGATACCCCTACTGGGCCAATTCCTACATCGAGGGCATCAGCCAGCCCGTCCTGAGAATTCCGCTCGTCTACAAGTATGACGGAGTCCCTAACGGGAATGCGATTACCGCCAAGGCAAAAGGCAAATGGATCGCCGTCGAATATGATTCCGAACCTCGCGAACTCGTGCTCGAAGGCACCAAGGTTCCCGATGCCGGTGAAAACATCAGCATTATAATTATTGACGAAGCGAAGCGCAAAAACAAATTTGACGTGACCGTACCGGATCTTTAATCAAAAAGAGTTTCGTTCCTAGTTATTTTGTAAAAAAGGATGGGATATTTAATTATTCCATCCTTTTTAGTATATATTCTTTAACAAGTTGATAAAGCAAGGAGAATCTCTATGTTCTTCAGAAAACTCGGTATGGCAGTCGTCTTTTCCTCCGCATTCGCGCTCATCGCATGTGGAGATGACAGCAGTTCAAGCAGCAGCGAAACCGTGATTACATGTAACATTGTTTCAGAAGACCCGCTAGTACTTAGTACGAACGAAGACGGCATAAAATCCACAAGCACAATTGAACTGAAGGACAAAAGGCTTGTCGAGACCGTCAAATTCGACACCGACGTTCCCTCTCAAGCCTGTCAGACATACAAGAACGACACCGACTACGGCGACGTTTCCTGCTCCGGAAAAACCATCAAGGCCATAAGCAGCATGGAATTGACCGAAAGCGAATTCGAATCCATCGAGAATGCATTCAGAAGGCAATGCAAACAAGTAAACTGACAAGACGGCATGGTCTAGCATTTTTGAAGTGTAAATATTTCAAAACAAAAAATCCCGCTTTTTGCGGGATTTTTTTGATGTAGAGCAACTAACAACGTTTATTCAACGCAAGGGCAACAGACGGGGAATGTATCCTTTTTTTCAGTTTATTTTAAACGCAGCACAACAAAAAAGGAGCACACATGAAATCCAAAAAATTAGGCTTGGCCATCCTCATCGGCGCAGCATTCGCATTCACCGCTTGTGAAGACGTGGCTTCAGCAGCCGCAGCAGCTACCGAACCGGAAGTTCAGAACTCTGACGCATCCGGCACAGACACCGCTGCACCGGACAATGCAGCAACTCCTACAGAAGATTCTCAGGCAGCTCCGGCCACCGATACTTCGGCACCGGCTACCGACACGGCTCCGGCTGCTGACACCCCGGCACCGGCCACCGACACGGCCCCGGCCGCAGACACTCCGGCTGCCGACACCCAGGCACCGGCCACCGACACGACTCCGGCTGACGCAGGAACCACACCGGCTACAACTCCGGATGCAGGCACCACGCCAGATGCAGGAACCTCCACAACACCGGACGCAGGAACCACTCCGGGCGGCGACATGGGCGGCATGGACTGGAGCCAGATGGGCGGCGGCGACATGGGCGGCATGGGCGGCATGGACTGGAGCCAGATGGGCGGCGGTGACATGGGCGGCATGGGCGGCATGGACTGGAGCCAGATGGGCGGCATGGGCGGCGACATGGGCGGCATGGACTGGAGCCAGATGGGTGGCTTCGGCGGCGACATGGGCGGCTTTGACATGAGCCAGATGGGTGGCATGGGCGGCGACATGGGCGGTTTCGACATGAGCCAGATGGGTGGATTCGACATGAGCCAGATGGGCGGCATGGGCGGATTCTAACTCTCTCCCCAAATCCTTAACTAAAGAGAAATCCCCCTTTCGGGGGATTTCTTTTTTTATAAGTCCTTGTAACGAACTAGCTTTCGATGTGCACCTAATCCTTCCCGGATTAGATCGTGCAATTTCGCTTCCATCCGCGGGAAATCAGAAGGATGGATTGCAAGCCGAGGGACCCCCACCGGGATCTTAAAAATCATCCTTCCCCAAGCAAAAGCCAAGTTTTCGAGCGCACGCGGAATACCGGCGAAACTCGCCACCGGCGACAAGTAGCGCCGGCCCTTTACCGTCGTCATTGACCAGCGGTCTTCGTACAACATTTTCGCGGCATGCACCTGCGACGGCAAGTAAGCGTTACTGTACCAAGTCGGCGGAACAAAAGCAACCGGATACTCGGCGGATTCTTGGAACAATTGGCGCCACGCATTAATCCCGGCTTGCAGCAGGCGCGAGGACTCGTATTCGCTCAAACCCGCAAACTCGGCCTCACCGTGAGTGAGGTTCATGCCGATGAGCCCCATGTAGCTGCGGCCCTGGCTGAACTCGGCCCGGTGTTTGTAACCGTGAAGAGCAAGCTCGAAGCCCTCCGCCTTCAGGCGGGCGAGCGTGTCGCGAAAGCCCTGGATTTCTTCAGAAGAGGCCTTCTCCGTATCCGGGATGACAAGCACGCTGAAGGGCGCACCCGCCAAGTCCTTGAGTTCCTCGAGAATCGGGGCCACCTTCTGGTAGTTCCAGACACTGAAATCGTGAAAGCAAAGGAGAAATTTGTTAGCCATATCAATGAAAATAGTAAAAGGTTGCAAGCAACGAGGCTTGAGGTAGCTCGTAAAATCGCTTTGAGTTATGATTTGCTACATTTTTTCTACTATGTTCGAATCCATCATCTTGGGCCTGTTGCAGGGCCTCGCCGAATTTCTCCCCATCTCCAGCTCCGGACACCTCGTTCTGGGGCACGAACTTTTAGGCATGAACGAAGCGGGCATGTTCTTCGACATCATGCTCCATGCCGGGACGCTCCTTTCCATCTTCGTCGTGTTCCACAAGAAGATTACCGACATCATCGTGGGCTGCATCCGCCGCAATTCCGAGCAGCTCAAGGAAGCGGGCTACATCATCCTCGCCTCCATCCCCACGGCAATGATTGGCCTCGGATTCAAGGACTTGCTCGAAGGCCTGTTCGAAAACCCGCGCGCCGTGTGCGTCGCCGAACTCTTCACCGGCATTCTGCTTTTCACTTCGCAGTGGGGCCCCACGGGCGCCAAGCATCCGGATAACGAAGGCGTCAAGATGAACTGGTGGCGCGCCCTCGTGACCGGTACCGTTCAGGGCATCGCCTGCATCCCGGGCATCAGCCGCAGCGGCTCCACCATCAGCGCGATGATGTTCATGGGCGTGAACCGCAAGTACGCTGGCGAATTCAGCTTCCTCATGAGCATTC
>JAEEGJ010015631.1_pt1 | contig 17648 bp, 13 predicted proteins | sample 8958761 | NCBI WGS metagenome assembly JAEEGJ01 (sample SAMN16246546, study PRJNA631951) | gut metagenome | biome: gut microbiome; feature: rumen; material: RS-attached | host: Bos | place: Iran: Karaj | collected 2018-10 | reverse complement strand
TTGAACCACAAGTGTTTTGTAATTGCAGAGGACTGACATCAGTTACAATGCCCAATTCTGTCACAAGCATTGGTTTTAATGCATTTCTGGGTTGCAGTGGACTGACATCTGTTTCTATCGGCAATTCTGTCACGAGCATAGGCAATCGCGCATTTTCTGATTGCAGCGGACTAACATCGGTTACAATCCCCAATTCTGTTACAAGCATTGGCGGTTCTGCATTTGAAGATTGCAGCGGACTGACATCTGTTTCTATCGGCAATTCTGTTGATAGCATTTATGCTTACGCATTTGATCATTGTAGCAACCTTGCTGACATATATGTGAAATCTACAATTCCACCATCTGTATTTTCTAATACTTTTAATAATTATCGCTCGGCAACCTTATGGGTGCCATGCGGTTATGCAGAAGTGTATGGAGAAGCTGCCGTTTGGGGAAATTTTAATGATATACGCGAAAGCCGGGCATATCAATTGAGCGTCGAAAGCAATAATAATATATTGGGTACTTCAAATGTAACCCAGCAGCCAAACTGCGAGGATGGTATTGCTGTAATTTCGGCAACTGCCAACGAGCATTACCGCTTTGTACAGTGGAGCGATGGCAATACCGACAATCCACGAACAGTTGTTGTAGAAGGCGATACAACTTATACGGCTATGTTTGCTATTGACCAGCATACAATTACGGTTTTGTCCGATGATGAAAATTTGGGTTCTGTAGTCGGTGGTGGCACTTACGACTATGGCACCGAAATACAGATTTCGGCTACAGCCATCGAAGGATATGCCTTCCTGTCGTGGAACGATGGCAACACCGACAATCCCCGCACAATAATTGTTGAAGGCGATACAACATATACCGCCATATTTGCCGAGGCGCGCACGGTAACGCTGGAGACATCCAACAGCGAAATGGGAACGGTAATTGGTAGCGGAGTATATGCCGTAGGCGCAGTGGTGGAAATCACCGCAGTGCCAAGCGAAGGTTATAGTTTCGACCATTGGGTTGATGTTTATAATCCATCGCGCGAAATCAACACCGACAATCCTCGTACGATAGTGGTGTCGACGGATGTGACTTACATGGCTGTGTTTACCGATGTTACTGGCATCAAAGATAATGCAGTTCCCGAAATCGCAGTCTTCCCGAATCCGACAAACGATATCCTCAACATTACCTCTTCGGAAACAATTACGGAAATCGAAATCGTAAACATGAACGGCCAGGTAGTAAGGCGTGTCGAGGTAAATGGCGACAATGCGGTTTGCAATGTTGCAGATTTGAGAAGCGGGGTTTATGTAGTGAGAATAAGCACCACGCAATCAGATACTTTGCCTACGCTCAGCGTACGTAGGTTTGTAAAGGAATAAAAGACCTGTATATACAAAAAACACGGTGGTTGTAAAGCAAGCTGCCGTGTTTTTTTATTTCTAGTTTCCTGTTGTTCAAATCATCAAATCTTCGAATCTTCAAATCATTAAACTTTAAACCTTGAACCCCGACGCAAAGCATTGCGCCGCTACAAATCTTCAAATCCTTGAACTTTGAACTTTAAACGTTAAACTTCAAATCATTGTATCCCCAACATCGCCTCGATGTCCTTCTCGATTTTCTTTGGTGCTTTTGTAGGAGGGTAACGTTTGATTATTGTGCCGTCGCGTGATACGAGGAACTTGGTGAAATTCCATTTTATCTTTTTGCTGAGAAAACCACGGGCTTCTGTTTTCAGATATTTGAATATTGGGTGTGCGTTTTCTCCGTTCACGTCAATCTTTTTCATAATCTGGAATGTAACGCCGTAGTTCAGTTGGCAGAAACTCGATATTTCGCTGTCGGTGCCAGGGTCTTGATGCGCAAACTGGTTGCAAGGGAAGCCGATAATTACCAAACCTTTGTCCTTGTATTTCTGGTTAAGTTCTTCCAGTCCGGCAAACTGTGGTGTGAATCCGCATTTGCTTGCAGTGTTGACAATCAGCAGCACTTTGCCGCGAAACTGACCGAAATCCAATTCCTTGCCGTTGCTGGTTATTGCCTTATAATCGTATATCCTTGCCATATTCGGGTAATGTTTTGTCGGCAAATATATAAATATTTGTAGGAAACAAATGTTTTCCTTGAGAAAAACTATTTTGCGAGTCAACTCTTCTGAGTTGCAAGTATTGGTGTGTATACAAAATAAATGGGAGAACTTATGTTCTCCCATTTATTACTTTATTATAGATATGAAAAATTCGATTAGAATTTCAACTTTTCGATGAGTTCAGCAACGCGGTTTGAGTAACCCCATTCGTTGTCGTACCAAGTCAAGGTCTTCAGCAAGCGGCCCTTGAGCATAGTTGACTGAGCGTCGAAAATTGACGAATGTGAGTTGTGAACGATGTCGATTGATACGAGAGGTTCTTCCGAGTATTCGATGATACCCTTCATTGGACCTTCTGCTGCCTTCTTTATTGCAGCGTTAACTTCTTCGATAGTAACGTCCTTCTTCAACAAGCAAACGAGGTCAACCGATGAACCTGTTGGGGTTGGTACGCGAACTGCCATACCGTCGAGTTTGCCATTGAGAGCTGGGAGAACCTTACCAACAGCCTTTGCAGCACCTGTAGTGGTAGGAATCTGCGAAACAGCGCACGAACGAGCTCTTCTGAGGTCTTTGTGTGGACCGTCGAGAACAATCTGGTCGTTGGTGTACGAGTGGATTGTAGTCATAAGACCGTATTCAATGCCGAAGTTGTCGTTGAGAACCTTTGCGATAGGAGCGAGGCAGTTGGTTGTGCAGGAAGCGTTCGAAACGCACTGTACGTCCTTAGTGATAACTTCTTCGTTAACACCGAGAACAACCATTGCATCGATGTCGTCCTTTGCAGGAACGGTAAGGATAACCTTCTTTGCACCGTTCTTCAGGTGGTCGCGGTAACCGCCCTTAGGACTTTCCTTGCTGGTGAAAAGACCAGTCGATTCGATAACTACGTCTGGAGTTTCCGGCCATGGAATGTTGGCAGGATTTCTTTCAGCACTAATCTTAATTTCCTTGCCGTTTACGATGATGGCGCTGTCGTTGTAGGAAACTTCCTTGTCGAACTTACCCTGAGTTGAATCGTACTTCAGCAAGTGTGCCAATGTCTTGGTATCAGTAAGGTCGTTGATACCGATAATTTCTATATTGTCGCGTCCGAATGCAATCTTGAATACATTACGACCGATGCGACCAAAACCGTTAATTGCTACTTTTATTTTAGCCATAATATTTATTGTTTTTAAATTTCTGCAAAGTTATTAAATAAAGTATTAGGTGTGCCAAATTTTTAATGATATTTTACAACATATTTTTTTGTGTGGTTTCTATGGCTACGCCGTTTCTGGGTTTCTATGGGCTAACGCCCGTTTCTGGTTTCATGTTTCATGTTTAACGTTTCTGGTTCAACGTTTAACGTTCAATGTTCTAGGATTTAAAGATTTAATAATTTAACAATTCAAAGATTGTAGCGGCGCAATGCGTTGCGCCGATTGCAATACGTTGCACCGATTTGCAATGCGTTGTGCCGATTTGCAATGATTTGCGCCGATTGTAGTACGTTGCGCCGCAAAAAAATCGTAAATCGTAATTCGTCAATCGTAAATTACATTATCTTTGCATTTCGTAATTGTACAACCATGAAGATAGTAAAGAAGACTTGGATTGGAATATTGGCTATGGCTACCGCTGTGGTTGCGGCATGCACGTCGACTAAACGCACGTCCGAAAGTGCCGAAGCCGTGCCGCCAGCCGACAATGACGAACTCGGTGAAAACGAAAATGTCGCCATGCCCAAGGATTCGATAAATGCACGTCGTGCTGAACTGCAGGCTCGTATCGAGAAGTTGCGCGCTATAATCAAGGATCGTGAAATGTCGTGCGTGTATGGTTCGCCGGAAGTTCTTCAGGAGTACAGTGCTCACACACGCGAACTACGTCACGAAGCCGATTCGTTGCAGAATGAACTATTGCAAATGCTCCAGTCTGAAAAAGATTCTCTTAAGGAACGCTTGGATACTATAGATGAAACTGTTAACAATAGGTCGGGAGCAAAAGTTTACGGCCCGCCAGAGATGATTAATAGATATAACAATCACAACAAGAAATTGCGCGAAAATCGTGATTCTCTGCAGCATGAGATTGAAAAAATCGACAACGAAATAGAAAGCATTAAGAATAACAGCAAGCAGTAGTGTCGGAATTCTCTTTATATAAGCGTCTTTCGCTTGAATTGAATCGTGCGGTGCTTTCGTTGCGCGCCGACGAGCATCATCTTCACCAGCTTTTCTGGGAATGCACCTTGCGCTGCAACCTCAACTGCCGTCACTGCGGAAGCGACTGCCGTGTGGTTTCGCAGCAGGAGGATATGCCGCTTGCCGATTTCGTGAAAGTTCTCGACGATATAAAAGCCCACGTTTCTACATACGACATCATGGTGATTACAACAGGAGGCGAACCGCTTGTGCGTGCCGACATTGCCGAATGCGGACGGGCAATCACCGAACGCGGATTCATCTGGGGAATGGTTACAAACGGCATGTTGCTTACCGAAGAGAAATTAAATGAACTCGTGCGTAATGGTCTGCGTTCCATTGCAATAAGTCTCGATGGCTTTTCCGACGACCACAACTGGATGCGTGGACACGATGCAAGTTTTTCAAATGCAATGCGAGCCATCGAGTCCATGAAAAAGCAGAATGGGCTAGTGTGGGATGTAATCACCTGTGTGAACAAGCGCACAATAAAATATTTGCCCGAATTTCGCGATTTTCTGATTGAAAACGGTGTGCGCAAGTGGCGTTTGTTCAGTGTGTTTCCGTCGGGACGTGCCGCCAGTGACCCCGAATTGCGCTTAAGCAACGAGGAGTTTGTGCAGATGATGGATTTCATAAAGCTAACTCGTCTTGAAGGCAAAATTGATGCAAGTTATGCTTGTGATGGTTTTCTCGGTCGCTACGAGGGCGAGGTTAGGCGCAAGTATTTCAACTGCAGTTCGGGCGTGAATGTGGCATCCATCCGTGCCGATGGGGCTATTTCGGGTTGCCTGAGCATACGTAGCGACTACAATCAGGGCAATATCTACAGCGATTCGTTCTGGGAGGTGTGGGAAAAACGCTTCGAGAAGTTCCGCAACCGCAAATGGATGCGCACCGGCGACTGCAAGTCGTGCAAGGTTTGGCGTTATTGTCAGGGCAATGGAATGCATCTCCGCGATGAAAATGGTAAGTTGAAAATGTGTCAGTATCAAATGATTAATGGGAAATAAATATGGATTATAAGCATTACATTGAAAAACTAAAACTTATGCCACATCCCGAAGGCGGATACTATCGTCAGGTTTATGGTAATGATGAAAGTGGAGAAAAGCAAATCTCTACCATATATTATATGCTTTGTGGAGATGAGTTTTCGGCTTTCCACAAGTTGCATGGTATGTCAGAAATATGGTACTACCATGCTGGAGAATGCCTTGATATATATGTTATTGATGTCAATGGCGAACTTGTTGTTCATCATTTGTCAGCAGATGCCGAAATGCAGGTTGTAATTGAACCGGAGCAATGGTTTGCTGCAGAATTGCCTGGCAAGAAGGGCTTTTCTCTTGTCGGATGCGCAGTGGCACCAGCATTCAAATTCGATAATTTCGAACTTGCGAAAAAAGAAAACCTTTTGCACGCTTATCCTCAGCATGGTGCGTTGATAGAAAGGTTGTGCAGATAGGCAGATTATGTTTTCCTATTTGCATATAAAGAAATATATTTGCAACCAAATAAAAACTAACAGTCATGAATAAAAGAAGATTACTTTATGCAATTGTTTCACTGGCAATGTGTGTGATGGTTTTGTCGTGCCAGAACAAGGAAAATGCTAGTGTTAGTGAACCCGAAACCGCAGTCAAGGAAGAAGTTTCAACAGTTGAAGCAACTACCGCCGATACGACTGTATCAGAGGCATCTAAGAATGGTTTTGTCGTTGTTACTGATGTAGTTCCCGATGCAATTCTGGAAATCCGTTATTTCAGCACATTCAACTTTATGGGAGTGCGTGTAGATGGTTACAATGCGCCTATCGCTTACCTTACCAAGGAGGCTGCCGATAGCCTAAAGGCCGTCAGCGACGATGTGAAAGCTATGGGCTACCGCCTGAAAATATTTGATGCATACCGTCCGCAATGTGCTGTAGATCATTTTGTTCGCTGGTCGCACGAAGCTTCCGACACTCTTATGAAACGCTATTTCTATCCGGATATTGATAAGCCTCGTCTGTTTGAGGAAGGTTACATTGCAAAGAAAAGCAGACATACCTGTGGTTCTACAATCGACCTCACGCTTTTTGACATGAATACAGAAAAGGAGGTTGACATGGGCTCACCGTTCGACTGGCTGGGCGAGGAAAGTCATCCCGACTATGCTGGCGTAACTCCCGAACAGCACAAGAATCGTATGATTCTGCGCGATGCAATGGTTCGTCACGGATTCAGAGGCATTAGCACCGAGTGGTGGCACTTCGTTCTGAAGAACGAACCTTATCCTGATACATATTTTACATTCCCGATAGAGTAGGAAAGGTTGTTTTTTGCCCCCATATTAAGGCCTTTAATGACATTAAGGACCTTAAAGCAATTGGGGGCAAAGAAAAAACAACCTTCCCTAGTTATTCTTTTCCGCAAATCGCGTAATCCTGGCTTTCTGCCAAATATTCTTTTAGTGCATTTCCATATTCAGGGAAAATGTCACCGACTCTGCCTATTCCGCTGATATACGGATTGATGTGTCGCTTCTTGGCATATATAACTCTTGAGTCGGGATTGTCGGCTGTGTGGATTATGGTCGAATAGCTTCTGAACTTTTTCCATTCCTTTACCGAGAACTCGTTGTTCAAAAGTTTCTCGATTACAGGCGTTTCGCCAAGATATAAGTCGCTTTCAGCGATTATTCCGCGTATTATGCATTCCTTTAATATCTCGGCAAGTCTTTGCATTGAGTAGCGGTCTTCGTCGGCAACATATATGCGTGAGCATTGAAGCGACAACTTTGCAAATACCAGGGCTTTGTCCTTGTCGGTAAACATTATTTCGGGTTGACCATCTTCGTTTGTGCCGACTATGAGGTTGTCATACAGTTCCTTGGCCTTTTCGGGGCTAGCGAGTTTGTAGTTCACAATGTTGCCTATTGTGTATTCAAGTCTGTCGGCCGAAAGACGCGGAGTGTCGTTGTCGGCAATGGGGTAGAGGTGATAGTCGGCGACTTCGGCTGTCTTCATGCCGTATTTTTGGAGATATTGCTGTATCTCGGCAGATTTTTCAATTATCGTCTGGGTGCCGTTTTCGGTAGATTCTTGTGTTAGGTAGTCGCCATGCATGAAGTCGATTACATGTGCGAACGCTGGCGACGAAATATCGTGTAGCAGACCTGCCGTGCTTTGCTTTTTGTCGTGGGTAAAGTGCCATACAATAAGGGCAACACCAATGCTATGGTAGTATCGTGAGTATTTATCCAGTCCAGCAAACATCGGAAAACTGGTGTATTCGCATCCGCAGTTCATGCCGATGTCGTCGAGGCGGAGCATTGCGGGTGTTTGTGCTATTTCACGAATGAATTCAGGAAATTCAGTCGAGTATATATGATGAAGATCCATGGTCAAATTTTTTGCAAAGGTAACGATAATGAAGGAATGTTGGCTTGAAATATCTTATTAGCGAAAAATTATGTTGATTAAAAATTATAAATCAAAAAAATGTGTGTAGTAAATGAATTTTTGTATATTTGCAAACGCTTATGGCGAGTATAAATTTTAATTATTAGATATGAGGAAAGTAATTTTTACAATGTTGATTATTGTTGCTGGAATAATTTCGGCAACTGCTAAACCGGATGTAGTATTGGTAAAGGGTTCGTTGTCTGCGCTCAAGTCGTCGAAGGCAAAAGTATTTGTGCGCTGGGATTATTCGAACAGTACAATCGAAGGTAAGGAAGTTGGTGCGTATCTTAAGGAACGTGGAGAAGATTGGGTGCGTGACTATGATGCTGAGATTGCTCGTGCAGAGGCAAGTTTCCGTGAACGTCTTGACGAGAAGTCGGGTGATGTTTCGACTGTAGCGGGAGAAGACGCTGCTGAATACATCATTGTGATGAAAGTTAGCGATTTCCAGTATGGTCAAGCAGCATTGTCTGCAATTGTAGGTTTTGGCGCTGGAGATTCTCACCTTTCTGGTACTATGGAGATATATAAGAAGGGACAAAGCGAGCCAATTGCTGTTCTCGATGTTGATGGTGTGCCAGGTTCGGGTTATGGAAACGAGATCCGCAGAGTAGAGGCATATCGTGAATTGGCCGAGAACTTGGCTAAACTCATTAAGAAGGGGAAATAAAGATTTCATATATCACACTCTTTTTCTTGTACGGCATTGCATTGGTAGTGCCGTATTTTTTATGGATAAGGTTGTAAAGAAAAAGTAACTAGTTGTTTGACATGGTATTTTGCAAGATGAATACTTGAACTTTTGGCTGTTTTTATCTTAAAATCTTTATTACCTTTGCAGTTCAATTGTTTCTGTATGGCAGAAAAGAAAAAACATAGGTTATGGGCTTGGCTAACACGACCTTACCAGTTGGTAATATACCGCGATGGTAATTTCGAGGTGCTAAAGAAAATCCATCTGAACAAAATGGGGTTTTCTCTTATCGTTGTGGCTATGTTCGTGATTTTCTTTGCAATAATATCGCTTCTTGTGGTATATACACCATTGAAATATTTGGTTCCGGGCTATCCCGACCGTCAAACATTTGAACTTATATACAAAAATGCTGAGCGCGTTGATAGCCTGTCGGCAGAACTTGATGCCCGCGAGGAATACCTCAATATGATACGCGACATTATATTTTCCGAGGTGCCAGTTGATGCAGACTTTGTTGTGCCAGTGGGAAACTTGACCGATGAGCAGATTCGCGAGTTCAACGATCCTACGAAACCTCGTCAGCGCTACGATGATTCAGATAATGTGAATGTCGTAAGCAAAAATGATATAGTACCAAGCCTTTTTGTCCCAATGAAGGGAATCATTACCAATGGTTTCGACAAGGTACATAGGCATTTTGGTATCGACATTGCTCCAACTTCCGATGTTACTGTTTTTTCGGTATTGCCAGGAATTGTGATCGAAAGCAACTATACGATAGAAAATGGCTATTCGGTGATTCTCCAGCATGCCAACGGCATATTGTCGGTATACAAGCATTGCGAGCAACCTATTGTAGTTGAAGGTCAGAAAGTTCGTCAGGGCGAGCAGATTGCCGTATATGGTAATTCTGGTGAAAATACCACTGGCCCGCATCTGCATTTTGAATTGTGGCTTAACGGAGAACCATTGAACCCAACGGAATACATTGAATTTTAATGGAACAGAAACGAAAAAACATAGCAATTCTAGGATCTACGGGTTCAATTGGAACTCAGGCGTTGGATATTATTCGCGATTATCCCGACAAGTTCTCGGCTGAGGTGCTAGTCGCTAACAATAATGCACAATTACTTATAAGTCAAGCGCGTGAGTTTGAACCAAATTTTGTCGTCATTGCCAATAAGGAGAAATATCCTGAGGTGCGTGATGCTCTTTCCGATTTGCCGATAAAGGTTTATGCTGGTGCCGAAGCTGTTCTCGACGTTGTGGCAATGGACTGTGTTGACATGGTTTTGGCTGCTATGGTCGGTTTTGCCGGACTTATGCCAACAATCAGGGCGATTGAGGCAGGGAAGGTGGTTGCGCTTGCAAACAAAGAGACGCTTGTGGTCGGCGGTAGCATTATTTGCAACAAACTCAAGGAAAGTCAGTCGGCTTGCATTGTGCCTGTGGATTCCGAGCATTCGGCAATTTTCCAGTGCCTGCGTGGCGAGAATATCGACGATGTGGAGAAACTTATCCTAACCGCTTCGGGTGGACCATTCTTTGGTCGAAAAGTCGATTTTTTGAAGGATGTTACTGCTGAGCAGGCATTGAACCATCCAAATTGGAAAATGGGTAGCAAGGTGACTATTGATTCGGCATCGCTTATGAACAAGGGGTTCGAGGTCATCGAGGCGCATTGGCTGTTTGGAATTCCTGCCGACAGGATAGAGGTGCTTGTGCATCGCCAGTCGATAGTGCATTCGATGGTGGAGTTTTCTGATGCTTCAATAAAGGCGCAGATTGGAGCTCCTAGCATGAGAATTCCAATACAATATGCTTTTGATTATCCTAACAGGTCGTATTCGCCGAAGAACCGTTTTTCATTCCTCGAAAATGGTTGCAATCTGACATTTGAAAAACCAGACATTGAAACTTTCCGCTGTCTGCAAATTGCCTACGATTGCCTATCGCAGGGAGGAAACGCTCCATGTATAATGAATGCCGCTAACGAAATTGCTGTCGATGCCTTCCTGAAAGGACGTATCGGTTTCATGCGTATTCCTGAAATAATTGAGTCAACCCTCGAAAAATTACCCTATGAAAGCATGATTACAATAGATTCGTGTTTCGCAACTGATAGTGAGGCTAGGAGAGTGGCTGAAAAACTTGTCGGGAAAAGTTAGATGTAACTTTTATTATTTCTCAGCAAGCAATTCCATAATTTTCAAGTCCTTTTTATAGGTAATCTTTATGTTCGAATCGTCGCCGTCGACGATGAAAATCCTTTCGTCTGGAAGGTAGCGTACAACAACGCCGCAGTCGTCGGTAGCGACAAAGTCGGAATCGGCCATAGCTAGCTTGTATGCTTTTGAAATGGTTTCGTAACGAAAACCCTGCGGTGTTTGCTGGCAACGAAGTGTTGAGCGTTTGGGGATACGACCAATGAATTCCCCCGATTCGTCAACTTCGATAATTGTGTCGGTTGACGGGACAGAAACAGCTACCGCATTATTATTTTTCAATGCATCAACCACATCGGCAATAATTCTTTGTGAAACCAGTGGACGAACCGCATCGTGAAATATCAGATTGCAATTCACGCCTTCGTAGGCTTTTATTGCCGAAATACTTGAATCAGAACGTTCTGCTCCTCCATCAAGAATTTTTTTCACCTTTGTCCATGAGTTGCGAGCGACAATCTTATTAATTTCCGAAACAAAATCCTTGTTTACGACAACCGCAATTTCGTCAATGCAGTCGCATTTTTCAAAGGCATCAACGGAGTATTCGATTATCGCACGACCATTCACCTCGATGAACTGCTTTGGCAAGTCGCCACCTATGCGACGTCCACTTCCACCTGCCAAAACCACAGCAATATTCAGTCTTTCCATTGTCATTTTATTCGATGCTGACAACCTTAAATTCTGTACGGCGGTTTTGCGCACGGCCTTCTTCTGTGTCGTTGGTAGCAACAGGAACAGAGAAATCGTAACCGCTATACGACAGGCGTTCCTTTGCAATTCCCTGCGAAACAAGGTAGTTGTAAACCGACTTAGCACGATTTTCCGAAAGTGTCTTGTTGTATGCCTTTGTGCCTACATTGTCGGTATGACCGCCGATTTCTATCTTCATCTTCGGGTTTGCGTTCATGTATTCCACAACTTTGCCAAGCTCGGTGTATGAGTCGGGTAGGAGGTCGTAGCTGTCGGTCTTGAAGAAGATGTTTTTCAGAACAACCGTCACACCCTTTTCTATCGGTTGCAATGGAATATTCATAATGTACGGTTCCTCTGGATGCTCAAGGTTGGTGAGCGAAAAGTTTTCGGAGTAGAACAGATAGCCCTCGCGCGAAACGTTGAATGCATAGTCCTTGTCGATTGGCAGGCAGACCATATATTCACCGTTGCTTTCCTGCGAATACATGTCAACAACCTTTTCACCGCTTTCAATGTCAAGCATTTCGCATTTTGCCTTCAGCCTTTCGTTGGTCTTCGAGTCGTAGATATAGCCTTTTACGTATGTAACGGTAACTGGCTTAACCTCAGGCGGAAGTTCAAAGCCAAATATGTCGAGGTCGCGCTTTGTGCCCGATGACGAAAACATTGCAAGATCGCCTTTGGCGTTTACAATAAGACTTCTCTCTTCGCCCAGAGTATTTATTGGGTAACCGATATTTTTCGGCTTCGACCAAGTTCTTCCTTCGTCTTCGGTTTTTGATACGAACAAGTCGTAGCTGCCAAGTCCGGGATGACCTTTTGATGCAAAATACAAGGTCTTGCAGTCGGGGTGTATGAACGGAGAAATATCCTCGTAGGGCGTGTTTACTTTTCCGCCAAGGTTTTCTGCTGGTTTCAATGCATTACCCTTGCTGTCGATTTGTATGCGCCAGATGTCTGTTTTGCCGAAACCTCCAGATCGTGACGACGAGAAATACAGGTATTTGCCGTCTGATGACAGTGACGGGTTGCTCTCCCAGAATTCGGTATTTACCGAACGCATATTTTGTGGTTGCGACCATTGTTTGCCTTCCCAGAACATTATGTACAAGTCGCAACTTCCTTTGCCGTCTGGACGGTTGCAAGCCGTTATAACACAGGTTTTTCCATCTGCTGAGATACACTGAGCACCTTCGTTTAGCTCGGTATTGATTCTTCCGGGAAGCGGAGCTCCAGCATCGTATTTGCCAGTTTCAGGATTACGGTAGGCATAAAACAGGTCTTCGTGCATATTTGACTGGCTTCGCGATGGATTTCTCGGATTTAGTGGGATTTGCCTCGTAAAGACTAGCATTTCTTCGTCAGCCGAAAGCGATGGCCAGTATTCGTCCCATTCTGTATTTATTCTGCCAACACTATGAGGCCTGAAATTCACAGGATTTCGCACTGCACTATCGGAAAAAGTTATATATTCGCGCAGACGGTCGGTGTCATATTTCTTGTAAACCTTCAAATCGGCATTTTCGTAAAAGAAGTCGATGTATTTTTTTGCTGAGGCATATTCACCGATGCCGTAGTTGTGCATTGCAAGCTTTAGCGTTATTCCGTAGTCGAAATGCGGGTCAAGGTCAACAACCTTCTCGTAAAACTTTATGGATGTCTTGATGTCGCCAAGGAAATCATATATTTCAGCCTTCAGCATATAAGGTTCGATGAACATTGAATCCTTTGCAATGGCGTTGTCGGCTTCCTGCAAGGCGAATTTGATTGTCTGGTCCGATTTTCCATTCTGGTAATAAGCGACAGCTTTTTCAAAACACTTTATAGCCGCTTTCGACTTTGTGTGGTATTCCTCGTTCTGCGAAAATGCAAGTCCGCACAATAGCGAAAATGCCAATATGAACAATAATTTTTTCATACTAATAAAATAACAAAAAACAAGCCGAGAAAAAATCCCGACTTGCAAATATAATAACTTTTATGGAACTAATTACAAACCTTTGTCCATTGTGAGAAGGAACTCTTCGTTGGATGCAACCTGTGGCAGACGGGTGCGGATGAATTCCATTGCTTCCACCGAATTCATGTCGGCAAGGAACTCGCGCATTACCCAAAGTCTGTTTACAAGGTCCGGATTTACAAGCAAATCCTCGCGACGAGTACTCGAAGCGGTAACATCCACAGCAGGGTAAATTCTGCGGTTCGACAACTTACGGTCGAGCTGAAGTTCCATGTTGCCTGTTCCCTTGAATTCCTCGAAAATCACATCATCCATCTTCGAACCGGTTTCGGTGAGAGCTGTAGCAAGGATTGTGAGCGAACCTCCGTTTTCGATGTTACGAGCGGCACCGAAGAAGCGTTTCGGCTTGTGCAGTGCGTTGGAATCGACACCGCCCGACAAAACTCTACCCGATGCAGGAGCAACAGTGTTGTATGCACGAGCCAGACGGGTTATTGAGTCGAGCAGAATAACCACATCGTGACCGCATTCAACCATACGTTTAGCCTTTTCAAGAACTATGCTTGCAACTTTTACATGGCGTTCTGCTGGTTCATCGAATGTTGATGCGATAACTTCTGCGTTAACGTCGCGTGCCATGTCGGTAACTTCCTCCGGACGTTCATCAATAAGCAATATAATAAGGTAAACCTCTGGGTGATTGTCGGCTATTGCGTTTGCAATTTCCTTAAGCAACACAGTCTTACCAGTCTTTGGCTGTGCAACAATCAAACCACGCTGACCTTTTCCGATAGGAGTGAACAAATCTACAACTCGTGTCGATAGGTTTGCATGTCCCTTACCTGTAATGTTGAACTTTTCGGTTGGGAACAATGGAGTTAGGTGGTCGAAAGGAATCCTGTCGCGAACAAGCATTGGGTCAAGTCCGTTAATCTTTATGACCTTTGTCAGAGGGAAATACTTTTCGCCTTCCTTTGGTGGTCTTACCGTTCCTTCGATAGTATCACCGGTCTTTAGTCCGAACAATTTTATCTGCGACTGCGAAACATAAACATCATCTGGAGAATTCAGGTAATAATAATCCGATGAGCGCAGGAATCCGTAGTTTTCAGGCATAATTTCAAGTACACCAGTCACGGTAACTATTCCTGAGAAATCGTAGTTTGGCTTTGGCTCTTCCACATTATGAACCGGCTGAGCATTTTGTTGCTGGCGGTTGTCAATGTCAAACGACAATTGCTGTGCCTTTTGCTGTTGGTCGTTTCTGCCGTTATCGTTGCGCGGAGCACCATTATTGTTGCGTTGCTGGTCGTTGCGCTGATATTGCTTCCTGAAATCCTGGCGTGGCTGTTGATTTCTGTCGTTTTGTTGCATAGCAGCTTGTTCGTTTTTTTGCATGACAGGCTCTGCTTCGCCATATCTTGCGTTTGATTCAGTAACCATTGTAGGCTGTGGTTTCTGATTTTCCTGATTGTTGAAAACCAGTTTGGCAGCAGAACCATTTTCATCAAGGTGTGTAGTCATTATTGGCGACTGAATTCTTGCCCTGCGCTGGCGCTTTCTTGGTTCAGACGAATAATCGTCTATTGCCGTTTCTTCTTGATTTTCTACAATAAATTCGCTGGCACTTTCTACAGCACTTGAAATCCGTGGCGGACGACCGCGTCTCGGTCTTTGTTCGTTATTTTCTATACTATGATTATGCTTGATATTAACATCTTTAAGCGGAGCCATTATGTCGGTAACGCCAATTAATGAATCATCGTCATCATCGTCATCGTCATCAATGTCAGGATCTTCTGTATCCTGTATCCTTCTAATCAAATCTTGTTTTCTAAAAGCTTCCACTCTCTTGATACCCAAACCTTTTGCATATTCTCTCAATTCGGGTAGCAACATATCGTTCAACTCTGAATAACTTTTCATCTTAAAGTTAGTTACAAATATTTTTAATTAATCTGTGAAATCAAATAATATCATTTATCAAAGCTACCAATTCCAAAACCTTACAAGCGGTCGAAAAATATTTCCAGTGTGATTTATAATCTTCAGAAATGAATTGATACCTTATCAAATCAATTGCAGTGCAAAGATATATCTTTTTGTGCAGATGCAAGCAAATCGGACATATTTTTTTTCACAGGAACTATTGTCGTTAAAGTGTTATGGCGCAAAGCCTTATCCTTTTTATCAACATGGTAAATCCTACAATGCAAACCTTTGCAGCTTGCGCCAACTCTATGTTTTACGGCAAAAATCAAGCGTATGCACCCAAATTTGCCGTTTGCTTTGTTACCTTACTTTTGCGCCAAGTTCCTTCTCGTAGAACATTATCAGCTTCTGCATAATCTTGTCGATTTGCTTGTCGGTCATCGTCTTTTCGGTGTCCTCGAGCTCGAAACTCAAAGCATACGAAATCTTGCCCGGCTCAAGGTTCTTGCCTTCATAGACATCGAACAGACCGACCTCGACAATATGCTTAGGCTCGGTTCTGCGTGCAACTTCCTCCAACTGTGCGTAGGTTACCGACTTGTCGATGAGCAAAGCGAGGTCGCGGCGAACGCGCGGGAACTTCGAAATAGGCTGATATTCAATCTTGTGCGTCTTGGCAAACTTCAGAAGTACATCCCAGTTGATTTCGGCATAGAAAACATCCTGGTCGATGTCCATCTTCTTGAGCAAGGCTTTCGAAACTACTGCTATGCGTGCAACTTCCTTGTCCTTCAGCTTGAACGACTGGAAAGTGCTGAACTTTTCGTCCGACGAAACCTCGAACTTCAATGCCGACATGTCAATGCCGATCTTCCTCAGCACTGCAGCAACGCCCGACTTCAGCATAAAGTAGTCGGTAGGATTGTCCTTCAAATTCCAGCTCAGCGGATTGCGTTTGCCAGTAATCCACATTCCGATGTACTGGGTTTCGCTGTATGCGGTGATGTCGGAAATCTGCTTGTCGGCATTATAATAATAGGTACGGCCGAACTCGAAGAACTTAAGGTCGCCGTTCTTGTAGTTCAGGTTGGCCTTTATGCTGTTGAGACCGCCATAAAGCAGCGACGGACGCATAACGTTCAGTTCGCGGCTCAACGGATTGTAAATCTTCACGATGCGGTTTGCATATTCGCTATTCTCGGCAATGTCGTCGGCAGAAATCATCGAAAGGCACATTATTTCGGTGTAGCCCATGCCTGTGAGCACGTCCGAAACAAGGTTCATCATCTTCTGCGGTTCGGGCTTTTCGGGATAGTTGATGCTGAACGAAATATGGTTCGGAACCTCGATGTTGTTGTAGCCGTAGATTCTCATAATGTCCTCAACCACGTCGGCTTCGCCAGTTACATCCACCCTGTATGTTGGAATTTCGAGCTTCAGGTCACGGCCTTTGTCCTCGAGAATCTTCATATCGAGCAGACCGATGATTTCGCGCACGCGGGCTTCGGGAATTTCCTTGCCAATGAGCGCATTGCCACGGTCGATGTTGTAGTCAACTATTGCAGGCTCTATCTTGTTAGGATAAACATCGGTAATTTCGGAAGCGATACGACCGCAGCCCATCTCAACGATCAGGCTTGCGGCACGGCGCAATGCGTAAGGCACCATGTTGATATCAACACCGCGCTCGAAATGGAACGAAGCGTCGGTCTTCAAGCCGTGGAACTTGGAAGTCTTGCGGATTGAAACAGGGCTGAAATATGCAGCCTCGATGAAAACATTCTTTGTCTCGTTGGAGATTCCAGACTTCTGACCGCCGAACACACCGCCGATGCACATTGGCTCCTCGGCATTGCAAATCATAAGGTCGTGAGCCGAAAGTTTGCGTTCAACGCCATCGAGAGTAACAAAAGGTGTTCCCTCGGCAACATTCTTCACGATTATCTGACGTCCGGCAATCTTGTCGGCATCAAAGGCGTGAAGCGGATTGCCAGTTTCGTACAGCACGAAGTTGGTGACATCCACGATGTTGTTTATAGGATTCAAGCCGACCGATTTCAGGCGGTTCTTCAGCCATTCAGGCGATTCCTGCACCTTCACATCTGTAAGGCAGATGCCCATATAGCGGCGGCAAGCCTCTGTATTTTCAATCTTGATGTCGATTTTGATTTCATTCTTGGGATTCTCCGTGATTTCGGCCTTGGGGATATTGTATTTTATACCCTTTACGGCAGCCACATCGCGTGCTGCGCCTATGTGCGAAGCACCGTCGATACGGTTTGGAGTGATGTCGATTTCGATAGCGGTGTCGTTTTCTACCTTGAAATACTCCGAAGCGGGCGTACCCACCTTGGCGTCGGCTGGCAGAACCATGATTCCGTCGTGCGAAGTGCCGATGTTCATTTCGTC
>JAEEGJ010015627.1_pt1 | contig 17653 bp, 13 predicted proteins | sample 8958761 | NCBI WGS metagenome assembly JAEEGJ01 (sample SAMN16246546, study PRJNA631951) | gut metagenome | biome: gut microbiome; feature: rumen; material: RS-attached | host: Bos | place: Iran: Karaj | collected 2018-10 | reverse complement strand
CATAAGCCTTAGAGTAACCATACTGCTGGATGCCATACGAAGCATTGAACGAACCACCGGTCTTGAACCACTTGTTACCCTTTACATCGGCACTGGCCGAGAAGTTGTAACGCTCAAAGGTCTGACCTTTCTGAGTACCCTCGTTACGCAGGTAACCGAAAGATACGAAACCGGCAATATTCTTGGTACCACCACGGGCACTGAGAGTGTGCTCCTGTGTAAGACCAGTCTGTGTTACATAGTCGGTCCAGTCGGTGTCAGTAACCTTCGAACCATCCCATGTTCCACCGGCCCAACCCTTCATCACGTTGGCCAGAGCTGTATCATCACCACCAAAGAAGTTCTTATCCTGCTCCATAGTTGGCTGATCGCCAGGAGTGTACTTATCGGGGCTCATGTTATAGTAAGCCCAACGGCGCCATGTGATATAATCGCTGGCACTCATAGCAGGACTCTTATCTACAATCTTCTCGAAAGTAAGAGATCCACTATAGCTAACCTGCATCTTACCTTCCTGTCCACGCTTGGTTGTTACCAGAACAACACCGTTGGCACCACGGCTACCATAAATAGCGGTTGAAGAGGCATCCTTCAAAATGTCGATGCTCTCGATATCGCGAGGGTTCAGAGCGTCGAGGCTGGTTGCCTGAAGGGGCACACCATCAACAACGTAGAGAGGACCCTTACCTGCAGAAATAGAACGCTGACCACGGATAGCAATGCTACCTACGGTACCTGGGCGCTCGCTAGTGGTGATATCCACACCTGCGGCCTTACCCTGCAGAGCTTCGAATGCATTGTTTACTGGGCGGGCGTTCAGCTCTTTCTCACCAACACGTGTGAGCGCACCTGTTACATCGCTCTTACGCTGAACACCATAACCTACTACTACCACCTCGTCGAGCAACTGCTTATCTTCTTCAAGCGTCACGTTGATCTGGCTCTTGCCTCCGACGGCAATGTTCTGCGTGCGATAGCCCACGTAGGAGAATACAAGGGTCGCATTCTGCGGTACATTCTGGATGGTGAAGTTACCGTCAAGGTCGGTCACCGTACCGTTGCTGGTCCCCTTCACTACCACACTGGCACCGATGACGGCTTCGCCCGTGGCATCGACAACCGTTCCCGATACTTTTCCTTGCGCAAAAGCAACCGTTGAAGTGACGGCCATCAGGGCAAGGAACAGAAAGCGCACCCACATCGGGCGGTCGCTCTTCAGTTTCGTTCTTCTTTGTTCTTTCATTTCACTTTGCTTTTTAAATTACTAAATATCGTTCGTTTCACTTATAACCAACCTCATTCGTCCCGAAAAACAATCTTACTCACCTTAGAAAAAACTAATACCTATTTACTAAATTTCTAACTAACAATTAACTAACCAATTAACTATGCATGTCAAAATCAAAAGCTATATGTTGTTGTAGTTTGTCGCTGCAAAGTTAGATAGAAATACAAAAAAGCCACCGACGGAAATCCGTCATTGATGATACAGATTCCCGTCGTGACTAATTACTATATGTTCTATGACGAATTATCAGAGGTCTATCGTGATGCCGCCCATGAACGTGGCGCGGGGCATGGGATAGCCGAGGTTGATTTCATATTTCTGCGCCAGGAGGTTCTCACCGCGTGCCCAGAGGCTCAGGATGCGGGTGGCGGCGTAGGTGACACTGGCATCGAGCAGGGCGAAACTTTCCTTCTGCTCGTCATTGCCGACGGCGGTGTAGAGATTGTTGATATATTGCAGGCCGAGGGTGGCGAGCCACTTGCCACAGCGGTAGTTCACACCAGCACAGGCCATCAGTTCTGGGGCGGCAAGGACTTTGTTCTTCATGTGGAGGTAGGCCGAGTTGGCTTTCAGGCTCCAGTGGCTGTCCACGTGATAGGCGGCCTCCAGCTCGAAGCCCCAGTTCTCTACCTCGCCCGTATTCACGTTGCGCGGCTTGCCGTCCACCTGCTGAGTCTGAATCATGTTGTCACCTTTTATATAGAAGAGGTTCGCGCCGTAAGTCAGGGATTGCAAATCCCCTCCAACGCCGCTCAGACGATGATGCCACGACAACTCATAGTTCCACAGATGCTCCGGCTCTAGGTCGGTGTTCGAGGGCGGATAGAGATACAACTCGCGCATCGTAGGATTGCGGAAACCCTTGCTGACCATGGCCTTGATTTCGCCCGTCTCAATGGGACGGACGACTATGCCCGCCTGCGGTATCCATTCCGTGCCGGTGACGGAGTGATGGTCGAGACGGATGCCCGCGTCGATGGTGAGCCAGTCAAGCAGGTCCTGACGGAAATCGAGGTAGCCCGCAATCTCGTTGCGATACGACCTGCCGCTCTGCTTGTTCTGCGTGTCGAGGATTTCGCCCGTGGCCTTCGATGTGTAGTAGGCATTGCCGTAGATATGCATATAGTCGACGCCAGTCGTCACGCGGTTGCCCTCAAACAACCGGATGCTCTGATAGAGCGACACGCCCGTCAGCGCATCCTTCGAGTGGAAGTAGCGGACAGTAGGCTTCGCTGGGTTTGTAATGCCGTCATCAATCTTGTGACGACCAAAGTTCGAATAGACGGAGAGCGCACCGCTGGTATTGCCGTAGTGATTCTCCAGAGCCGCTGATACCACGCCACGGGTAATCCACTGGTCGGCCTCGTACATCGGTTTTTCGATCGTGCCAGGATAGCTTGCGTTGAAGTGCGTCAGGTTCGCATCAATGTAGGCGTTCCAGTGGTCGCTAAGGTCGTAGCCTATCTTCAGGTAGCCGCCGTACTGCTCGAAGCCCATACGGGGACGGTGGTTGTCGGTGCGTCCATATTGTGCCGAGACGGTGCTGCTGAAGCTGCCGCTGCGCATTTGGTTCGAGGCTTCAGTCTGAATGGTGCCGTAACTGCCTGTGCCGATTTGGATATTGGTATTCATGCCATCCTGCTTGGCCTGACGGGTCACGATGTTCATCACGCCGCCCATGGCATTGCTTCCATAGAGTACGCTCGCCGGACCGCGCAGCACCTCGACGCGCTCAGCCATCAGCGTCTGATAGCTGTCGGCGATGGGGTGGCCGTAGATGCCCTGATACTGCGGGTGGCCGTCGATGAGCACGAGCAACTGTCCTGCGCCGCCCGTGATGCCACGAAGGTTGATGCCGCCAGCAGCACCCGTCGATACGCCGTAGCCCATCATCGCACGGCTCGTCACGAAGAGTCCCGGCACAGACCTGCTCACCGTCGGCAATACGCTTGGCTGGTGTTCTGCCGTCAGCGTTGTACGATCCACAATCGTCACCGTCATCGGCAGGTGGCGCACGTCAGTGGCGTTGCGCGTTCCTGTTACAACAACCTCCTGCAACGCAAGAGAGTCGATACTTTCCTTGGCAGTGGCAATTGACATATTTCCAGCTACCAATAATAATAAAGAAAGTCTCATTCTTACCATGTCTGTTATTATATCATTTGGCTGTAAAGTTAATACAACCGTTTGACATTGCCGGAACAGAATACTGTCATTTTGCATACACTTTTCCGTCAGGGCATGTTTTTTTTAGGCGGGAAGTATGCAATATAATAAATAATGTGTATCTTTGTCACCGCTAAGACAAATCATGATGAAAATGAAAAGGAAACGAATCTTTACGATGATGCTATGTTTCGCCACCGGACTACTGGCAGTGTCGGCCCAGCAGGTGGTGAATGACAACAATACGCCGCTGCACCTGATGCAGCCCCAGTATCACGTGGGCTATGGCTTACCGACAGTGGAGAGCGTGAAGCAGACAATGGACTGCGTGCTGCGGTATATCGAGGCTGAGACACCTACCACGCTCGTTGACAAGCAGACGGGCAGCGCAGTGACCCGGCTGAAGGACATCACCGCAGATACGCAGCTGAAGCAGGGCGGGTTCCGTCTGACGAGCTACGAGTGGGGCGTCACCTATTCGGGGGTACTGGCGGCCTACGAAGCCACTGGCGATGAGACCTACCGCGACTATGTGGTGAAGCGCCACCAGCTGCTGGCCGACATCGCGCCATACTTTCAGAAGATCTATGCGAAGGACAAGGCTATCGACGGCAACGTCCGGCGTGTCATCGACCCGCATGCGCTGGACGATGCGGGAGCCGTCTGCTGCTCGATGATCAAGGCCAGGCTGATGGGACTGGACGGGAAGAACGCCCTGCGCCCGCTCATTGACAACTATGCTGACTACATCGTGCACAAGGAATACCGACTCAGCGACGGCACTTTTGCCCGCCTGCGCCCACAAAAGAATACGGTGTGGCTCGATGATATGTTCATGGGTATTCCCACCGTAGCCTATATGGGGAAATTGACTGGCGAGGCCGGCTACTATGACGAGGCCGCACGTCAGGTCGTGCAGTTTGCCAGCCGCATGTGGGTGGAAGAGCAAGGACTGTTCCGCCACGGCTGGGTAGAGGCCATGACCCCCCACCCTGCTTTCTTCTGGGGACGCGCCAACGGATGGGCCATCCTGACGATGTGTGAGGTACTCGACGTGCTGCCCTCCGACCATCCCCAGCGACAGGCTATCACCGACCTGCTGCGCAAGCATGCCGAGGGACTGGCTCGCCTGCAGCACCACAACGGATTCTGGCACCAGCTGCTCGACCGCGACGACACCTATCTCGAGACTTCGGCCACAGCCATCTATACCTACTGTCTGGCCCATGCCGTCAACCGAGGCTGGATCGATGCCAAGGCGTTCGGTCCTGTGGCCCTAATGGGATGGCATGCCGTAGAGTCGCAAGTGAACGACAAAGGTCAGGTGGAGAATGTCTGCGTGGGCACAGGCATGGGATTCGATGCTGCATTCTACGCCTACCGTCCCGTACACGTGATGGCCGCCCACGGCTACGGTCCGGTTATCTGGGCAGGGGCAGAAATCATCCGACTGCTGAAACAGCAGCACCCGAAGCTGAACGACTCGGCCGTGCAGTTCTACGACGAAGAGGTGCCCACCAACCAACCTATCTTTAATTACGACGGAAAAATAAGATTCTAAAAGACCAACACAGATATGAAAAGAATAATTGCTATCAGTATCGCGGTGTTCTGCGCTACATCGCTGCAGGCCCAGATAGGGCGACGATTCCCCTCGGAACGCAAGGTGATCAACGACCCCAAGACAGGTGTGGAACTGGTGTTCCTGACCTCGAAGAGCGGCACGGGCGACTCGAAGATCTATCAGACTCACAACCAGTGGACCTCGGACGGCCGTTGGGTGATCTTCCGCAGCGACCGTGTGAAGGGCGAGGCTATGGCGGTGAATGAAGAGACGGGCGACATGGTGCAGGTGACCGAAGGCGGATTCACCGGCATGCTCTGCGTGGCCCGTAAATCGATGAACCTCTATATCATGCGTGTCAGGAAAGACAAAAACGACAAGCGCACGGGCATGGAGGTGGTGGAGATCAACCTCGAAAAACTCTTCGCCGACAGCGAGGCCGGTCAGCTGAAGAAGAAGCAGGTCTACGAGCGCCTCTGCGGTGTGATTCCTGCCGATATGTGCAGCGAGGGCGATATGGCGCTCGACGGCAGCGAGACGATGGTCTACTTCCGTTTAGACAAGGAGTATGCCCGCAAATATCCGATTGCCGAGCAGATAGCGCCCAACTTCGGTCCGCGCAAGATGGGTGCCGGCCCCGGGGGCATCGGCAAGATGGATCTGACGACAGGAAAAGCGGAGATGGTGTGCGCTGTTCACTTCAAGGTGGGCCATATCCAGGGCAACCCCTGGCATCCGGGCGAGGTAATATTCTGCTGGGAGACGGGCGGCAAGGCACCGCAGCGTACCTGGATCTGCAATGCCGACGGCACTGGTCTGCGCCCCATCTACCGTGAGACGGAACACGACTGGGTGACCCACGAGGCCGTGATCAGCGAAGACGAGCTGGTGATAGCCATCATCGGCCACCGCCCCATCAACAAGGGAGAGCAGAAGACGATTGCCGGACTGGAGTCGTTTGCCACGTCAGACGACTGGGGACCATCGGGAACGAAAGAATACGCCACGGGTATCGCCGTGGTGAACATGCGCACCCGCGAGCTGACACTCGAAGGACAGGTGCCCGGCGACAACTTCTGGCATGTGGCCGGTTCGCAGGACGGTCACTGGGTGGCTGGCGACGACTTCGCCCGCGAGCTATGGCTCATCGACCGCCATACCGGTGAGCGCATCCTCCTCACGGCAGGTCATAAGACCACGGCCCGCGACCATGTGCACCCCACCTTCAAACCCGACGGCACAGAGATTGAAATCCAGTCGGCCATGCTCTCCGATGACGGCCGTTCGATGAACATCTGCATCGTCCGCCTGCCTCAGAAACTGATTGACAGATATAAGAAATAGAAGACATAATGAATAAAACAATAGCCATCCTATTCACTGCGGCACTCATGGCTGGTAGCTGCTCGCAGGAAAGAAAACAAACCACCGCTATGCAGGAACCGCCACATCTGGAGAAACGTGGTGGTGTGACACAACTGATGGTCGAGGGACAACCTTGGCTCGTGTTAGGTTGTGAATTAGGCAACTCCACATCGTCGAGCCGCAACTATATGGCTCCCTATTGGCAGAAGCTGAAAGACGCTGGCGTGAATACAGTGCTGGCAGTAGTATCATGGGAACAGACGGAGCCCGTGGAAGGACAATTCGATTTCACTGTGGTCGACCATCTGTTAGAGGATGCACGCAGCAACGATATGAAACTGGCTCTGCTCTGGTTCGGTTCGTGGAAGAACGGCATCACCAGCTACACGCCGACATGGGTGAAGCGCGACACCAAGCGATTCCCCCTGGCTCAGACACCGGAGGGCAAGTCGCTGCCTATACTGACCACCTTAGGCGACGAGGCCTGTCAGGCTGATGCGAAGGCATTTGCCGCCATGATGCGTCACCTGAAGGAGGTCGATGCCCGACAGCAGACCGTGGTAATGATACAGATGGAGAACGAAGTGGGTCTGCACGGCCACCCCCGCGACTACTGTGCACTGGCCGAGGCGGCTTACAAAGGACAAGTGCCCAAAGCACTGACTGACTGGCTCTCAGCCCATCAGGACAGTCTGCTACCCGAGACACGACAGGCATGGATGGCTGGCGGATGCAAGACTGCAGGCACATGGGAAGAGGTGTTCGGACCTTCCGACCGAGCAGCAGAAATCTTCATGGCCTGGCACTACGCCACATACATGGACCGCATCACCGAGGCCGGTAAGAAGGAATATGCACTGCCGGTGTTTGTGAATGCCTGGATCGTGCAGCCCGAGGACACACGTCCCGGCAACTATCCCTCAGGCGGTCCGCAGGCACAGAACCACGATATCTGGCGGGCTGCAGCACCACATATCGATATCCTTTCGCCCGACATCTACCTAAACGACTTCCCGCAGCAGCTCTCGCTCTATACTCGTAGTGGCAATCCTGTGTTCATTCCCGAATCGCGCTCCGGACAGAACGGTGCCGCCAATGCGGCTTACGCCATCGGGGCCAAGGGCGCCATCGGCTATTCACCGTTCGGTTTTGAGCGCAACTGCGACGACGAGGTGAACGCCACCTTCCGCAGTTTCTATCAGAAGGCAGGCAGAATAGCCCCGATGATTTTGGCAGCACAGACTGAAAACCGCATCGGTGCAGCCTGGCTGAAAGGTGACAATCCTGTGCGGGTGAAGGACACCATCAGGCTGGGCGACGTGTGGATCGTGTGTGAACTGATTTCGAGCGGGATGCGCAATGGCGGCGCACCACAGCTGACCGGAGGGACCTATGACCCTGAGGCCATCGGCTATGCCATCGCCATCCAACAGACTGACGACCATTATCTGATGCTCGGCTCCAACGTCCGCATCACCTTCCTACCCGCCAAGGGTGAGGGCATCATCGGTCTGGCAAAGGTCACTGAAGGCGATTTCGACGAACAAGGCCAATGGCAGGAAGGCCGGTGGCTGAACGGCGATGAGATCCAGTTGCGATACGACCTACTCTACGCCGTCGATGAAGGATTCTCGGGACAAGGACTGAACTTCGGCCGCCAGGAACCATCGTTCCAAAGCGTTGAACTATTTACCTATTAACACAATGAAAAAGAGTCTGCCCCTACTTTGGACGGCTTTGCTGGCGATGACCGCAAGCGCCCAACCCGATATCCAGGTGACGGAACCTGGCTTCAAGGTATTCCAGTTTCCACGAACACAAATACCCCGAATCGACGGCGACTTTACGGACTGGGACATCGTTCCTGACGCGTACAGTGTATCCATCGACGAAATGTGGGACGATACAGGCAAGCACAAGAACATAGAACGCTCCACGCTCGACATCAAGGTAAAAGTAGGCTGGGTGAAGGGGCTAAACAGACTGTATTTCCTCTACGAGGCATACGACGACTTCTGGGATTTCAACCAATTGGGACTTCATAATGACACATACGAGATAGTTGTGGACGGTGACCTCTCCGGCGGTCCCCATACTGACGAATTCAGGCTTAATCCCGAAGTAAAGAGTCGTATAGACGCCTTCTTCGAATTTCAGAACCAGCATGCCCAGAACTATCACATCATGACCCCGCCCACAGAGGGCAAGTCGTGGACGATGGTATGGGGGCCGCAACAGTGGTTAAAATACCTACCCTACGCCAACTATGCCTACGACTACAACTTCAGTCATGGAGAGAGCGGACGCCTGCGCATGGAGTTTTATATCACTCCTTTCGACTATGCCAGTCCTGAAGGCCCGGAGAAGTCGGTGGAGAGCCGGCTCTATGAGAACAAGAAAATAGGGCTTTGTTGGGCAGTCATCGACTACGACGGACAGACACAGAACAATGGTTTCTGGAATCTGTCGAAGCATCACAAGATGTATGGTAACGCCTCCATGCAACGGCTGTTTACGCTGATGCCTTTGGAACCACAGTTCCGCAAGGCCGTGGAGTGCGATTGGACATTCACCGTGGTGCCCGACACCCGCACCGTCTGTTTCCGCGACCAAAGCTACGGCCCCATCACCTCCTGGCACTGGGACTTCGGCGACGGCACCACTTCATCAGAGCAGAATCCTACGCACACTTATGCCCGCGACTATGCCCACTATGTGGTGACGCTCACCGTGGAGGGTCCAAAAGGCAGCGCCCGCTGCTGCAAGGTATGGGAGGTCTGCGTGCGCGACATGTCACATCCATCACTGACGCCTTATGATTAAGAGATTGATTTTTTTCGCCTATTGCATGATCTGGAGCATCGCTGCCTGCGCCCAGGTGATCGGCTATACAGACCATATCAGTTCGGCTGACGGCCTGTCGAACGACTTCGTCGTGTCATTGGCCATCGACGGACAAGGCCACGTGTGGGTGGCAACAGAGGCGGGTCTGACCAGGATTGCTGGCAAGACCTGCATCCCCCTGAAAGAGGAGCCGCTGGACGGACTCATCACCACCCTCTACTGGGACGAAGGCTCCAACAACATGCTTATCGGTTCGGAACGTGGACTGACGGTGTACAACGTGAATAGCCGTCAGACACGACATCTGAACGGTAAGGACGGACTAATGGTGTCGAGTGTGAACCACATCGCAAAGGCTGCCGGCGGCGGTGTGTGGCTTGTGTATGGCGACGGACAGATACAGCATCTGGACTGCACGACGCTGGCAATAAGAGATCTCAAACTGAAACGACCTCACGGCAACCGCTGTGCGATGGACGATGGTCGAGGCCACCTGTACATAGGCCACAGCCAGTACGGCATGACGGTGGTGAACATCAGCGACGGGGCATCGCGCAACTACCAGCAGCAGATCGGCAATACACATAGTCTGCCAGGCAACAACGTGCGCTGCATCTATCAGGACCGCGACGGACAGATCTGGGTGGGAACCGACACCGGATTGGCGCTCTTCCATCCCGACCGAGGCACATTCTCGAAAGTGACCGACGGCGCTGACCATTTCGACGACAACGTCTATGACATTCTCCAGAGGGAAGACGGGAAGCTATGGGTTGCCACCGACATAGGAGGCGTAAAGGTTGTGGACCAAGGACGATACACCGACACGCAGGTAAGACTTTCGTCGCTCAACACCCGCAGCCTCGCCGAAGACGAATACGGTAACATCTGGGTTGGCCACCACAGTGCAGGCATCGACTTCATCAGCGACACCAAGCAGGACTTTAGCCTTCTGGATTACAAAACCCCTGAAGGTCATCGGCCGTCGGTAAGTGCGATGGCTGCCGATCCGGATCAGGGTTTCTGGATGGCCAGCGAGAACGAACTGGTGTGGTGGCAGGATGGTGCCATCAAGGGCCGGTGGAGCAGCGAGAATGTGATACGCCGGAAATATGCCTTCCCCCGGTGTATGATGGCTGACCATCAGGGCGGTGTGTGGATAGGCGTGGACGACCAAGGCGTGTACCGCTTCGACAAACAGCAGAAACGTTTTTCATACATTCCCATCAGTCCTGAAGGCAGCGACATCCACTGCTTTGCCGAGGACACAGAGGGACGCATCTGGATTGGTGGGGAGTTTGGGGTGTATCTGTATCAGAACGGGAAAGCCGAACTGCAGGAATACGTGAGCCAGACGATTCATGCGCCGGCCACCTGTATCATGCCCTTCGACGGAGCTCAGGGACTATTGTTCGTGGCCACATTGGGCGACGGCATCTATGCGATAGACCTGCAACACCATCAAAGCCGGCATCTGAGCATCGCTGAAGGCCTGTCATCCAGTAAGATCAACCATACCATCGGTGACGGGCGGGACGGCGTATGGCTAGCCACCGACAATGGTCTGGTGAGGGTGGAGGATGCCCTTGGCCTGAAAGGCATCAGCGTGTATGGCAAGGCGCACGGACTGGCCGACTGTCACATACGGGCCCTGCAACAGGATGCGAACGGTTGCATCTGGATGAGTACCTATTCGGGCATATCCTATTTCGTGAAGAACACCGAACGATGCTATAACTACAACCACTACGACATCCACCTGTCGGGCGGTTTTGCCAATGGAGCCGTGACGATGGACAACGACGGCACCATCTATTTCGGATCGGTAGGCGGCGTGAGCTGTTTCAACCCACAGAAGATGGGAAACGGAAGCCGGCTGTCGGAGATACAGATCACGGCCTGCGAGGCATACAACCCAGTGGGCAGTAACACCGAGATACAACTGCTGACGCCCGATGAGGAAGGACGGGTGACAACCACCTACCGGCAAAACACCATCCGACTGACATTCGCCATGCGTAACTTTGCACAGAATGCAGCTGTGGACTATTCGTATATGATGAAGGGCATGGACGGTAAATGGTATGATATCGGCAACGACCACGACGTGGTGTTCCGCGGACTGCGCCCCGGCGAATATACATTCATACTGAGAGCCAAGCTAAGGAGTCAGGACTGGGAACAGGCCAACGACACACGGCTCACCATCGTCATCACACCACCCTTCTGGCGCACCTGGTGGGCTTACGTGATTTACGCCATCCTGGCCCTCGCCCTAATCGGTTATGCCATACGGTCGTACAAGCGCAAGCTAACGCTGCGCAATGCCCTCGAACTGGAACGGCGGGAGAGTCAGCAGAAACAGGCGATGAACGAGGAGCGGCTGCGATTCTTCACCAACATCACCCATGAGCTGCGCACGCCGCTGACACTCATCCTCGGCCCCATCGACGACCTGATGGAAGACCGCGACCTGACGCAGCAGAGCCGTCGCCGCGTGGCGATGATCCAGAAGAGTGCCGAACGCCTCAGAAACCTCATCAACGAAATACTGGAGTTCCGGAAGACGGAGACGCAGAACCGACGGTTGACGGTGGCACGTGGCGACATCGGACAGTTTGTACGGGAGACTTGCCTCAACTACAAGGAACTGAACCGCAATCCCAAGGTGCAGTTCGTTTGCCGTATCGCTGAGGATCTGCCCATGATATGGTTCGACTCGGAAATCATCACAACGGTCATGAACAACCTGCTATCAAACGCCATGAAATATACGGATAAGGGCAGCATTACTACGACCGTAGAGGCCGTCGGCGACACACTGCGCATCGCGGTGGCCGACACGGGCTATGGCATCTCACCAGAGGCTCTACCCCACGTGTTTGAACGTTACTATCAGGCGAAAGGCAGCCATCAGGCTTCGGGCACCGGTATCGGACTGGCACTCGTCAAATCGTTGGCCGAACTGCACGAGGGAAACATCAGCGTGGAGAGTCACGAGGGACAAGGTAGTTGCTTTGCCCTGACAATTGGTATCGACAACACCTATCCGAACGCCTTGCACAAGGAGGACAGCATTACAATCGAAGATAGAAAAGTGAAGCATGGAGCGTTTGCAGCCAAAGAAGAAAAGTTGGATAACAAAGAAGAGACGCGACTCCAGCTACTGGTCGTGGAAGACAACGCCGACATCCGCCAATACATCACCGACACCTTCAGCGACGACTTCCTCATCCTTCAGGCAGAGAACGGAGAGGAAGGCGTGAAAATGGCAGAGGAGCACAATCCCGACATCATCGTGAGCGACATCATGATGCCCAAGAAGAACGGCATAGAACTCACCCGCCAACTGAAAGGCGACATACGCACCAGTCATATACCCATCATCCTGCTGACGGCAAAGACGACCGACGACGACAAAGAGGAAGGCTATGACAGTGGCGCTGATTCATACCTGACGAAGCCGTTTACCGCCAAGCTGCTGGCCAGCCGCATCAGAAACCTGCTCACTGCCCGGCGACGACTGACGGAGATGATTGTAGACGGTAATATCCATCACCCATCGCCCCCAGATTCCAACAAGGGCGCTCCCCAACTGAGTCCTCTGGATCAGGAATTCATCGAGCGCCTGAATCGGTTAATCGAAGACCATATCATGCAAGCAGACATCGACATGGCCTTCGTCACCGACAAGATGGCGATGAGCCACAGCACCTTCTATCGCAAGGTGAAAGCCCTCACGGGCATGACGGCTACGGAATATATCCGCAAACGGCGACTGCGCCACTGCTACAGGTTGCTGGAGAGCGGCGACTACAACGTCAACCAGGCGGCCATGATGACAGGTTTCAACCAGATGGCTCATTTCCGTGAGACGTTCAAGAAAGAGTTTGGTATCCTGCCGTCGGAAGTGAAGAAGATTGAACATTGACCATTGAACATTGAACATTGAAAATTGAAGATGAGACACTGGCTGATCATATTGTCAATTACCATTTGCCATTTATCGTTCGCCCACCCTGCGACGACCTATATGGTAAAGGACTTCGGAGCCGTCGGCGACGGTCGGCATATCGACTCCCCAGCCATCAATGCCGCCATCGAGCAGGCCAGCAAAGAAGGAGGAGCAACGGTGGTGCTCACTGAAGGCACCTACCTCTGCTATTCCATCCACCTGAGGAGTAACATCACCCTGCGACTAGAAAAAGGGGCAGTCATCAAGGCAGCCCCTGTGACAGACACCGACGCCTACGACGAGGCTGAGCCCAACGACTCCCCCTATCAAGACTTCGGGCACAGCCATTGGCACAACTCCCTGCTATGGGGAGAGCATCTGCACCATGTCACACTCGAGGGCGAAGGCCTGATAGACGGTACTGATGTGCTGCAGCGAGGCGGACCGCAACGGGGCTATAGCGGACCGACGATTGCCAATAAAGCCCTGGCCATGCGCGACTGCAGGCATGTCACTATCCGCAGACTGAGTTTCCTAAGCTGCGGACATTTCGCCCTTCTGCTCACAGGCGTCGACGACCTGCTGATAGAAGAGGTGAACTGCGACACCAACCGCGACGGCTTCGACATCGACTGCTGCGAACGGGTTGTCGTGAGGAATTGCCGTGTAAACACCGTCAACGACGATGCCATCGTGCTGAAATGCTCCTATGCCCTGGGACGTCCGAAACCAACAGAACACGTGCTGATAGAGGATTGTGAAGTCAGCGGCTACGACGTGGGCAGCCTGCTCAACGGCACCCGCACCAAGCATACCGGAAAAGCCCCCGATGGCGACGGGCCTACCGGCCGCATCAAACTCGGCACGGAGTCGAGCGGCGGCTTCCGGCATATCACCATCCGGCGCTGCCAGTTCAACCACTGTCGGGGACTGGCACTCGAAACCGTCGACGGGGCAGAGATGAAGGATATCCGAGTGAGCGACCTGACGATGCGCGACATCTGCAACTCGCCCATCTATATCCGCTTAGGTAATCGCATGCGAGCCCCGGAAGGATTTCATCCCTCCAAGGTCAGCGACATTCGTATCAGCAATGTGCATGTGACCGATGCTGACAGCCGTTATGCCTGTCTGATAGCAGGTACGGAAGAGCATCCCGTCAGTCATGTCCGCATCAAAAATCTCTATGTGCAGTTCCGTGGCGGTCTGACGCTGAAGGATGTCGAAGAGCAGCGCGGCAGCAACCCCTTCTTCATCCCCGAAGCCCGTCGGCACGGACAATTGGGCGAGGCAAACTACCCCGAGCCCTCAGCCCACGGCATCCAGCCTGCCTGGGGGTTCTCCTTCAGCCATGCAGAAAATATCCGTCTGAAAGATGTCCGGTTGGAAACCATCGCTCCCGACGAACGTCCACCACTGCATTTCCATCGCGCAAAGCGCATCCGGCTCTCAGAGGTAACATTCAAAAACGGCCTTTCTGAACTCTTTTGGGGTCATGCCCTTCATCCTTGTGAAGAAACGGGTGAATGAGGCAGCCTCAGAGAAGTGCAGACGGTCGGCTATCTGGACGATGGGGAACGAGGTCTGCTGCAACAGGTAGGAGGCCTCCATCAGAAGCATCTGGTTGATGTAATCGACGACGGTGCGGCCTGAAACCTCACGAACAATCTGTGAGAGATAGCGCGGTGTGATACAGAACTGTGAGGCATAGAAGGCCACATCGTGGTGCTCAGTGAAGTGGATGGGAACAAGACGAAGAAAATCAAAGAAAAGTTCCTCTATGCGCTTGGGGAATCGGCGGTCGCGGATGGTACGCTCTTGTATGGCGTTCAGTTCAAGCAGAAACAGGCCATATGTGGTGCGAAGGCACTCGCTATGGTGTAGTGAACCTCGCGACCATTGTATAGCATTGTTATCCACCCATGCAGCACGATGGTGTAACCGTAAGCAGCAACGGTTCCTGGCAGCGCATTGGTTTCTACCAAGAAGTTGTGCGCATCGGTATCGACAATCAGCAGTTTTCCGTCCCAGTTAGGGATTATATCGTGGCCGTACTGCCACAACCAGGTGGCTTCTAATCTGAACATATCACAATAAATAATGATTTCAGGGTGCAAATATACAAAGAAAAGTTGAGTTATTTCCGTTTCAGTCAATTTTTCTTCCATTTAGGTTTACAATTAGATGAGTAAATATGTGTATTACTTCTTCTCTTTCTTTTTCTTTATCTCGTACATCAATGATATAACGGCAATGACAACACCTATTAAGCCGACAAGCAGACTTATCAGATCAAAGTTTTCTTTTGCCCAATCCCATATTGCATCCATACGCTACTCTCCTGACTCTTTAACGATTTGCTTGTTAATATATCCCAGAACCCCATAAAGCGGTATATTCTCCATCCAGTCCTGATCAATATAGGGCTTCATGGAGCAGCGCAAGCCTTTGAAATGTTCATTAGGATAATCTTCGACAATAAAGCCACGAAGTGACTTGCTTCTCAGATTCTCCTCTGCCTTTACCTCAATGGGGATTATTCGTTCATCTGTCTGTACAAGGAAGTCAATCTCCTGAGTAGAGTTTTCTTTACTAAAATAGTAGATGCTCAGATCATCGAACATTTTAAGTTGCTCAAAAACATAATTCTCAGAGAAAGCCCCCTTAAACTCTTTAAACACATCATTGCTTGTCAACATCAAACTGGCAGGAGCATTTGCCATTGCTCCTAAAAGTCCAACATCGAGCGTAAACAGTTTAAATGCATTAAAGTCTTCGTAGAAACTTAACGGCATGGTAGGCTTACTGCAACGATGCACTTTAAATGCCAATTTCGCATCAATTAGCCATTGGATAGCAGATTCCAGATCGCGTGCACGCCCTCCAGGTTTCACGGCTCCGTAGATAAACTTCTTGTTCTCTCTGGCCAGTTGGGCTGGTATACTCTTCCACACAAGGCGTATACGCTCCGTCTCATTGCCTGCATGCTTGGCAAAATCGTTATCGTATGTCTTAAGGATGGTTTTTTGTATCTTCCTTATCTTATTCACATCGCTATGATTGGTATAATCCAGCACAGCCTCGGGCATACCGCCAACGTAGTAATATTGCCTAAGTAGTTCCTGTATCCTCGTATCAAGGATGCTCATCAGTTCCCAATCACAATTTGCAATCATCTCTGCCAATTTCTCCTCGCCTTTAGCCCACAGGAATTCTTCAAAACTCATAGGGTACAAATATAGGAAATTAACCTTACCCACAGGATAGGATTCGCCAGGACGATGTGTTACACCCAATAAAGACCCAGCGACAACAATATGCTGATCGCGTGCATTCTCACAAAAATATTTCAGACTGTCAAGACCTCTATAAGCCTCTTGTATCTCGTCTATAAAGATAAGTGTCTTTCCTGCAATAATAGGTTGCTGAGTAAAAGCCTGGAGCGCCTGCATGATACGTTCCACATGAAGATCCTGCTGAAATAGATTTTGCATACGCTCATCGTCATGACAATTGACATATACCAGATTACCGAACTCGTTCTTGCCAAACTCTTTTAGCAGCCAAGTCTTACCCACCTGACGAGCTCCCTCAAGCACCAAAGGCTTGCGGTCTGGGTCGTTTTTCCACTCTATCAGCGCATTATATAGTTTTCTCTTCATACCGATTTACACTTTTCTGGACGAATTATCGCTGCAAAGTTACACTTTTTCGGACGAACTTCCAAATTTTTTGCCAATTTTCTTGGGGAACTTTATAGTACTTTTGCCAATTTTCTTGGGGAACTTCAGAGCTTTGCTGCCAATTTTATGAGGGAATAATTATAATTTTATGCCAATTTTATGAGGGAATATGCGTATTACTCTCCTAATTCCTTAATAATAGCCTCAATCTTCTCATTCAGTTCGTTGCCCTCGGCAATGAGGGTTTCGAGTTTGGCATTGACCTCAGTGATGTTGATCACCTCACGGGTGTCCTCCTGCTCCACATAGCTGGATACACTGAGGTTGCAGTCGTTGGCGAGGATATCGTCGTTCTTTACCAATTTGGCCAGATAGTCCTCATCTTTATCTGCCGTCTTCACCACATTCTGGAAGAGTTGTGAGGGCAGGATGAAATAGCCCTTCTCCTCAACCATCTTCTGACGGACGCGCTCTCTAAATCGTAGCCTCTACTCCATCTGCCCGTTTGTCCAAGAGAGACAGCACACGATCATCCACAAAATTGTCAATCAACACTATCCGCTTCTTCGCACTCCTTACCAAGTCAGATACATAGGTCCACGCATCCCACACGCAGCCTGTGGCAAATATCTGCTCAGGCAATTGCTCTGGAAGACGGTTTTCGATTGTAGTAATAATCTTGTTTACTTTCTCGTCTGTTTCCGTCTGGTGCTGCTCTATATGAAGGATTCGCTGCATCATCAGCACATTGTCATTCACGATGTCTGGTATGGCAGTGAAAGCACGCA
>JAEEGJ010015626.1_pt1 | contig 17654 bp, 14 predicted proteins | sample 8958761 | NCBI WGS metagenome assembly JAEEGJ01 (sample SAMN16246546, study PRJNA631951) | gut metagenome | biome: gut microbiome; feature: rumen; material: RS-attached | host: Bos | place: Iran: Karaj | collected 2018-10 | reverse complement strand
GAGCCGCTGAAGGAGCCGTATTCATCGGTGACGAACTCTGTGGAGGCGATTTCCTGTCGGTTGGCATCCAGCAGGCTGATTATTTCCGTATATCCTTTTACCAGTTCAACGTTTTTATCTTCGTCATCGCTACGGGTCACAACACCTTGGAAATGGACGGTCTGCCCCGGACGGTATATGGCACGATCGGTAAAGAAGTGGGTGCCAATAATGCCCTCTCCGGATTCCTCCGAGTTGTAGAATCTTCTATTATCAAATGAGTACAGACAGTCATCCCCTTTGCGCAGGTTGAAACCAATGAAAATTCCATTTTTCTTGCAAGTGAATTCCGCACGGCCGTTCCGGTCAGATTGTTTGGTGGCCAATATGTTTGTCTGCGACCTGTAATTTTCTTTGTAAAATTCCACTGTGACCCCTTCCACGGTTTTCCCTGTTTTCCTGTCCACAGTAATAACAATCAGTTTGTTATCTTCCGTCTCTTCATCAATATACCCAAGGCTTGAAACTTGAAACAGAAGTGCCAGTCTCATTTCCTTGTTTTTTATTTTCTTTTGGGTGCCTGCAATCAGAAAATAGCACCCTCTTTCAAGTTTTGGAATGGCTATCAGGGTCTTGTGCGTACGGTAGTCCGTTTCCGTTGCCAAAGTGAGTTCCTGCTCGGCGACGGAAGGTTTAGAATCCAGCTCCTTCAGCAATTCCTCCTTGTTTTTTTTGATAAGCCTCTCCACCTCTTTTTCGCTGACCTTTACAATCCGATAATATGGACGGAAGGCATTACGGTATTCCAGCACGGCGGGAATGGCTTCACCCGGAAGTTGCACCTCGTGCATTCTAAGGCTGATTTTCGGCTCGACAATATGCTTGACAAGATTCTGGCAGTTTTCAGCCCCCGTTGTTTTCGGGAACTTGGCAATAACCTGCTCGCACAGCTCCTTTGCCTTTCTGTAATTGTCGAAATAGATGCTGTCGCTGCTTTTGCGTTCATATTGGTCGATAAGGTTGTTCGCCATCAGTGCGGTGATTTCGGCGGAAAGCGGGTTGTCGGCATAACGGTTTCTCAAATCTTCCATAGCTATTTGGAACCGGTTGAAATCCGAAAAATTTGAATTGACAAACCCATAACGTTTGAAATCGTTGTATATCAAAGCGTCTTCGTTACCGCTTTCAAGATGATAGGCTATCAGTTCCTGATAGATTTTCAGGCACTTTATCAGAGGGTTGTCCGCATTACCGTTCAATTCCACATTCACAAAATCCTTGGCGGGCAGCCACCAGTTATCGCTGTTCATGCCTTCCTCCACGTCATCCCTGCCCGCTTTATTCATATAAAGATTGGCCATACGATGGAACATGAATTCATACAATGTCTTTTCGTAATCCAAATATTTCTCCACCTCTTTTGTGCTTACGTTCAGAATCAGCAGGAAATCCTTAGTTTCCGCCTGTTTCAAAGCTTCAACAGGTTTTATGGCTTCGGCAAAATGTGCGTCAATCCGGCTGCGGAAACTCTCCTCGTCCCAATACTTCATCTCCACCTTGGAAACATCGCCTTCAATTGGCAGGTTCCATTTTATATCCCATTTCCAGTTCCGCCAAAATTCGGCGTATTCTTTGGCAATCTCCTCATGCAGCAGCGCATTATGCACTGCATCAAGCTGGCCGGTCTTTGACTCCAAGTAGCGGATGTAAGTCTGCTGCGGATTATTCTCCGATGTACGGTAAAAGACCGAACTCCTCATCAGCCAGCTTTTCAGCAGCTGGGTCTGGTTGTTTTCCTTCAACGCCTTGCTTTCAATCTCATCCAGCGTTTTGGCCGCAGATTCGGGCAAATCTTTTTCAATGGATTCGGCATACGACTTCCACAAATCTTCGTAACTCTTTTTCGGGTCAACACCGCTGTTTCCGGCGGAGGCAAAAGCGGCCATTCCGCACAAAAGCAGCACCAGGACTGTCTTAATAACGCTCTTTTTCATAATGTTATCTGTTTTTTATCCGCTTTCTTAAAGTTTTACAAAGATAACATAAAATGTTGCTGCAAATGTATCCGATAATTGATTATTTTTGCATCATGAAACATTTGCTGATTTTACCCATATTGTTTTTGCTTGCCGTCGGCAGCCTCCAGGCGCAAAAAGCCATTGACAGCCTGCATATTGCTCACTATACTCTGGAATTGGATCTGAGAAGTTACAAAACGCAGACACTGCATGGCAAAGCCACCCTTAAAGCGGTTCCGGCACATCCGCTCACCGTACTGACACTTGAGCTGATGCAGCTGCAGGCCGATTCCGTCACCGTAAACGGAAAAAGTAAAGGCTTCACACATACAAACGACAGCCTGCGCATTCCGGCTGACGGCAGCCGGTTTGCAGCCGGAGACACTCTGGAAATATGCGTCTGGTACCACGGACGGCCCTACAGCGAAAGGTTCGGCGGCTTCTATTTCTCCGGCGAATACGCCTTCAACATGGGGGTCTGCATCGAACACATCCCGCATACCGCCGGTAAGACATGGTTCCCATGCGTGGACGCATTCACCGACAAGGCGACATACACATACCAAATCCGCACCGCCCCGAACCATCGGGCGGCCTGCGGCGGCCGGCTTGCAGACTCCACCCGTCTCGCCGACAGCAGCATTGTCTGGACATGGGAGCAGCGGCAGCCCATCCCCACCTACCTCGCCTCGGTGGCGGCCGGACCATATCTGGCCTACAGGGACACCTTCCGCTCCATCGACGGCAGGAGCATCCCGATTGAAATCAACGCGCATCCCTCGGCCATCGGGAAGGTGCCGGGCAGCTTTGCGCGGCTCAAAGCCATCACAGGGCTGTTCGAGACGCTCTTCGGCCCATACCCGTTCGGCCGTATCGGTTACGTGACCGTGCCATTCTCCTCCGGAGCCATGGAACATGCAGGCAACATCGCCTACCCGCTTGCCGCCGTGGACGGCACTTGGAAAAAGGAGGCTCTGTACGCGCACGAACTCTCCCACGCATGGTTCGGCGACTGGGTGACCTGCGCCGGCGACAGCGATATGTGGCTCAACGAGGGATTCGCCTCCTGGTGCGAAGGGCTGCTGGCGGAATATTTCTCCCACACTGACAGCATGCCGCGCCAAAATCCCGAAGCATACCGCAACTGGTTCAGGCAGCAGCACCGCAACGTGCTGGCGAACGCCCATGTTTCGGACGGCGGCTACCTCCCGCTCTCCCCCATGCCGCAGAACCACACCTACGGAAGCACCACCTACAACAAAGGCAGCCTTGCCGTCTACAGCCTGCGCTCCTATATGGGCGACAGCCTATTCTTCAGCGGACTGAAATCATACATTAAAGAATACGGATGCGGGAACGCCACCTCGCACGACCTGTTCCGCCATCTGGCGCAAATGAGCGGACTCCCGATGGAGGACTTTATGGAAACCTGGGTCCGGCAGCCGGGATTCCTCCATTTTTCGGTGGATTCCGTAACCGCAATTGGTAACGGCAACTACCGCACATACTTGCGGCAGCGGCTGTACCACGCCGAACGTTACGGAAACCGCAACCTTGTCACCGTCAGCTACTTTTTCCCCGATTCCGCCCGGAAGGATGTGCAGGCGGAGTTTTCAGGACAATACGGCACCTTTGAATGCAGCCTTCCGCAGCAGCCGCTGTTCACCGTTGTGGACATGGCGGACGCCTTCGCCGACGCCGTAATTGACACAACAGTAAGTATCAACGGCAAAAAAAACAGATTGGATTTCACGGATGGGAACATAATGATGATGAACGTGAACGGGAGGAAAGGCCTGCTGCGCATCGAGCACAACCTGCTTCCAGCCGATTCCCTGAAGCGGGCAAACAGCTGCATATTCAACATTTCAGGCAGCCACTACTGGCGGATTCTCAGCACCGGAGCCGAAGCTGAAGGCATCATTTTCAGCTATATGGCACAATCCGAAGATGATCTGGACCACGCACTGTTCAAGGATCACACAAGAAAAAACTACCAGCTTCTCTACCGGAAGGATGCGGCTGACGACTGGCACATCATCCCGAGCAAGCAGACCGGCACAGACGGCATAGGGAACCTGTACACCACATTCGTGCAGAACGGGGAATACTGTTTCGCCACCGGTGACACCACCGGAATGGGACTGAACCCTCCGCAAGGCACCAATCCTGTCAGAATATACCCCAACCCAACATCCGGAGAACTGCACATCCTCATTCCGGAAGAAATTCCTGCCGGAAAAATCCGGATTTACGACAGCACAGGACGGCTGATAAAGAGTCAGCGCATCCGGAACAACGCTCTGCAAATTGATGTGAAAGGCTATTCCGCAGGACTGTATTATATTGATATAGTTGATAATAAGGGTGCAATTTCAAAAGGGGGCAGCTTTATGGTAAAATAATTTTCTGAAAAAGTGCAAATTGTATTGAAAAAAGCAGTACCTTTGCATCTCGAAATTTAAAAACATAAACACATTCATTATCAACATGTACGCAATTGTAGAAATAGCAGGGCACCAATTTAAGGTTGAAGAAAACCAAAAGATTTTCGTAAACCGCCTGAATGCTGAAGAGGGATCGAAAATTGATTTCGACCGTGTATTATTGGTAGATAACAACGGTTCCGTAAAAGTGGGCACCCCCACCGTCGAAGGTGCGAAGGTCTCCGCTACCGTGGTAAGTCATCTGAAAGGCAAGAAAGTGATTGTCTTCAAGAAAATCCGCAGGAAAGGCTATCAGAAGAAAAACGGGCACCGCCAGTACCTGAGCCAAATCCGGATTGAAAACATCAATGCCTAATTCATTAAAGTAACAACCTTTAAAAATAAAAAGATATGGCACATAAAAAAGGTGTAGGTAGTACGCAAAACGGCCGTGAATCCGAAAGCAAACGATTGGGCATTAAGATTTACGGTGGACAATTCGCAAAAGCCGGAAACATCATCGTCCGCCAGCGCGGCACAATGCACAATCCGGGTGAGAACGTGGGTCTGGGCAAGGATCATACCCTTTTTGCACTGATTGACGGAACGGTGGCTTTCAAGAAAAAGGCCAAGGGAAAATCTTATGTTTCCATCCTTCCGATAGAGACCGAAGCACAAAACTAAAACATTTTTTTTCATAGTACGGACTGCACTGAAGTAATTTGGTGCAGTTTTTGTATTAATAAACCCAGTTATTGACACAATAAATTCTTACGCCATGAAAAAGTATTTGCTATTAGCAGCATTTCCCTTACTGATTGGAGGTCTTTATGCGCAAAGCCTTGAAATACATGATTTCAAGAATAACAATAAAGTGTATAGGAACGGGGATACCATCAGCATACTGCTCTCCTCCCTAAACCAGAAACAGGAGAATGTGCTGGTAACGGTGAAAAACATCAACTCAACGGATGTTAACACACGGCTTCGCCAGCGCGTGCTGAACCGCATTCCCGGTGCCGCCTATTCCTTCTGCTTCGGCAACTGCTACGAGGACAATCAGGAGGCGGTGCTGACCGGTGAAAGCACCATAACCATTCCGGCCAACAGCTTCACAGATGAGCTTTGCATAATGGATTACGATCCGAACGGGAAAGCAGGCACGACCTACGTCCGCTACACCTTCTTCAATTCGGACAACAACGACGACACGTCATGCATCGTTATCAAATACGATGACAGCCATGTGTCAATTGCAAGCCACGAAAACAAAACGTTAAAAATGAGCGTTTTCCCAAATCCGTGCAATACTGCCGCAACAATCCGTATCCAAAGCTTCGAGCCGATGCATAACCCGGTGCTGCGGGTCTGCAACCTGCTGGGCACAGTGGTTTATGAAATGGAGCTTGCATCCGAAAACGCCACGGTCAAACTTGATGTGAGCGAGTGGAACAGCGGCATCTATTTCTATTCCGTATGGGAAGGCGACCGTAACTACGGCACCCAGAAAATGATTGTAGCCCACTAATATGCCCTACACTTTCGAGGGACAGGAAAAAACCATTGCGGTGGTGGTTCCCTGCTACCGTGTGGCGGGCCAGATAAATACTGTCCTTGCCTCGATTCCAACATGGATTGACCACATCATCCCGGTAGAGGACTGTTCACCTGATGAGACAGGAAAGCTGATAGATGATGCCGCGATAGGAGACCCTCGCATCCATCCTGTACACCACAGGAAGAACCTTGGGGTGGGAGGCGCTATGGTTAGCGGATTCCGTTCCGCCCTCCAACTTGAAGCGGACATCATACTGAAACTGGACGGTGACGGCCAGATGGACAGCGCGTTCATAGAACCGATGGTACGCAAGCTCTGTTCCTCCTCCTGCGATTTTGTAAAGGGCAACCGGTTTCATGACAGGTTACGGATCAGCAACATGCCGGTCATCCGCCGCATAGGCAACATGGGGATGGGCTTTTTGGTCAAGATGGCATCGGGATATTGGAACATAAGCGACCCCACAAACGGTTATTTCGCAATACGGCGCGAAACACTTGAAAAACTGCCGCTGGAAAGGCTCTCCCCCCGCTTCTTTTTTGAGAGTTCGATGATCATAGAACTCTATTACACAGGCGCACGAATTAAGGACATGTCGATGCCGGCCATATACGGGACGGAAAAATCCAACCTGTCAGTATGGCAGACCCTCTTCTCATTTCCGGGAAAACTGGCCAAAGCCTTTACACGCAGAATAGTCCTGCGCTATTTTGTCTGTGACTTCAACATCAATTCGATGTACATCCTTTTCGGCTGGCCGCTATTTTTGTTCGGCGTGATTTTCGGACTCTGCAAATGGATACATTACGCAGGAATGCAAACCCCCGCCCCCACCGGAACAATCATGATTGCGGTGCTCAGCGTGGTGTTGGGCTTCCAGATGCTGCTGGCCTCCGTCCAATACGACATTACAGCAGCTAATCCGTTTGAAGAGAAGGCTTGAGGTGGCAATAGACCGGATAATGGTCTGACGCAGGCACCCGCAACACGGTATGCCCGTAATTTTCCCAAGAAGAAGGATAAAAAAGAAAATCAATCCGGAAACGTAACAGCCGGTTCAGCACAAAAGTGTTGCCACGCCCATATCCACTATGCACCTGAGAATCCTTGAGCCGCTTCCGGAACTGATGATAGGTATAGGACCAGGGAGTGTCGTTGAAGTCACCGCATACCAACACAGGATAAGGAGACTGGTCAATATGACAGACAATGCTGTCCACCTGCACACAGCGTATCTGGAAAGCGGAACGCAATTTGCCGAACATCCTTTTGGAACCTGAGGAAAATTCCTCCGACTTTTCCGAGTTACCGGCCATAGTAACCTGCTGCGCAAAATCATAGTCCTCCTTCTGGAACTGTACGGATTGGAGATGGATGTTATAGAGCCGGAAAGTATCATTCCCCACCCTGATGTCAACGAACATCGCGCTGCGGTTGTCCAGCAGTGTGGAAAAGCCGACCGCCCCGCCATTTACAATCGGATAGCGCGAATAAATGGCATTACCGTTATAATGGTCCGGATTTTTAGTACGCCAGACCGGATAGCAGTATCTCATCCATGGCAGTTTTTCCCGCATCATCGGGATGGTGGGGAAATTCTTTGCCTGATGGCTGAATTCCTGCAGGCAGAGCAGGTCAGGATGCACGCGGGCAATGGTTTGCATAATGGTGTCACGATATTCGGTATGCAGGCTCCTGTCTCCTGCCGAATCCAGATGATAGCGTCCGAACAGCTGTACATTGTAGGACATCAGCCGAAACATGGAAGGGTCATCCGGCACAGAATCCATCCGCCCGCCATATTGGTAATAGCGCATCAGGCTGGAAAAACCAGCCAGTATCATCACCAGGGAGAGCAGGAAAAGCCTGTGCCGCTGCACCAGCCAATATATTACGAATATAAGATTCAACATCAGCAGCCACGGGTAAACCAGGCCGGCAAAGGAAAAAACAGGCATTTTACCAGGAGAGACCACATCCGCAAGGTAGGAGGCGGCCAACAACAGCGCAATCGGGATGTTAAGCACCAGCATCAAAATATTCAGGAGTGAGAAATGGGATTTGCTTCGCATGACTACCATCTTTTCTCCTTATTGCTGCTCTTGAAAAGGAACTCCTTCTCCTCCTTTGTCAGGGCATCATACCCGTTGCGCGAAATCTTGTCAAGGATCTCATCGATGCGCCGCCTGTTCTCCGCCTTTTCGGCATTGAAATCCTCATCGGAGCGCGGTCTGTCATAGGATTCGTCAAAATCATCCTTATTCCGCCAACGCCACCGTTGCCGCGGTTCATAATCATACGCCTGCATCCGTTCGCGCCGTCGCCAGAGCAGAATCAGAATGATTCCGAAGACCATACCGCCCAGATGTGCGAAATGGGCGACTCCGTCCGCCGTGCCGGTTATGCCCGAAAAGAGTTCGAGCAGACCGAATATCAGCACAAACCACTTGGCCTTGATGGGGAAAAGGAAATAGAGGTAGATGCGGTCGTTTGGGAAAAGCATTCCGAATGCCAGCAGCAGGCCGTATATGGAACCGGACGCCCCGACAATGTTGGGCAGGCTCAGATAATAATCCAATTTGTCCTCGTCAATCGTAGGGATAATCGCCTGGAGCTGATGGTTGAGCACCAGATAATGGGTCATGGCGGCCCCGATGCCGGTCATCAGATAATAGAGCAGATATTTGCGGCCGCCCCAATAGTTCTCTATCACGGAACCGAACATCCACAAGGCGAACATATTGAAGAAGAGATGCTCGAAACTGCCGTGCATGAACATGTAGGTGATGAACTGGAATGGATGAAAATGCGAGGACTGGTAATAGTGCAGTCCAAACAGATCGTTCATGTCAAAACCGAAGGCCTGCTTTACAACCACCATGGCAAAATAGCACAAGGTGTTTATAATCAACAGATTCTTTGTCACATTCGGCAAAAAGGAAAACCGGCCGGGTGAATAGGTGTCGCTCATGTGCTCTTGATATCGCTATTTTTATTACTTTTGCAATTTGTCTTTAACGGAAAAGAAAGCCAATTATTGCAATTGTCATATGAAACTTCGAATATTTTTTTTATCGGCCGCCATATTTCTTTCAATGCAGGTGTGCACACAAGCGCAGAACCGGCAGGCCGCCAGAATGGATGCCGCCTTTGACAAGGAGGCTTTCTTTCTGAACCTTAACAATTTAGTCAAACTACAAAATGAGGATGACGGTTTCAGATATTCGGTTGGCGACCGATATGCCATGGACATTAATCTTTCAAAAAATGCGGAAAAAACGGAGACCGGTGATGGGAGCACAATCTACCGTATAGGTTTCCAGGCGCCGGGAGCACGTTTCATGGACATCTCCTTCGACCGTTTTCTTCTGCCGGAAGGAGGAGACGCCTACATTTATAACCCTGTCACCGGTGATTCAAGGGGACCGTACCGGAGGGAGGAGATTCCGGACAACACGGATTTCAGCACCGACCTTCTGCCCGGCGACCACATACTGTTCCTATGCAGCATCCCCAGTTCCAAGTCAGACTCGCTCCAAATAAGCCTGCGCTGTGTGATTGCAGGACAAAAGGCCTTTTTCAACAGCGGGGAGACGCCATCGTGCCTCATAAACACCGCCTGCGAGGAGGCCGCCCCATACCACGACATCGTGCAGTCCGTCGTTCTAATATATATGGACGGGTACCTCTGCAGCGGCAACCTGATAAACAACACCGCCCAGGATGGGACGCCCTACATCCTGACCGCCGCCCACTGCATGGAAAACATTTCCGCCCCGCACTACGGCAGCTGGAAATTCTACTTCAACATAGCATCCAACAGCTGCGCCTCCAACAACGACGGCCCCACCCTGCATGACCTCGGTCTGCAGGTGATGACCGGCTGCCAGCTTGTCGCCAAAGGTGAGAATTCCGACTTTCTGCTGCTGAAGCTGAACCGGAAGATTCCGGAAAGCTACAACGCATACTATTGCGGATGGGACCGTCGCAACTCGCCGCCCAAGAGAGGGATGGCAGGCATACACCATCCAAAGGGCGACTACAAGAAGATCAGCCTCAGCAGCCAGGAGCCGGTGACTGACAACTGCGCAGGCGTAGGATACAACCGCAAGGCCTTCTGGCGTTTTTTCTGGACCCAGGGGATGGCATTCCAGGGATCATCCGGTTCAGGGCTGTTCGAAAGCCAGAACAAGCGGCTTATCGGCACCCTGACCGCCATAAACGATGTGGACTGTCAGGCTTCAACTGACCGGAAGCTGAGCTGGTACGGGAAACTCTCCTACCACTGGTTCGCAAACAACGAACAGGACAGCGCACAGCAGCTGCGCCCATGGCTGGATCCGCTCCGCTCAGGCGCGTTGCACATGGACGGCTCATATCTGCGCAGTAGCGCACAACCCGCCGTTACGGAATCGGAGCCTGCTGTCAGGATATACCCTAACCCTGCATTGGACGAACTTTCCGTCCGGCTGCTGACCGATGACATCCGCACAGCGGAGATTTTCAGCGCAAGCGGGCAAAGGATACGGAGCGTCAGCTTGCAGCAGGGCGAGAACCGGATTCCGCTTCAGGAGATGGCCGAAGGGATATATCTGCTGCGGGTTGCAGGTGAGCGGCAATGCCATTTCGTCAAATTCACCGTCATACACCCCTAAGATGCCCCTGCCGACCATATACTTCGCCATTCCGGCCATGGATGAGCTGGAGCACCTGCCGCAGACGTTAGAGTGTATCGCCCGGCAGGACTATGCGAGTATAATAAAGGTATATGTCTGCGTAAACCAACCTCAAAGCGATTATAATCAGGAGCCGCCTCCCGAAAGGATTGCCGGCAACCGCGCCCTGTGGCGGATGCTGGAACAGAATCCGTGGCAGCTTGAGCTGCATCCGATTGACCGATTCACACCGGAAAAGGCTTGGCTTGACCGCGAAGGCGGTGTCGGAGCTGCCCGGCAATGCTGCATCAACGCGCTGCTGCCGTCCGCTTCAGACAACGACATCCTTATAAACATGGACGCGGACACGCTGTTCGGAAACGATTATGTTTCGGGAATGGCGGAACAGATGGAAAAGACGGGTGCTGATGCCGTTCTGCCGCAGTATTACCACCGGCTCAGCGGCAACGACATGCAGGACCGCGCGATGCTTCGCTATGAAATATACATGCGCTGCTACCTGTTCCACCTGCTTCGGATCGGCTCCCCCTACGCCTTCACCGCGCTCGGGTCGGCCATCTGCTGCCGCATCGGGGCATACCGGAAATCGGGCGGCTTTGACAAGCGGCAGGCCGGAGAGGATTTCTACCTTCTGCAGCGTATGGCGAAATGCGGGAAAATCTCCATCCATCCCGAATGCACTGTATATCCCTCACCGCGCCTCTCCGACAGGGTGCCTTTCGTCACAGGACCCGCCATCAGGCTGCTGCAGGCCGGAGATGGCAACTACCCAATTTTTCCGCCGGAGGCGTTCGACGAAATCGCGGAGAGCTACCGGCACATCGATGACTTCCGGCAAAATAACATCTCCACACCTCTGACGGATTTCATGGATTTGCAGGCCGGAAACAGCCTGCTGTGGGAGAGGATGCGCAAGAACTATCCCACGCCGGAGGCATTTGCACGGGCATTCCACCAGAAGGCGGACGGTCTGCGCCTCTTCCAGTTCCTGCGGCACTATGCGGAAAGCCATCCCGCCAGCGATGAGGAGAACCTGCGCAAAACACTGACCATGCCGCCGTTTGCCAATGAAATGCCGCCGCTCCCTGCGGACTTCTCCCTCGCCACCGCCCCAATCCCCCTGCTGGACACAATACGTAACCAGCTGAAAAAAGCTTGTGCCGCGGATATGTGAAGACCCTCTTCGCCGGTCACAGGTTGAGAGGCTTTTTTTTCTTCCCGAACCGGAAAAAGATATCAGGGAAATGACTACTTTTGCAAAATTAAAATACAGACACAAAGTGTCTGAGAAATGGAAACATTACATTATAAATATTATTCAGGAAGATGAAAAGTGCTGAGCAGATACTGAAGATCAAGGCAACCGTGCTATACGTGTTGTCCCACAGCCCTCAAGGGATGGACTACATCCATCTGTTCAAGATCATGTATTTTGCACAGCAGCGTCATCTTGTGACATTCGGTTCCCCTTTGATGGAAGACACATTCATGGCGTTAAAACATGGGCCGGTGCCTTCCCTGACCTACAAGGTCATACGTGCCTCCGAACAGAACGGACACTTTGATGAAACTGTCATGCAGGATTTTTGCACTTCACTGACAGTAAAAAACGTTGATGGACGTCCGATAGTTTATGCAGCCGCAGACTGCGATTTGGAGGAATTTTCAAAATCAGACATTGCGGTTTTGGATGCATGTATTAAGGATTACTGGAGTGTAGGTTCTTTTGATTTGTCAGATCTGTCACATGATTTGGCGTGGAAAAGGGCCAGACGGACGGCAGAACGGACAGGGGAAAGCGCCAAGCTGCCTTTGTTTGACATTGCAGAAGCGGGAGGAGCCTCCAAAGGCATGTTACAGGTTATCCGGGAACGCCAGTGGACAGCACAACATTTGTCATAAACAACGCATAATGAACACTTCCCTCCACTCCCTACACTCGCTCCAACAAGAGTACCGCCAAGTTACCGAAGAGAAACTGGAGGTTGGCGCTCTTATAGAGACATGGTTGGGTGTGGAAGATGGTCTGAATCTGCCAAAAGGACGAAAAGGGAAACTGAAAAAACTGGTTATTGTCGGTATTGACAAGGAAAACAGGACATGTTTCGGTTCTGTGCTTGTCAACTCCCGCCCAAATCCCCGTGCTGAGTATTCAACAGCCTATATGCAGGCACAATATCTGCTGTCACAGGCAAACTACCCGCATTTTTTAAGGTATGACAGTTACGTGGATTGCGGAGTGCTGTTTGCATTCCCCATGGACAAACTGTTAACCGGTGAATATTATGGCCTTTTGATGGAGGATGACAGAACAGGCCTTTTTGATGTTTTGGAAACAACGGAAACCTTGTCCACGAAACAGAAAAAACGCTTTGGCATCCGCCGCAGGTAAGTTTTTTTGATCCCCCTGAAAATAACCTCCACCCTACGTAACCAACTGAAAAAAGCGGGAGTCAGTTTTTGAAAACAGCCACCTTCCTCACCAGGTTCTTCCCGATGCGGACAAAATACAAGCCGCTGGTACTGACCGGAACAGCAAGAACATCCTGCGCCTTGCCCTTGAAACAGACCTGCCCCAGGAGATTGCAGACCTCAATGGTTTCCTGCTGTTGCAGTTGGGTGATCATGATAACGCCGTTTTCAGAATGAATCATAGGAACCGGTTCCGTGGGTTCCTCCACATCCACGGTCTGGAAATAGGCGGTTAAAACAGTGTCGCTTGTTACTGTGACGGTACGGGGGTTTTCCCTGTCCCCATTTTCCCATTGCTTGAAACGGTAGCCCTCATTGGGAACAGCCTTTATCACTGCTAAGGGATACCCACATACCGGTTTCCGGACAATTTCCACGCTTCCCAAATAATCATATTTCGGGACAGCGGTCAGTTTGTAATCAAAAAAGCCCTCTATCTGCCTGAACCTCGACCAATATTCAGAAGATTGGTAGTCGGCCAAGGCACTGCACGGCACATGCAGGCTACAGTTGCTGTCCACACCTGCAAAAGTGGAGGAATAGATGGAAGGGGGCGTTTTGCTTCGTACAGTAACCGATGTCAGACGTGTGCAACCCTTGAACACATTACCTCCTATTTTTTCGATTGAGGAAGGCAGGTCAACGGATGTCACACTGTCGCAGTCTTTAAATGCTGTACCATATATTTTGGTAACGGGAACAATCATAGGACCGAAGTAAAGGCTGTAACATTCAACCAATCTCGGTACAATCAATTCATCGACCGGTTTCTGATATCCCGCCCAAATGTCCGTTGCATTTCGGGGTAAAGTGCTGTTTGGTCCCACTAAAACAGCATAAGGTATCTGTTGTATGTCATATGTGTTTTCAGCAAAAAAAAACAGGGTGTCCTTACTGGGTGAAACTTCATAAAAGTCATAAGCGTAAATGTCATTAATGCACACTTTGAACTTATTGCACAGCCAGTTGTCACTGACGGAATCCCCGTTCAGCCGGATAACCTTCGTGCATAGCCAGTTGTCTTCCATCCCCCTGACAGTTTCCACATCCATGAAGTAGCAACTGTTTTTCAACACATCGTAATGCATTTTGAGCGGCACGGCCAGCAAATCCAGCGAATCCGGCACCAGATCATTGTCAAGGGTAAGGTCAAACGTGTCGCAATGCCCGTTGACGGAAACAATTACAGAAATGGTGTCGGTCTGTTTTCTTAGCAGGTTTTCCGTATTGTTTTGTAACAGGAGATATAATGGGAACATCGTGAAATCGGGAGTCTTCCGGCCGGGCCTTACCTCATGTTCAAAATTAAAGTATTTGTCTTCAATCTGAAAAAACGCACTGTCAAGCTTGAAGGCGTTGGTGGTCACCGTCTGTGCCTGTGTGCAAGCACAAAAGGCACAGCATATCCCTATAAAAAATTTATTTTTCAACACTATGCAAACCATTGGACAATAAAGATGAACCCCTAAGGAAACGCGATTGACGCGTCCCGGCTACTTCTCCTGTTTCTGAAGCTCCTCAAGAGCAGCTTTCTCCTCCTGACGGGCCTTATCGGCCTTTTCAACCTTCTTTTCCAGCTTGTTCTGCTGTTTCACAAGCTTCTGATACTTCTTCTCCGCCTTCTCATAGGCCTTTTTCTGGTCGTTCACCTTGTTCTTGTGCTGCAACGCCTCAACATCCTTGGTGAGCGACTCCATGTACTTCATGATACTCCCCTCTTCGGGATCACCGGCAGTGATGAAATTGCCGTTCTCACGTTCCAGGAAGAAATAAAGGGTGCATTTGCGGCCCATGCCCTCCACCTTGGAGTAGAGATTGCAATTGGTCACGCCCAAATCCTTGCTGGAAACCTTTTTGTAAAGCATCATGGAACCGGAGGACTTGCCCTTGATCCGATCCTTTTTCAGACGTTTCTTCAACGCCTCCTCAGCAATCTTCTTGGAGCAGTCCAGCTGCATGCTGAAGGCAGGCCGCATGGCATCTTTGGAAAACTCAGCGGTTACCGCACTGACATTCTGCGCGGAAACAATTCCGCTCAGGAAAAACAATCCTGCAAACAATACAAAAAACCTTTTCATAATAGCAATTTTAATTTTTTGCAAAAATAGCACTTTCTTCGATAGCCTCCGCCACTCTAATCCATTTTTTTGTAAAAAAAAGAAAAACAAATCCAATAATTGTCTATTTTTGCATTTTGGCCATGGTGCCGTATTTTTTTGCAATATGTCTGATACAAAAGAGAAAAGAAAGAACGTCGGGAAAGTGGTGAAAGGCCTGCGCATCGCAGGGATTTCCCTCTTGGGCCTGCTGCTGCTGGTGATTATGTTTGCCGGCCCGATAGGAAAAGCCGTAATCCAGAACCACGACACCGGCATCATAGGCCGCCAGATTGAAATAAAGCGGCTCAAGCTGCACCTGCTGACCGGCAATGTGCGCATTTACGGTTTCAACATGAAGGAGGCGGACGGGCAAAGCGACTTTGTCACCTTCGACACGTTGGATGTCTCCGTCAGGCTGCTGAAGCTGCTCAGGTCGGAGCTGCACATACCGCACATCACGCTGGCCGGACCGCACGTCCAGATTATACAGGATGACAGCATATTCAATTTTTCAGACATCATGGAACGCTTCTCCAACGATGATCCGGACACAAGCAAATCAAACTGGAAGATAGGAATCTACAACATCCGCCTTGCTGACGGTAACATACGCTACCACGACCGGAAGTTAGACAAGGAATGGACTCTTAAAAACATGCACCTGAAGGTGCCGGGCGTTTATCTGGACGGTGAGAACAGCACCGATGCAGGGCTTTCACTCTCCTTCGCAGACCACGGCTCGCTCCGCACCAAAGTCAAGTACAACATTGCAAGCAACGACTACGAGGTGATGCTTGACATAAGCCGTTTCGCGCTCTCAAACCTCACCCCCTACCTGGCCGGTGCGCTCAACGCGGAGATTCCGCAGGGGGATTTCAGCGGGAAAATCAACCTCAGAGGCAATCTGGACGAACCGCTGAACCTTGACATACAAGGGCAGTGTGCCATCAACAAACTGAAAATTAACGACCCGGAAAAGCAGGAGGTGATGTCGGTAAACAACATCGACATAGACATTGACCGCATTAGCCTGAAACAGCAATTGTACGCGATCAACCATGTCCGCATTGACGGACTGTCATCACACTATGACCGGCTTGCAAACGGCAGCGACAATTTCTCACAACTGGTCGCCAACCAGAACAGCAGTAAGAACGACACGGCCGTCGGTACGGCTGAAAAAGCGGAGACAGACACAACCGCATCCGCACCAATACGGTTCAGGCTCAACGAACTCTCCGTTGAAAACTGCAGCTTCACCATCAACGACCAAACCTTGGAGGAAACATTCCGCTTCCCGATAACACGCATCAGGGTCAAGGCTGAAAACCTGAACAGCGAAGAGGGAAAGAACCAGCTGAAAATGACAGCCTCACTGCCCGGCGGAGGATTCGCTGCTCTGAACTGGAGCGGACATCTGGACAACCCCAAAGTATACCAAAACGTCGTTGCGACAATCAAGAATCTGAACATGAAGCAGCTGTCGCCATACGTCGTACACTATCTCGGTTATCCGCTGACCGAAGGAGTCTTCTCATTCACTTCAGAAAACAGCGTCCGCAACTCCCAGCTGCAGGGCGACAACAAGGTGGACATCTACAAGCTTACCGTCGGGGACAAACGTCAGGATGTGAAGCCTGAGGTGGCAATTCCGCTCAAGGCGGCAGTATATGTGCTCACCGACAAGGATGACAAGATCCTGCTTGACATCCCGGTCGCAGGCGATCTTGACAATCCGGAATTCTCCTACATGAAGATGGTTTGGAAGACACTCAGCAACCTGCTGGTTAAGGTCTCCGTATCCCCGCTGCAGCACATGGCCGATGCGGTCGGCATAAGTAGCGACCAGCTGGAACAGATGAAGATTGACCCGCTGCAGTTCGACTTCACCTCCGAGCAGTATGACTTCCTCTCCAAACTCACAAAACTGGCCCAGATGGACACCAACATACAGATACGGCTTGAGCAGCAGATTGACTGGGAGAAGGCGGCACACCAGCTTTCGCTCTACAACGTCAAAAGGGACTACTACCTGCTGCAGAACCCTGAAAAGAAGGAATACAGACTGCAGCTGACCGATTTCGACCGCATTAACGCCATAAACACCAAGGATTTGGATTTCACGACATTCCTTGACGACAAAGTTGGTGAAACCTACAGCAAGAAGAGCGTGGCGGAGAAGGCGGAGAAGCTTTACCCGCTTTCATCCATGCGCAAGGAGCTGGCTGCAATGGCGGAGCGGCGCAACCAATTCATAAAATACTATATGGTAAAACAGTCCGGCCTGAATGCACGCCAGCTGGAAATCACAACCGACGAGACTGACCGGACGGAGAACTGCTACCGGATTGGAAGCATACTGAGGAACATGGATTCTGAAATCAATATCAACGAATAAAAAAAGTCATGAGAATAACACTGCGCAT
>JAEEGJ010015625.1_pt1 | contig 17654 bp, 17 predicted proteins | sample 8958761 | NCBI WGS metagenome assembly JAEEGJ01 (sample SAMN16246546, study PRJNA631951) | gut metagenome | biome: gut microbiome; feature: rumen; material: RS-attached | host: Bos | place: Iran: Karaj | collected 2018-10 | reverse complement strand
TTCCTGGATCCACTTGGTCCAAGCATTGTCGCCGGCTTCTGTACCGCCGTCAACGTTACGGTCGTATAATTCAACCGAAATTTCTCTGGTGTCTACGAACTTGCCGTTAAGGAGTCCGCGAGCATCAGGTTCGTCTGCTTTAACTTCTTCGGAAGCACTTACTTCTGTTGAAGCAGAAGCACTTGTCTCTGTAGAAGAAGCAGGAGTCTTGCTGTCGCATGCTGCCAAAGAAAGAACCATGGCAGAAGCGAGAAGAACTGATAATAACTTCTTTTTCATTCTAAAACCTCCCTGGTTTTTTGATATATGAATTAACGCGTCACTTATGATCGGCGTTTATTCCTTAACCGCGCCCATGGTAACACCGGCAATGAAATACCTCTGTAACCAAGGGTAAATAAGAAGAATCGGAACGGTGGAGAACATAACGATAGCGGATTTAAGAGATTCCTTAAGTCCGGGCATCATGAAGCCCTCCTGAGCCGCAACTTCGACTGCATTAACATTGTTAAGAATGTTATAAAGAAGAAGCTGCAAAGGGAACCACTGCTTGGCGGTCTTAATGTACATAAGTGCGTCGCCGTAACCGTTCCAGCGTCCTACCGCATAGAAAAGCGCAAGTGATGCAAATACGGGTTTTGAAAGCGGTAAGTAAATCTTTAAAAATATCTTGAAGAAGCTTGCTCCGTCAATCTCTGCCGATTCTCGCAGGGAATCCGGAATACCGTAAAAGAAGCTCCTCATAATAATCATGTTATAAACGCTTAAGCAGGCGGGAATAATAAGTACCAACGGATTCTCAAGAAGTTTTAAATCCTTCATAAGTAAGTAGTTGGGAATCGTACCTGCGTTAAAGAACATTGTAATGGTGATGAAAATATTGATAAGGCCCTTACCCTTGAGTCCCGGCATAATAAGGGGGTATGCACAAAGCGCTGTCATGGTAAGTGAAAGCAATGTACAAATTACGGTAAGGATGGCAGTCCATCCGAATGCTCTTTGATACTTGGGATCGCTGAGTACTGTCTTGTATGCTTCGAAGTCCCAGCCCTTAGGCCATAAAAAGACTTCGTGTCTGATTAAGTATTCGGTGCTTGATAATGATTTGGCCGCAAGGTTAAGCATGGGGATGATACAAATCGCACTGATTAAAATACAGAGGATTACGAACATCCAGTCGCCGAATACGGCTTTTCTTGATTTAACTTTCATAATGTGTTCTCCTCCTTCCTACCAGATACCGCGCTCACCGAGCCTGCGGGAAATCCAGTTGGCAGTTAAGAGGAAGAACAGACCTACAACAGACTGGAACAAACCGATTGCCGTTGTAAGAGAAATCTTTAACTGCAAGATACCGACTTTATATGTGTAAGTTGCGATGACTTCCGCAACTTCCATTACAAGGTTATTCTTCATGGCGAAGGGTCTTTCGAATCCGCCGCCCATGATGTGTCCGAGGTTCATAATAAGAAGAACCACGATTGTGGGTTTAATACCGGGAAGAGTAATATGCCACATCTTCTTAAATCTTCCGGCACCGTCTACCGAAGCGGCCTCGTACAATTCTGTGTTGATACCCGCAATGGCTGCCAGATAAATAATGGAGCCCCAGCCGAAATTCTGCCATACACCGGTTCCGATATATGTAGCTACCCAGTTCTTCGGAACATCCAAAAACTGAATGGGTGTTGCGCCAATCTTGGCAAGGAACATATTAACGAGACCCTCTGTGGGAGCAAAAAGCTGTGTTACCAAGCTTGCAATGATAACCCACGAAAGAAAGTGAGGCATGTAAGCTATGGTCTGAACAACCTTCTTAAATCTCTTAAAGCAAAGTTCGTTAAGAATAAGTGCAAAAATAATAGGTGCAGGGAATCCTGCTATAAGGTCCAGCGCATTCAGTTTAACCGTATTCCAAAGTGCACGTCTGAAGTCTACGTTGCCAAACGCCATCTTGAAATATTTGAAGTAGTCAACGTTACCTTTAACATTGGCCCAGGGCATCTCCGTAAGCGGAGTGTTGAGTTTGTACTCCTTGAATGCAAGGATGATGTATCTCATGGGGAGATACTTAAAGATTAAAAGATAGACAAGAGGCAAAGCTACCATGGCATAGAGCTGCCAATACCTCTTGAAGTATATGTTCCATCTGGTCTTCTGCTTAGGAACTGCTATTTTGTTTGTCTTTCCCATACTTCTTCCTTTCCTGTTTCCTCCCCCGCGATATATATCTTCGCATTATCACAGGAATCTGCCCATCTCTTGCTGATATTCCCCAATGTCATATAACAACATTCGCAAAAGATGCTACCCCAAGTAAGCACATTCTTGTCATATCGTATTCTTTTTGTCAAAAAAATGCGCAAAAAATGTCCTACTTGCACAATTAATTTATCACATTACTTTTTTCAACTTCAACAGTTTAGGCAAGGTGTGCATCTTTTACAATGCCTAGCGCAACTTTTGCAATCAGTGCAACGTTTTACACCTTTTGTATATACTTTTTGAGCAATAAAAAAGACCCGAAGCTTGGGCTCCGGGCCTTTAAAAAACGCTCTTATACTTCACATGTGATAACGATTCCGCCGCGCTCTGCGTAGAAACTGCAAAGGCCTGTGGTCTCACCGATTCTTACATCGGCATTTTTAAAAAAGCTCTGGATTTTTTCTTTGACCGCAAGTGCCATTGCAAGACCGTCGCAATGATCGATTATAACCTTGCCGCCTCTGTAACCCGCTTCCTTCATGTTATTGATGATGGCCTCGATGGAACGCTTGTCTCCGCGAGCCTTGTCAGTAGGCTGAAGCTCGCCCCATTCGGAGAAGATACCCACGATTCTGATGCCCACCACAGTGGCAAACTTGGCAATCACGGGAGAGATACGGCCGTTGTTGGCAAGATTCTTAAGGGACTTAAGGCAGAAGCCGATTTTAAGCTTGCCTGCATATTCCTTAAGGCAGTCATATGTGGCTTCGATGTCCATGCCGCTTTCTTTGCACTCAAAGAATTTCTCGGCGATAAGCTTCTCGGAAGGACCGATAGCCTTGGAGTCAAGGACGTATACGGTTGAGCCTTCGTGCTCCTCCATGTACATCTCTGCTGCCGCAACCGCTGCATTGTAGCAGCCGGAAAGTTTGGACGCAAGAGTAACAATTATGGCTTCCTTGCAGCCGTCGAGAGCCTTCTCGAACTCGCTGATGCCGGGACATGCGGAACCGGAACGGCTCTTGGTCTTCTCAAGCTCTTCCACCATATTCATGATGTTAAGATTGTCATCATCCACGAATTCTTTATCTTCCGTGCGGATGCTTAAGGGAACTATTGCGTAGTCCTCTCTGCCCGCTAATTTTCTTAAATTGGAACCCGAATCAAGTATAAGTTTCATAGTTAAAATCTCCATTCTCAGACGATAATTTTTAATTCTGCTTAATGTAGTTTTAAAAACTACTTCCTATGTCTTTTATAATAACATCTCGATTTTATATGTCAATACCCTCTCCGGCATTTATATAAAAAAATCGGGACGGTTGTCCGTCCCGACTCATTAATTCTGTCTGTTTTATCAGCCTCCCGAAGAAGATCCTCCGCCGCTTCCGCTCGAAGCAGCTGCCGCTCTGTCACGCATCATATGCTGAAGAGCCACCAAAATAGCAACCACCGTATCCTCATGTTCTTCCTGATAAATATCTATGCAGTATTTGTCATGAATTGAAAGCATCTTCTGACTGATTACGGCAATAAGATTGCCCTCTGCATCAAGAAGTTCAAAATTGAGTCCCAGCACATTGCCTCTTAACTGCCAGCCAAGGCCTTCAATATTGGTGATGTCCTTAATGATGTGCATTATTTCGTTGGAAAGTTCAAACTGAACACCGCCGTTCATGGTAATGTAATGTCTCTCATGAAGGGTTAAAATCTTTCTTTCGATATGCGCAACCCACTCACCGCTTGCCTTCACAACATCTGTCTTGTCATGAAGTGAAAAGAATTTTGACTCGGCTACATACTTAACGTTTCCGCTTGCATCAGTAATATCAATATGATGATGCAGGGTAAACACCTTGGTGCTGGTGAATAAGGATTTAACGGGTCTGCCGTAGGCTTCTGCGTTAAAAACGTTGACGTCTTCACCGGCCTCTCTGAATCTGTGTACTTTTGAAAAAACTCCCATTGTCATCCTCCTTATATGGTTGTTTCAACTTATGGTGCTATTATATCGCGAGAATCCCTTAAAATATAGGCTTTTGGGTACAAAATATAAATTTTATTTCTCTTCCGCAGTGCAAAAAGATACGCATAATTTAAAAGCGGTGTGCAATTAAGCACACCGCCGATTGTTTCTACAAATTTTTAATTCCTTCTTTAAGCCTTTTTAAGCCTTCCTCAACCGTCTTGCGCGGGCAGGCAAGATTCATGCGCAGGAAATTGTCTCCCGCATGACCGTACTCGCTGCCTTCGTTAACGTAGAGGCCCGTTTCCTTGCGAATCCGCGCCTGAACTTCATCGCCGCCAAAACCAGTACCGCTTACATCTATCCAAAGAAGATACGTGGCATCGCTCTTAACCGCTTTAAGCCCGGGAATTTCCGAATTAATATATTCCCTCGCGAAATCCACATTGGCAAACAGGTACTCTCTTAACTCATCAAGCCACTCTCCGCCTTTATTAAAAGCGGTAATTGCCGCAAGAGTTGCAAAAGAATTGGGCTCGGCCACCTCATCGGTATTTAAACCCCGCCACACTTTGTGACGCAAAAACCTGTCAGGCACATAAACCGCCGCAGTCTGCAGTCCCGCAATGTTAAAGCATTTGGTAGGAGCTATGCAGGATACGCTTACCTCTCTGCACGCATCCGATACCGACGCAAAAGGAACGTATCCCATGCCGGGTCTTACGATATCACAGTGAATCTCGTCGGATATCACAGTCACATGGTATTTGCGAGCCAGTTCACCCACCTTCGCAAGTGTATCCCTGTCCCAGATCTTGCCCACGGGATTGTGAGGGTTGCAAAGAATCATGAGACTCGCCTGAGGGTCAGACATCTTCTCCTCAAGATCGGTCAAATCCATGGAGTATTCACCGTTCTCGTAACGAAGGGGGCTCTCCAAAGGTCTGCAGCCGTTATTGACAATACTGTTAAAGAAAATATTGTAAACAGGCGTCTGAATAATTACCTTTTCATTTGGAGTGGTAAGTTTTCTCACAATCGATGAAATGGCAGGCACAACGCCGGTGCAGAATATAAGGGCTTCTTTGTCCATGGTAAGGCCATGGCGACGAGTCCACCATCCCGCATATGCATCGTACCACTCATCCGGCACTTCGGAATATCCGAAGACTCCGTGAGCTATCCTATCAGCAAAAGCATCCCTTATCTCCGGCGCAGTCTGAAAGTCCATGTCCGCAACCCACATGGGAAGCTCCGTAGGACCCACATTCCACTTCATGGAATCGGTGCCGCGTCTGTCCGGTACATTGTCAAAATTGTATTTTCCCACTATCTTCTCCACTCTACGACATCCTCGGTAGCACCTACGGCGTCGCATACAATCTTTGTTTTGGAAGGATCGATAATATCTTTTTCAATAATAAGTGTGTCAATCCTGTCGGCCTTGATAACACCGCTGCCGGGATTGAATACGCTGTCAATTTTGGAGTTAATCTCCGCATCAACATTCTCGGAAAATTCAAAAGCAAGAGTGGTGTTGATAAACTTGCAGTTCTTCATCACAAGATTCTCAACATAGCACATGCCCTGAAGGCTTTCGATGGTGCAGTTGATAAGCGTTAAGTTCTTGGCATTCCAGCCCAGGTACTCGCCGCAGATGTAAGAATCGTAAACAGTTACGTTCTCGCTGTTCCAGAAAGCATCCTTGGTAAGGAGCGTTGAATTTCTGACGGTTACGTTGTGGCTTCCGTCAAAAGAATAGTTACCGTCAAGTCTTAAACCGTCTATTTCAAGGTTGTCGGTGTTCATGCAGAAATAGTGTCCCTTGGCGCTGACGTTTTTAAGCTTAACGTCATTACAGCTCCAAAGAGTCTCCTCCGCATGGGTAAAGTCAACGTTCTCAAGAGTTACGCCGTTACATCGTCTGAAGTTCTTGGGAGCCTGGAAAAGTGCGTTTTTCACAGAGATATTGTCTGTGTACCACACGCCGGCTCTTGCCATTTCAAACCAGTTGGAATCCTCTACCTTAACGTTTTTACAGTACCATAAAGGATATTTCCACTTAAACTGCGAGCCGTAAATCTCTACGTTCTTACTCTCCTTAAGCGGCGATTCGCCGTCCGCAAAGTTGGAATCGTAAACTCTTACCCCGTCAGCCTTAAATAATGCCCTCTCCCCTTTGAAGTATTCCTGTCTGAATTCTTTCATCTCTTCCTCCATTCGTAAAAAGGCAGTTGATTATATGACTATGCGTTTTCACCCGCGTACTGAAGTCGGTACAATTCATGATAGGCTCCGTTTTGAGAAAGAAGATCCTCATGGCTGCCCTGCTCGATAATCTCGCCTTTTGATATTACTATAATTCTGTCAGCATTTTTAATTGTGCTCAATCTATGTGCCACAATTAGCATTGTACCAATGTTCATCATTTTTTCCAATGAAATTTGTATTAAATTTTCAGTTTCGGTATCGATATTGGCCGTAGCCTCATCAAGAATCATTACATCAGGCTTGTGAATAACGGTTCTTGCAAAAGAAAGAAGCTGTCTCTGTCCCTGTGAAAAGTTATTGCCGCGCTCTCTTACTTCTTCATTGATGCCCTTGGGAAGCTTGTCGATAAACTTGTCCGCATTGACGTATCTGCAGGCCTCCATAACTTCCTCGTCCGTAAAGTCATCGCGCCTCAACACGATATTGGACTTGACTGTACCCGAGAATATGAACACGTCCTGAAGCATCTGTCCGAAATGACTTCTGAGGGATGAAAGCTTAAACTTCTTAATGTCTATTCCGTCAATAAGAATCTGACCCTTATTGATGTCGTAGTTACGGCACACCAGCGAAAGAATGGTGGTCTTACCCGAGCCGGTGGCACCCACAAACGCAACGGTTTCTTTGGGCGCGATCTTAAAGGAAACGTCCTTAAGCACCCAGTCCTCGCCTTCGTACGCAAACCACACATGCTTAAATTCAATCTCACCTCGAATATGCTCAACCTCAATAGCATCCGGTTCATCCACAACCTCAGGCTTCATATCCATGATGGAGAAAATCTTCTCGGCGGAAGCAAGAGCCGACTGAAGCCAGTTAAACATCTCCGCCAGGTTCTGAATAGGATTGTAGAACTTGTTAACATACATATAAAAGCTTACCAGAACACCGCTGGTGATGGTCTGTCCAAAGAAGGATGTACCTTTAATATACCCCTTACCGCTTAAATAAAGCAGACACATAACCGAAGCCATGTAAAGCATGTACATGGAAGGTCTGAATATGGAGAATACCAGTATTTCGGCGGTTCTTGAAGATTCAAGTTCCTTGTTCTTTTTCTGGAACTCCTTAAACTTCTTGTCCTCGCAGTTGAAAATCTGGGTAATCTTGATACCCGAAAGGTTCTCGGACAAAAAGGTATTGATGTCGGTATTGGCATCCTTGGTACGTCTGTAAGCGCGTCTTGAGAACTTTCTGAATATAATGGTGAACAGCACTATGAAAGGCGCAAAAGCAAGCACCATCAGGGTAAGTTCAATATTCAGGCTGAACATGGCAACCAGCACGCTTATGATTACAAAAATGTTCTTTATAAGGTTCACTATGATGTTGGTAAACATCATGGAAATAGCGTTGGTATCGTTGGTAACGCGGGTTACGAGCTTACCTACGGGTATGTGATTGAGCTGGTCGTGGGACAGGCTCTCGATGTGGGTGAAGGTATCTTCCCTGATGGCGGAAAGAATCTTCTGACCCGTCACCTGAAGTATCATGGCCTGAGAATAGGTGCACACAATAGTCACCACCAGCACTCCCGCATAGAGCACTACCATTTTATAAAGCTCGGGAAGAGCGAATTCATCCTTAATAAGCTCTGCCACATTACCGAGGATTCTCGGTGAAACTACATCATAGGTTACCGATGCCGCCAGTATCAGAAGAACCAGCAAAAAGTTCTTCCAGTAAGGCTTCGCATAGGCGATAAGTCTTTTAACGATTTCGCCGTCGCTCATGTTTCTGTCAAAGCCGATGGCGGTTTTTTTGTCCTTCATAAAGGCAAAAGCAAGCGAGAAAATAATGGCAAAGGTGCCTACAATTGCCGCAACAATCAAAAGAGGATAATACTCATGCATTTTTCCTGCCCTCCTCTTCGTCTTCAAGTTCCTGTAATTTGACCATTTTGGCGTACTCTGCGTTTCTTGACAGCAGCTCCTCGTGGGTGCCCACGTCGGCTATTCTGCCCTCGTCCACAAAGATAATCTTGTCCATGCCCTCGATGGTGGAGATTCTGTGGGCGATAAGTATTGTAGTACGTCCCTTTCTGGTCTTTCTAAGATTATCAAGGATAACCTTTTCGGTCTTGGTATCAACCGCCGAAACGGAGTCATCCAGAATTAAAATGTTTGCCTCTTTCATAAGGGCTCTGGCAATGGAAATACGCTGTTTCTGACCGCCCGAAACGGTTACGCCGCGCTCGCCGAGAATCGTATCGTATTTGTCGGCAAATTCCTGAATGTTGTCATCGACGCCCGACATCTCCGCGGCAGTCTGAATGGCCGGCCTGTCTGAATCGTCTTCTTTTGAAAAAGCAATATTCGCCGCAATGGTGTCGCTGAAAAGGAAATTGTCCTGAGGCACATAAGCTATGTGACGTCTTAACTCCTTAATGGGAATGGTGTTAACGTCTCTTCCGTCCACAAAAAGAACACCGTCCTCAACGTTGTAGGTCCTTGCAATAAGGTCCACAATGGTAGTCTTGCCGGCACCGGTACGTCCGATAAGACCTACGTTTTCACCCGCATTTATGGTAAAAGAAACATCCTCCAAAACCTTTCTTTCGGAAAGAGGATATGTGAAATTCAAATGTCTGAACTCGATGGTGCCCTTAATGTCAACGGGCGACTGATCTACACCGTCCTTGTCGCACACATCGATTTTGGCGCTCAAAAACTCGTCGATACGCTTGGTGGAAGCCGAAGCTCGCGCAGTCATATCGATAAGAATGGCAACCGCTTCAATGGGCCAGATAATGGAGGTAAAGTAAGTGATAAACTCCATAAGTTCGCCGGCATTCATGGTCTTGTTGAACACAAGATATCCGCCGTAACCCACCAGCACGCAGATTACCGTTTCCACAAAGAATATGAACAAAATGTTCATGAGGGTGGAAATCTTAACGTACTTAACGTTGGCCTTCTCGTTGTCTTTATTGAGTTTTCTGAAAGCAAGGATTTCTTTTAACTCCTTGGTGAAGGCCTTAATGACAGCAATACCGGAGAAAGACTCCTGTGCAAAGTCGGAGATAGCGGAGAAGGCTTCCTGACGCTTCTCCCAGGCCTTAGATTCCTTTTTACCTATAATAAGTGCCATGGTAAAAAGAAGAATCATGGGAATAAGGGCAAAAGCCGTAAGCACCGCATTCATGCGAAGCATCTTGACAAACGCAAGACTTCCCAGCACCAGTGCATCAAAAAGTGTCAGCACACCGCCGCCGAAGCTGTCCTGGATAGTCTCAACGTCGTTGGTAAAAAGGGACATAAGGTCGCCGACTTTATTGACATGATAGTACTGCTGGGACAAATCCTTGGCATGGTCAAACATTCTGCGACGTACATCCGCCTCAACCTTAATGGCTGTGCCAAAGAAACACACGCGCCACAAAAATCTTCCCACGCAGACCGTAAATACCACCAAAAGAAGGGGCAGACATATTTTGTCCAAAAGAAAATCCATATTAAAGGGAATCGCTGCTGCATCACCGTCAGCAAAGCCCGTATTCATGCCGTTAATTACCATACGATAAAGCTCCGGCACCTTAAGCTGGCCGTAGTCTACCGCCACAAGGGCTAAAACACCCAGCAGCAGCCGCCAGCCGTACTTAAAATAGTAATAATTAAACCGTTTGTGAAATACCATAATCCAACCTACTCTCTTAATAAATCATTATGCATAAATGTTATTAATGATTTCTTTTAACTCCTCAAAGGTCTCCATTTCATTGATGCGTTTGCGAAGAGCCGAAGCCCCTTCAAAGCCTTTCAGATACCAGGAAAGGTGTTTGCGCATCTCCCTTATTCCTATAAATTCTCCCTTGTACTCAAGCTGCATATCCGCATGCAAAAGAACGGTTTCCTTAATCTCCTTAAGAGTGGGAGCCGTGTATTCCCTGCCCTCCATGAATGACGTGATTTCACGGAAAATAAAGGGATTGCCCTCGGCGGCTCTTCCCACCATGACACCGTCGCAGCCGGTTTCCTCAAGCATCCTCTTCGCATCGGCGCCGCACTTGATATCACCGTTACCGATGACCGGGATATGGACGGCTTCTTTGACCGCTTTGATGATGCTCCAGTCTGCCGCGCCGGAATAATACTGCTCGCGGGTACGTCCGTGCACCGCAACAGCCTTGGCTCCGCCGGCCTCCGCAGCCCTCGCCACTTCCACCGCATTTACATGGTCCTCGTCAAAGCCCTTACGAATCTTAACCGTAACGGGTTTGGAAATCGCTTCGGAAATTGCGCGGACTATATCGTAAACAAGTTCGGGATTCTTCATGAGTGCGGAACCCTCATGATTGTTGACAATCTTGGGTACCGGACAGCCCATATTGATATCAAGGATTTTAAAAGGACGCTCCTCGATTCGTTTGGCAATCTCAGCCATGATGGCGGGCTCGCTTCCGAAAAGCTGGAGGGAAACACATTCCTCGTCGGGATGAATGGCAAGAAGGCTTTCGGTGTTCTTATTGTTGTAAAGAACAGCCTTGGCGCTTATCATCTCCATACAGGTCATGCCCGCTCCTTCTTTTTGGCACAGCAAACGAAATGGCAGGTCTGAGACACCTGCCATGGGAGCAAGAATTATATTATTTTTAAGAGATACATTTCCTATAATCATAACTTCTTGGAATTCTTGGAATAAATAATCCTCAAGCCATCTAATGTGAGGGCGGGATCGTAAACGTCTATCATAGCCGTTTCTTCGGATACGAGTCTTCCGAGACCGCCTGTCGATACCACCTTACAATTGGGAAGGCCTGCCTGTTTCTTAACTTCTCTTATAATATATTCCGTTGCGCCTATCTGGCCGTACATAAGACCCGCCTGCATGGAAGTGATGGTCTCACTTGCAAGGATTGAAGCGGGCTTCTTTATTTCTATTTCGGGGAGCTTGGCCGTATCGGTCCAAAGGGCCTTGGCCGAAATCTTGATACCGGGAGCCGTAATACCCACGCCAAAGCAGCCGTCTCCGGTCACAAGATCGTATGTGGTAGCGGTGCCAAAGTCGATAACAAGCACGGGTCCGCCGTACTTCTCAAAAGCAGCCACCACGTCAACGATTCTGTCCGCACCTATTTCACGGGGATTCTCTGTGGTAATCTTAATGCCTGTCTTGGTGCCGGGGCCCACCACTATGGGCTTAACGTTTAAATATCTGGTAAGCGCACCCGTAAGAGCGTGCATTACCTTGGGCACAACGCTTGCGATAATGGCTCCGTGAATATCTTCAAGTGCTATATTATTGCTTAAAATCAAACTCTTTATCATCATACCATATTCATCAGAGGTATGCTCGATTTTTGACATCATTCTGAAAGACGTAGCAAGCTTGTCTCCGTCAAACACACCGAATGTAATATTGGTATTTCCTACATCAACCACAAGGATCATGGCTTATTCTTCCTCCTCAAGCGTAATGTCTTCGCCTAACACAATCACTCTGTAAAATAAATTAAGTGACTCAAAAAGCTCCTGCCTGGTGGCACGAATCTTGCTGACCAAGAGTCCGCTTGCTATTTCATCGTACATAAAATCGTCGTCGGAGGCCTGAGTGGTAATCTCAAGCTCGCCGTCTTCGTCAAAACCTATTGTAATGATACCGCCCACTTCCTCTGTAAAAAGAACGCAGATAATATTGAGTTCTTTTTTGATGGACTCGGGTATCTTGTCAAAAGCAGGGTTCAAATAATACTTGCCTTCGTAGGCATTGGCCCCGCATAATACTACTTTTTCCATTAATACTGTCCTTAAAAAGATTTATTGATCCTCGTATCCGAGGGTAGCGGCCATAATGGCCTTTATGGAGTGCATACGGTTCTCCGCTTCGTCAAATACCTTGGAGCGGGGAGACTCAAATACTTCGTCCGTAACTTCCATGTCTGCACGACCGAAGCGCTCGCCCATTTCTTTGCCGATTTCCGTCTTGTGGTCGTGGAAAGCGGGAAGGCAATGAAGGAAAATAACGTCTTCCGCAGCGTTGTCCATGGCAGCCTTATTAACCTGATAAGGTGAAAGCTCGCGAATACGCTCCTCCCAGACTTCAACGGGCTCGCCCATGGATACCCATACATCGGTATAAATAATGTTGGCGCCCGCAGTACCGGCCTTCACATCTTCGGTAAGTGTGATGCTGCCGCCTGTTACTGCCGCGATTTTCTCGCAGGTCTTAACAAGGGCAGGGTCCGGGAAATAGTTCCCGGATGAGCAGGCTGTAAAATGCATACCCATCTTGGCGCATGTAACCATAAGGGAGTTGGCCATGTTGTAGCGGGCATCTCCCATGTACGTAAGCTTAAGGCCTTTGAAGTGACCGAAATTCTCCCAAATAGTAATAAGGTCTGCAATCATCTGGGTGGGATGGAACTCATTGGTAAGACCGTTCCATACGGGAACATCGGCTTCTTTGGCAAGTTCCTCCACGATTTCCTGACCGAAGCCTCTGTATTCAATACCGTCAAACATACGGCTGAGTACTCTTGCGGTGTCGGCAATGCTCTCCTTTTTGCCTATCTGAGAGCTCTTGGGGTCAAGATAGGTGGTACCCATTCCGAGATCGTGAGCCGCGACTTCAAAAGAACATCTGGTACGGGTACTGGTCTTTTCAAATATCAGTGCCACGTTTTTGCCTCTGAATACATCATGAAGAATACCCTTTTTCTTCATGTCCTTGAACTTAAGGGACAAGTCCACAAGGTACTGTATCTCTTCGGGTGTGTAATCCAACAGTTTCAAAAAATCACGGTTCTTTAAATTCATAGCTGCACCATCCTTACACTAATACTATACACTTTAATTAAATAAAGTGATACAAGGTTGATTATATACCCACAAAATACGAATTGTAAAGAAAGATAACCCGCGCCCTATAAAAAAGAGCGCGGGTTTTATAAAAGTTTTATTTTTCCGATTAATTGTCGTCTTCGGAACCTGCGGTTTCAAGTGCCGCAACGCCATCGGATACTTCGAAATTGTATCTCTCGCGGTTACCGGTTACGATGTCGGAGTAGAGTTTCTTGCCGTCGATGTAGCCTCTGGTGTAGTACCAGGTGCCTTCGAAGCTTGCGCTGCCCTGAATTCCGTTTGCATCGGTAATGGTATAATCGCCGTTTCCGAGTTTGAATATTCCCAAGTATTCAACGGGGAAGTAAACCTTAGTGGGCGCAATCTTTGCGCGATCGTTGGAAACTGTTCCCGCATATACTACGAAATATCTGGTGTTTCTTCTGAAGTCGCCGTTGGGTTCTTTTGCTGTAAGAAGAATCTCACCTACGGGCTCAAGGCTTTCGAGTTTGGATTCCTCGTTGTAGTTGTCTGCAACGTATTTTTCAATCTGAGCCTTGGTATCAAGATACAAAGCGTTCTTATAATCGTTGGAAATACCGTCAAGCGTCTTTATTTCTTCGTACTTGCTGTATGTTTCAAAGCCTGCGCCGGCTTCCAGCGTATAGTTATCGTTATAGTTCTGTGACAGTTCAAGGTAGCAGGTCAAAGGATTTATATATCCGTTGGTGGAAGCTCTGCCGTCAAGGCTTGAATATCCGTAAATGCTGCCCTTGTTTCTGTAAGTTGTAGTTCCGTCGGTTTTAACAAGACCGTTAAAATAAACGGGGAAGTAAACCTTTGCGGTGTTAAAAAGGCCTTCAGAGTGGCTTACATCACCCTTATAAATCATGAATACTCCGTTGCTGCCATCGGAAATTCTGGACATATCGCTTACGGTTGTAAAAAGATAGCCCGCAAACTCAAGATTGTTAAGAGAAGCCTTGTCACTGTAGTTATTGGCTACGTATGCAAGGATGGTGTCCTCTGTTTCTTTTTTGAGAGTGCTTACAAAATCAGCATCGAGCATTGAGAAGTTTTCAATGTACTCGGGCAGACCGCTTACGGTATAGGTCTTGGACTTCTCCGCAGGCTTTTTGCCGTTTGACTGAATGTAGTACTCTACCGCGTCGGCGTTAACCTTTATTTCTACGGTATCTCCGTTCTTTAATCCCTCAGTCTTCTCGCATTCAAAGAAGTTGTAAGGAAGGGAATTGTTCTCATTGTTATTGTTAAAACTTACTCTTCCGTTGGGAGCCATGCCCGAAAAACTAACCTCAAGGTCGGCAAAAGCATCAAAAGTCTCTATATCCTTAAGTCCTTCAACCGTTACCGAATCATCTTTGAACTTAAGCTTACAGTTAAAGTATTTGATGTAATCTTCGTTAATCTTCCACTCGTATTCAATCTTGTCACCATTGGAAAGTTCTCTGTTCTTTTGTGCCCTTATACCAACGTATTCGTCAAGAAGTTCAATGGGGTCGCTTAATTCAACCAAGCCGCCGAGCTGTTTTTTGGCTTCTGAAGTAAAAGAAATCTTTTTGCTGTATTTTTCCTTAATAGCCTTCCAGTCTACACCAATTCCGGCGTTACCGTAACCGTCGTAGCCCTTAGCTTCTACAATTACATACTTGTTTAAATCGATGGTTCTTCCGAGATTGTTGATGATGACAACTCCGGCAATGATAACTGCTGCCGCAAGTACAAGGCCGAGTATCAGCTTAATATTCAAAGGCTTTTTGGCCTTGGGCGCCGTAGCACCGGTCTCGCTTGCTATAGGTGTCAAAGTTGCACCGCACTTTTGACAAAACTTGGAATCATTGGGATTCTCTGCACCACATTTTTCGCAGAACATATAAAATATCCTCCTTAAAAAACTACTCCGCCGGCTCCTTTTCCCCTCGGGCCGACTGTCCTATTATCCTTTTTTATGGTGTCTGTGTCAATACCACAGACTTCGGATATTCTACTCCCTCTTAAGCAACATTTTATTATTAGTCAAAAAGAAAAGGGCCACCCATCCGGGTGGCCCAAAGACTATACTTTACAATACTTCTTTTACTGACTTTGCAAGACCTGCGATTCCCTGAATTTCCGAAGGAATGATAATCTTGGTAGCCTGTCCGTCTGCAGCCTTGGCGAAGGCTTCGAGACTTCTTAACTTAATAACGGATTCGTCTGCGCCTGCATCCTTAATCATCTTGATACCGTCTGCGGTAGCCTGCTGTACGCGAAGGATAGCTTCAGCTTCACCTTCTGCTTCACGAATCATCTTTTCCTTCTGAGCTTCGGCTCTTAAGATGGCTGCTGCCTTCTCAGCTTCTGCTTCGAGGATTGCGGATTCTTTCTTACCTTCTGCAACAAGGACTGTGGATTTCTTTTCACCTTCAGCCTTAAGGATGGCTTCACGTCTCTCACGTTCTGCCTTCATCTGCTTCTCCATGGCGTCACGGATAGCTGCGGGAGGCATAATGTTCTTAACTTCCACACGGTTAACCTTAATGCCCCAAGGGTCGGTTGCTTCATCAAGTGTAGCACGCATCTTGGTGTTAATGGTCTCACGAGAAGTAAGGGTCTGGTCAAGTTCGAGGTCACCGATAATGTTACGAAGCGTTGTAGCTGTAAGGTTCTCGATTGCGATCATGGGAGCTTCAACACCGTAGGTGAAGAGCTTGGGGTCTGTAATCTGGAAGAATACAACCGTATCAATCTGCATTGTAACGTTATCCTTGGTGATAACGGGCTGAGGAGGGAAGTCCACAACCTGCTCTTTTAACAAAACTCTCTTGGCAACTCTGTCAAGGAAAGGAACCTTAAAGTGAAGGCCTACAGACCATGTTCCCTGATAAGCTCCGAGTCTTTCGATTACGAATGCCTGTGCCTGAGGCACGATTTTGATGCATGAAATAATAACGAGTACAAGAAGTACCGCAAGTGCAATTACTACGTATTTCATACTGTTCTCCTTTGTTTGTATTTTTAATTGTTATTGGGATCTAATGTAACGATAAGCTTGACACCGTCAACCGCTCTTACAATAACCACTTTACCTGCTTCAATGCGGGAGCCGTCAAAAGAACGCGCGCTCCAGTCCATACCGTTTACTTTAACCTGTCCGATGCCCTGAATGTTGTCGATTTCGCTCATAACAACCGCCTGTTTGCCAATCATGCTCTCGATGTTGGTACGAACACGGCTCTTGTTAAAGTACTTAACCGCAATCGGTCTCGTGAAGATTAAAAGTACCACCGATACAATCAGGAAAAGCAATACCTGCGCCCAAATCGGAGCAGTCAGTGCCGCAAGCACACACGCGATTACCGCGCCGCCTGCAAACCATATGGTGGTAAGCCCCATTGTAACAAGTTCAATGATAATAAGAACTGCGAAAATAATCAGCCATATAAGTGTCATCGAAATTGTTCCTATCATTTTTGCACCCTCCTTTTCTGATGGTTCCATAATACCTTATTTTTCCCATAAAAAAAAGAGTCTCACCCGATAAGATAGACTCTTTTATTATACTTTTTTGGCAAATTACAATTCTGAAAATATCGCTAGCCCTTGGTATCCACATTCCTGCCCGCATATTTTGTGGAATCCTGGAGCTTTAAATCCTTCTGGTAAGGGTTGTCTTCATTATAATATGCTATACGCGTGGTGGTGGTACCGCCGGACACATATGTCCTGCCGCACTCGGGACAGATGGCCGTATGTATGGCCACGCTTGCCTGAAGCACCTTCCCGTTGTCCTGAGCCGCTTTTGTATAAGCGTTGGAAACGTGCTCCTGCTCATGGGCTCTCACCCTTGTAGCCACCGCTGCCTGAGGAATATGCTGCGCAGTCTTAAAAGAAACCATCTCGTCGGAACCATCCACGTACTTACGGTTCTTGCAGGTTTCGCATTCGGTGTTGGGGTCGGTGCGCTTTTTTACTTTTTCCTCAAGTTCTTCGGCAGGTGTCTCGATTCCCGCCGCCTTGCGCATCTCAGCCTCTCGCTCCTTTTCATAAGGAGTCTGCATATATTCCCTGACGTAACCGGGCATACCGTATGGAGAATTAATACCGATACTCATAGGCGCCTCCCGCCCATACTATGGGCAGATACATTATAGCGGAAGGGTGTTAATGAGTTGTTTAACAGAAGGCGGAGCCCTTTTACAAGCTCCGCTCATCACTGTTTACTATTTTATTCTTAACATCACAACACTGTGTGCGGGCAAGGCCAAAGAAAGCTTTCCGCCGTCAAGTCCGTAGCCTGCATATTCTTTTTCCGTAATGGTTTCTTCTTTATTGAAGTCATTGAAAGCTCTGACATTTTCGGCCGTCAGAATTTTCGCTTCCAGCACCGCATTCACCTTATCGCCTCCCAAATCCACCGTAACTTCCTCAGC
>JAEEGJ010015621.1_pt1 | contig 17658 bp, 12 predicted proteins | sample 8958761 | NCBI WGS metagenome assembly JAEEGJ01 (sample SAMN16246546, study PRJNA631951) | gut metagenome | biome: gut microbiome; feature: rumen; material: RS-attached | host: Bos | place: Iran: Karaj | collected 2018-10 | reverse complement strand
CTTCAGCTCAATGACGACATAGCGGTGCTGCGGGATGTGATAGAACAACAAATCGGGGATGAAGGTCTGTCCGCCAGGCATCTGCAACTCCATCTGTCGCCCCACATACGAAAAGCCCTTGCCCAACTCCATCAAGAAGCGCGTGACATTCGAAACCAGCGCATTCTCCAAGTCCTTCTCCTCGTACTCCTCGCTCATCGAAAGGAAACCGAAATGATAAGGGTCTTTCAGTATCTCCTTGGCCAACTGGCTCTGCGGAGCCGGAAGCGTATGCTCAAAGTTGGTCACGGCTGCCCCTTGACTGCCAAAAAGATTGGCAGCCATCTGGCTCTCAAGTCGGCTGCGGCTCCAGCCTTCTTCAGTCACCTTATTGATATAGAAAATGGCCTCGTCGAGGGTTTGGCATTTGGAAATAATAAGGACATGATGTTTCCAAGGAACTAACCCAAAGATTTCAGGCATTTCCAATTGGTCAGCAGCTTGCTGACGAATTTCGTCAACGACTTGTTGACGATTTGTTTTTGGTAATTGGTTAACGACTTGTTGACCTTTTTCATCAAATTCTAATTTGCCACCAGCTTGGCGACGAATTGCATAAGGAGAGTTTGAGAATGGCCTTGGAACAGTATAGGTAATTCTAGTGTTGATTGGCACAAATCCATCTATAAACTTTGACCACAACAGAAAAACAATAATCATGATTTTGTACAATAAAACGATTATTTTTCGTTTATCTGTACAAAAAGTAGTATTTTTGCAGCTGCATAATCATTTGCACAAAATGAAGAAAGACCCTTTATATCAGCTTGGAGACACCCCTTTCGACCTTTCGGTTTTGAGTGGGTTATTCCCTAACACAAAACATATTACCGACAAGGCGCGCCGTTTAGAGCAAGAAGGGCGTATCATCCGCCTGAAACGAGGGATCTACGTACGTAGTGCCGAGGACGGAGCGCATCCGGTCCAAGAGCTCATAGCCAACCACTTGTATGGTCCGTCGTATGTCAGCATGCACTCGGCCTTGCGACACTATGGGCTGATTCCCGAACGCGTTTTCTCCATCCAGTCGATGACGATCAAGCACTGCCGCAGTTTCGACACACCGCTCGGACACTATGACTATCTATCATGTCCGATAGCGTATTTTCCCATCGGCATTCGACAGCAACAAGAGGGCAGCTCGCAGTTTCTCATCGCCAGTCCCGAAAAGGCGTTGTGCGACTTGCTTGTGAAGACCCGTGGACTTGAGTTTGATTCTTCCTCCAACCTTCACGACTACCTTGAAAACGATCTGCGCTTCGACTGCACTGCCTTGAGATCCTTCAATTCAAGCATTCTTCGTCAATGCCTCAAGCACACGACAACGAAAAGAAACAACATCTCTACCTTGATTAACCTTGTGGAATATGGACAATAACATTTTTGAGCAGATGATGTCGCGGTATCCGCTTGACACCTCCAACGACCGCCGCAACGCAACTTACGAAGTGATGCAGCAAGTGGTTCTTTCAGGCTTGTATCGCGGGGGATTTTTCGAACATGCAGCCTTCTACGGTGGTACTTGCTTACAGATTTTCCAAGGACTACAGCGGTATTCGGAAGACATGGACTTCTCGTTGCTCACCAAAGACGAAAGCTTCACCCTAGAGCGTTACTTTCCTGCCATTATCGACGAATGCCGCCTATTGGGGCGCGAGGTGGAAATAACGAAAAAAGACAAGCTTACATTCGGCAAGGTGGAATCAGCGTTTTTAAAGGACAACACCGATGTCTACAACATCTCGTTTCAGACCGAGAAATCCATACGCATCAAGATTGAGGTTGACACTATGCCACCATTGCAGTTCGAGACGGAACAACGTTTGCTATTGCAACCTTTTTCTTTTATGGTACGCTGCTTCACCCTACCCTGTCTGTTTGCGGGAAAAATGCATGCATTGCTTTTCAGATCTTGGAAAAACCGCGTCAAGGGACGTGATTGGTATGATTTCGAATGGTATGTCCGAATGGGGGTACCGCTCAACTTTACGCACCTACAGGCTCGCGTCAGAGAGTTCAACGGCATGGACATCGACCATCAGAAACTACAGACAATGTTGAGAGAGCGCCTCTCACAAACCGACATCCGACAAGTGAAAGCCGACGTGATGCCTTTTGTGAAGAAACCACAAGAGCTGAACATCTGGAGCAACGACTACTTCGTCCAACTCATCCCGATGATTAAGTATTTGGAGGAATAAAATCACCTGACATATCCAAATGTTTTACTCCGCTCAATATTTTTTCACCAACAAACACAGTATTCACGAATATTGAATATATTTGCACCCAACAAATAGAACAGCTTCGCTCGAGGCAGTCACAACCTCGCAGTGACGCGAAGCGACAACTGACAACTGATAACTAACAACTATCAACTGAACAACTATGAACTTGATAGCCCCTTCCCTTCTCTCCGCCAACTTCCTCAACCTGGAAGACGACATCGAGATGGTCAACCGAAGCGAGGCCGACTGGTTCCATTGCGATGTGATGGACGGGCGCTTCGTGCCCAACATCTCCTTCGGCATTCCTGTCGTCCAAGCGATTAAGAAGAAAGCGCAGAAGCCCTTGGATGTTCACCTGATGATCGTGGAACCCGAGAAATACTTCGAGGCCTTCGCCAAAGCCGGCGCCGACATCATTACTTTCCATTACGAGGCCTGCAACCACATCCACCGCGCTGTGCAGCAGATAAAAGCCCTTGGCATACATGCCGGCGTAGTGCTCAATCCACATACGCCCGTGGCCGTTTTGGAAGACATCCTCGCCGACTTGGACTTGGTGCTGCTTATGTCGGTCAATCCTGGCTTCGGCGGACAAAAATTCATCGAACGCACATACGAAAAAATCCGCAAGTTGCGTTTGATGATTACCGAACAAAATGCCACCGCGCTCATCGAAGTCGATGGCGGCGTGAACACACAGAACGCCAAGGCTTTGTTTGAGGCGGGTGCAGATGTGCTCGTCGCGGGCAACGCGGTATTCAAGTCGGAGAATCCGATGGAGACGATTAGATTGATAAAACATGCTGTATAGATTCCCCTGCGGGGAATGGAGTGAGGAGTGTTTGTATAATGCGGCGGCTTGTGACTCATTGCAATTAGACAACTTGTTTTAGCCGCCGCGTTGTAATAAACGACAAAATTCCATTCCCCGAAGGGGAAACCAAATATCAATTAAACAACAATTAAACAGTTCAACAATAAACAATTAAACAACTAAAACATGAGCGACAACATCCTGAAACTCAAGCCGGAAGGCATTTGGAAAGAGTTCAACGGCATCCTTGGTGTGCCGCGTCCGTCGAAAAAAGAAGCCAAAATGGTGGCTTACCTTGAGAAATGGGCCAAAGACCATAAAGTGAAATACGTCAAGGAAGAGTGTGGCAACATCATCATGACCGTGCCCGCCACCAAGGGCATGGAAGACCGTCAGACCGTTATCCTGCAAGCCCACATGGACATGGTGTGTGAGAAGAACAGCGACAAAAAGCATGACTTCGAGAAAGACCCCATCGAGCCTGTCATCAAGGGCGAGTGGTTGCATGCCAATGGCACCACCCTTGGTGCTGACGACGGCATCGGTGTGGCTGCTGCCTTGGCCGTCATCGCCGACCCGAAAGTGGAACACGGTCCACTCGAGTGCATCTTCACCGTCGATGAAGAGACGGGCCTCACGGGTGCAGAGAAACTCGACCCGAAAGACTTCACCGGACGCATCCTTCTCAACCTCGACAGCGAGGACGAAGGCGAAATCTTCATCGGCTGCGCTGGCGGCATGGACACTATTATTAAGGTGTGGTACGACCTGGAGCCTGCTCCAGAGGACAGCACCGCCTATCGCATCACCGTTAGCGGACTAAAAGGTGGACATAGCGGCGACGACATCAACAAGAACCTGGCCAACGCCAACAAGTTGCTGACCCGTATCCTATGGCAAGGCACCAACTGGTTCGATCTCCAACTCTACGACTTCCAAGGTGGTAACCTGCGCAACGCCATTGCCCGCGAAGCCACAGCTGTGGGCTTCATCCCGAACGATAGTGTCGACGACTTCCTGCACTATGTGAAAGACATGGAGAAGCACTTCAAGCAAGAATACCAAGTGACTGAGCCTGGACTGAAAGTCACGGCAGAAGTCGCCGAAGTGCAACCAGACGTCGTCATCGACGAGATGTCGCAGTTCAACCTGCTGAACGGCCTCTATGCCTGCCCGCACGGTGTCATCGCCATGTCACAGACCATCCCGAACTTCGTGGAGACCTCCACCAACCTCGCCTCGTGCAAGAAGAAGGAAGGCTATTTCTTCATCCAGACCTCACAGCGTAGCTCCATCGAGTCGTCGAAGCAAGACGTTGCCGATATGGTGGAAGCCGTGTGGAGCCTCGCCGATGCTGATGTGGAGCACACCGACGGCTATCCGGGTTGGGCACCCAACCCTGACAGCGCCATCTTGGACATCGCAGTAAAGTGTTACAAGAAACGCTTCAAGAAAGATCCTAAAGTCAGAGCCATCCACGCCGGTTTGGAATGTGGCCTTATCGGCGACAAGATTCCGGGCATGGACATGATCAGCTTCGGTCCTACTCTGCGCGGCGTTCACTCGCCTGACGAGCGTTGTGAAATCGCGACCGTGCAAATGTTCTGGGACTTCATGTGCGACATTTTGAAGAACGTGCCGAAAGATGAAGCACCCAAGGCCAAAAAGGCACCTGCCAAGAAAGCCAAGAAATAACGGGTGATAGGACACGTTAATAAGCGAATCAGAAAAGCCTGCTGGAACAATCCGGCAGGCTTTCTGTTCATTCCTGTATGACCAAGCGGACGGAATAACCTGTGGACCGTCCTTCCTCTATGCTCAATCCCACATAATAATCCCAAATGCCGAGGGCAGATGCGCAGTTTATTCCAATTCCTTGTGTGACAGTCCAATAACTTCCCATGGAAGTAGCTCTCCCAAAATCTAAATATACAAAGTCAGCATAATTCTCGTAATAGCTGTGGTAATATCCATCTGCATAAGAATAAGCGGATATGCGTGCCCCTGCGGCGGGAAGAAAGACAGCACCAGCAGGCTCCAGAATGTTAACCCATTCCATGGCGGAAATGATATTGGCGGAAGGATTGGCCATGGGCATGTTAACGTCGTTCAACGGATAGTTTGAGTCATTCCAATCGTCGGGCAAAAGAATCAAACCAAAAATTCCGGCTATGGTTGCCTTGGCATACCGAATGCCAGAGGGTGTTGATCGCGTTTCAAGCAGGTATTCAAATTCTTCAAAAGTTGGCGTATGCCATTGCACCCAGCCCCCATTGCTGATGTGGTTATGCACACCCCAGTCGGCATGGGCAAACTCACCAGTCAAATCATGGTTACCATAAGGTCCATAGTATGGATTAAACACTTCGTTGGCCATATAATTCCAAGGCTTATAGTACTGGTTGCCATTGTTCCAACCACTTGTACCCCAGCCAAATAGGTCAATCCAACCATTGTAGGTAAAGCCAGCCCGAGCATTGTCGCATTTCACGCCATTATCATAGACCGTACCGGTAGTATACGTCGGCATATCGCCGCCCACATAGTCCCATTGGCACTCGGCGAAGCGCCATTGGTTCAAATAGGGCTTGTATTGCAGATTGCCTTGCGAGAACTGCACACGAGTACTGTCGCTGACGGAGAACAGCCCGGGAAGCGTTCCATTGGGCCACGAAACCTCGGACGAGTTGGTGACAAACGACAAGTCTTTGCCATAGGCCACGCCTACCTCGTTAACGGCGTAGGCCCTCACATGGTAGGTCTCTCCCCGTTGTAAACCAGAGAGATAGCCAACGAAAGTACCCGTCCCCATTCCAACCAGAATGTGCAAGTTCTCAAGGGTCGGATTGGGTTCTGTGCTCCAACAGAACCCGCGCTCGGTCACCTCATGGCCGCCGTCGCAAATGACATAGCCCTCACAACGCACCCTTGTCGAAACGATGTCCGTCACCGACTCGGTTTGCACGGCCATCGGCTCAAGAAGGGTCATGAACAGCTGCTCGCTGCCGTAGGAAACGCCATCGGAGCCAATGGCATAGGCGCGATAATGGTACAAGGTGTTGGGTGTGAGGCCATGTAGGGTATCGGCAAACTCGCCCATGCCCGATCCGATGACCAAACGTGTGCCGTCGATGGTGGGTTGCCCATCGGTGGAGTAACACACGCCGCGCTCGTTGGCGGTGCTTCCGTCATAGCTCTTCACCTGTCCACCCACAAAAGCGGTAGTCGGGGTGATAGAACTCGCCATATGGGTGGTCACCATAATGCCGTGTGGCTCGGTTGCGGTGGTGAAAGCATATTCGTCGCTCCAGCCGTAGCCTGCCTCGTTTTGGGCGAAGGCTTTGCAGACGTACCTTTGGTTGGAGACCAAGCCCGTCAGATGACAGGAAAAGTTTCCTGACTGAAGCTCCCCGAATACGGTATCGGAGCATGTTGTCGTGCCAAAGCAAAAGCCGCATTTCAGCACATTCGCTCCGCCATTGTCGTCCACTTCGGCATAAAGATGCGCCGCATCGTGTGTAACTGTGGTTTGGCTATCCAGCAGTGTCACTTTGGGTGCCACGGCTTCGTGTGGTTTTCTGCATCCCGTCAACAGCGCGAGCGCAAGGGCCACCGCAATCCCAAGTCTGAAGTGATAAAAGTGTTTCATGATGTTTCAGTTATTATTTATTATTGGATTAATTTTGGTTTATACAACCATATTTCAAGATGAACTCGCTTTTTTTACGTCTCAAAAATAAATCATTTTTTAATAGGTTGTACAAAATAGTACGTTTTTTTCAAAAAATTTTTCTACTAGTCAACAACCAATCGTCGTACCGTCCGGCTTGACTTCGTTGTAATCTCCAGTAGATACACGCACATAGGCAAATGGCTGATGTCCAAAACGGCAGAATTCGACTGTTTGTATTCTTTATTGACCAAGGTTTGCCCGAGCGCATCGATTAATCGAATTTGTATGATTTCAGGAACTTCAATCGTTACCTGCCTTTGCGCAGGATTGGGATAGACTTTGATGTTCGTCAACTCCTGTTCGGGCAGGTCGAACCATGTGGCATGGACGTTAATACTAAACACCGTGTCACAGTCAATATCGTCGGTACGGGCAGTGATAGTCCCTTCGCCAATGTTGCCTGGCCAAAGATAGCCACGGTAGCCATTTCCTGCTGTGGTAATTGTCCATTCTGGATTGGAGCAATACCAATGCAAGGAATTCGGTGCCATGAGCAGAGAGTCTTCAACCCAATATGGATATGGCCCGGCGACAATGTCGGTTACAGCGGCCACCCATTCCTGGCCTTTCAAAGGGAAAAAATCCTCATGGGTAATGGTCAGGTCGAGGCTGACTATGCTGTCGCAACCGAATCTGTCCTCCAAAAGGTATTCGTAAATGCCAGACTCCGCAATCACTTGCCCATCTATCTCGTATGCGCCACAAACGGTTTTTGAGTCGGTGCTAAATTGCGCAGGATGCACATGGATGGTCGTGGACAAGGTGCTAACGAGTGCGTTTTGTCCATCCACCAAAGTGTAGACATCACAAGAAACGGTATAATTGCCTGCCAAGGGATAAGTATGTTCAATAGGGAAACCTGTTCCCGTTTGGCCATCGCCGAAATTCCATTCTGCCAATGAACAGTCGAAATTTAAATTAAGGTCAAATTCAGGGGTATCTTCAACACAGATGTCGTAGCCATTGGGATGAAATGCTACCGATTCATTGTTGACAATAAGGTGTGAGGTCAGGTCGTTGGTATTGGATCCGACAAGATAGGCATAACTCTTTGCCGTACCGAAACCATAGACATGAGCATTGAAGCCATTGATACAGGCAATATGATGGACGCCATGGCTAATGTCCCTTCTGGCATAGCTGTAGTTGGCGTTTCCATTGGCTGGAGTGAAGATGTCGGGCGAAAGCAACTGTCCGTCAAGATACACTTTGTCGGTATCCATCGTATTTACGATGATGTTGACGCTATGTATAGTGATGTTGATGTCGGGATTGTTGAATGTGCTGAAAGTCACCTCGTCAATACGCTGCTCGATAGGGGCAATCCAAACCATGGACGGGTCGCCTAGTCCTCCAGAAGGGTTTTGGTCATAGCTTGAGTTGTCGTATAGGTATACAGCGCAGGGCTGGGTAGCGGAAATAAAGCATGAGCGCTCGGTCTCCTCCATGATAAAAGTATATGAATTGTTAGCCTGTAAAGTGACCAATGGACTGCCGTTTTTGGTGATGACATTGTTGTCGACAGCCGAAGTGATTTTGATGAAATCGCGGTTTCGATTGCTGGAGCTTGTCACTACAAACTGTTTTCCCCATGAGCGCAAAGGCATGGCTTGTTCAACCACATGATCGTAACCATTACCCATATCAATGGGAATACAGGTCAGCGTATTGCCATTGAACACGGCGATTTTCTTGCCATCCGCAGCCGTGACGCGGGTCCCGCTCAAGTCGCGATGGCTACCTGTCAAGGTGGACCGCACATGATAGGTCTGGCCTGCATTCATATTGATGGTGAAAGATGTTCCTGATGGATGATATCCCCCAATCAGGTCGGCAGAAGGCGTTATGCTCACCTCGGTATTATCCTCAATAGCAATGATGACAAAGGCACTTGATTCATTGTGGGCCACATAGTTGTTCATGCTACCTGCTACAGATTGGTCAAAAGTTTGAATGACATAATCGTCGCCAAGACTCTCAACGGGAAGTACAAAAGAGGCATCAAAGGAAACGTGGGCGATATTAGTGCAATAGACGGACACCGTATCATTTGCCAACACATGGATGGCACGGTCGGAAAGCGTTTCAGCATTACCCTCGTCGTGATAGCCTTGTTGCTCGGGAATCTCAATGGTCGTGATATTATTGGCACTGACAGAAAAGGATTGGGACCAGCCCGTCAATGGGTTGCTGACCGTACCTGTGCAACTGCGCTTGGCACTAATGAGCACTTGGTTTTCGACCCAGCCCCCGTCAGGATGCTCCTTGAATCCATTCTGCATGAAAGTTAGCCAAAACTCCTTGCCTTGGGTGGAGGTGTTTTGCGCCAAACCATGCGAAAGCCCAAAACAGAGGGCCAACAAAAGCAATATGATTGGTTTTGCTTTCATAGAAATGAATCATTTCCCCTTTTTCCAAATCTTCAGCAGCCCCTTCCCTAACGCCGACATTTTATTAAAGGTATAGGAAGGGTATTTCACTTCGTCGCCGCCGAAACCGAGATAGAACCGTGCCAAATTATCGTCGTCGGAACCTTCAAAATCAAAGACGAGGGGCTGGTTGGCATATTTTTGTATCACATGATCAAGGAGATAGGTCATGGCTTGCTTGTCCTTGCCTTCCTGCTTGAGACCAGAGAACAAGAAAGTGATGCGTTGGTTGGCCTGCATGAAGATGGCGGCACAAAGCAGTTCGCCCACGCCTTTTTCAGTCACGCCAAGGATAAAAGCGGAGCGATGGTTTTGGGCCGTTTGCGCCAAATGGGTCATCACGTTGTATTCTGCGTCGCCCCATTTGTCCAAAAGTGCACCTCGGTTGTCGCGGAACAAGGCTACCACATGGTAGGGAATCACCGTGTCAATGATTTGCAGGTTGTTGGCTTCTGCTTTCGTCAAATTGCGCTTTGTGTTCTGGTGGTAGTTGGCACGGATTTCTTCATAGCTTCGGTTTAAGTAAAGCAATGTATTTATATGATAATCAACGCCTTGAAATCCATCGTTAAAAGGATTGTTCTCATTCATCCGAATTTCGCAGAAACGGAATTTCTTGGGAATGGCGTTGAGGAACGCTTCGGTTCTTTCGTTGGTCACAGGCTGTTTGGAAAAAATGCCGAGCTGCTGCACGAAATACGGATTGTAGAGGTAGTTCACACCGAATTTCTTGCCGCTTGTAAGAGGCATGACCGCCTGATAATCATCCTCCACCAAGGCTTCCCAGTTGGGATGGACGACATCCAAATACCATGAATAGGCGTAAATGTTGCCACATTCAGCAATCGTGGCATCCCATTGGGCGCGGTTGATTTGGTTATGTGAAAAGTACTGTATCATTGTATTATAGTTTTTGACACGAGACACGGGACTGCGGGACACGGGACAATCACAAAGTCTCGCGTCTCCTGTCTTAAAGTCTCGTGTCCAAAGTCATGCATAAACATATTCCAAAAGTTTACGATACATTTCGGGCCATCCGACCCAGCGTTTCTCACCGCCAAGAGTTTCATTATGCGTGAGATAGATAAATGTCCCTCCTATCGCTTTCACTTCATCAACGAGTTGTTTGGCCAAAGCGAAAGAGGTTTCCACATCAAGGTTGAGGTAATCGCGCATGGTGCCGTCCATGAGGGCGAAAGGATGTACGCGCAAATTCGTAACCATATCATTTTCAAGGTCATAGAAACGGAAAGTGCTAGCAATACCTGCGCGAAAACCTGCCTGTGAGGCGAAGCCCATTGTATAATCGTCACTAATGTCCAACTCGATGAGTTTCTGGTAGCTACGCGGCAGGTTCATCCGCAGGAAATGCTGGCGGCTCTTGGTTAGCGGACGGTGCAGCACCTCTGAAAGGGCTTCAATTTCGTTACGCATCTTGTCGATGTCCAAATATGACGAAAACGAAGGGTGGATGCCCACGTCGGCGTGGTCGCCGAGCTGTTTGATGAGCGACTGAAAAGCCGGCTTGCGGATGGAGATGTTTTTGTCGTTGGTGTCATACTCGCCGCAAAGAATGAAGTATATTGGCTTGATTTTGAAAGATTTCTGTAGCTCAAACTGTAAGTCAAATGAATCGAAAGGATCCTTGCGTTTGCCATGTAAGACCTCATGGCGTTTACGGATTTCGTCGCGGTTGCCCGCCAACCAATCCCTGATAAATGCACCCATCGTGCGGTATATCCCTTTGTGTTTGTAAGCCCATGCTGCATCGATATCGTATGTGGGAACAAACTCAAACTTGCGTTGCTTGATGCTCAAATCGGGATAAAGGGCCTGTAGACGCTTGCCTAGGGCTAACGTCCAAATGTTGACCAGCGGTTTTTGGAGCAATCCATTCTCAAACATCCATGTCGATTCGGCCTGGAAGCGACCGTATTTGTCACGTACTTGCGGGAGATATTCCTCATAACGTGAAACCAAATAAAAAGATGCCGCCATTACGTCAAACGGCATCAGCAGGTCTTTGCCATAAACAGGAAACAGTCCTTTAACATCCTCGAAATCAATGGAGTTGGTGTCCTGTTCCTCGATATGCCTTTCAAAAAGCAAATTGACCGACTTGAGGAAAGGTGCATCGCATCGACGTTCAATTCCATACTGCAATTTGGGGCATTCTTTAGCCTTGAACCGCTCCACATCTGTAGTCAGATTGAAGTCAATACCGAGCAGGTCACCCAAGAGCAAGTCAAAGATGTAAGCTACACGGTCGGTGATTTTCGGTACCAGGACAAACAGTTTCATACCTGCAAAAATAAGACGAAATTTAATGCCAGCTGCAAAATCGATGAAAAATGTTCAAACATCGCCAAAGCAATTCCGAAAAGTTGTACTTTTGTGGTTTTGAAAACCAATGCTTCCCCGATATGGAAAATTTCGTCGTATCCGCTAGGAAATACAGACCCATAACCTTCGACACTGTCGTGGGGCAAGGCTCCATCACCAGTACATTGAAAAACGCGATCCGCAACAACACCTTGGCACAGGCCTTCCTGTTTTGCGGTCCGCGTGGTGTGGGCAAGACGACCTGCGCCCGCATTATGGCTAAAACCATCAACTGCCTCAACCCCACCGAGAACATGGAGGCCTGCAACGAATGTGAGTCGTGCCGTGCTTTCAACAACAACGCATCGTTCAATATTTACGAGCTTGACGCGGCTTCCAACAATTCCGTTGAGGACATCCGTAGCCTGGTTGACCAAGTGAGGATTCCACCGCAAATCGGGCAGTACAAGGTGTATATCATCGACGAGGTGCACATGCTGTCGGCGGCAGCCTTCAACGCTTTTCTAAAGACTTTGGAAGAACCGCCAGCGTATGCCAAGTTCATCCTCGCCACGACGGAGAAGCACAAAATCATCCCGACCATTTTGTCACGCTGTCAAATCTTTGACTTTAAGCGTATTACGGTTGACGATATTGCTCGTCATCTGGCTTTTGTCGCCCAAAGCGAGGGCGTGACCGCTGAATCCGAAGCCTTGAACATCATCGCCCAAAAAGCCGACGGTGCACTTCGCGACGCACTCTCCATCTTTGACCAAATGGTGAGTTTCAGTGGCAAGAACATCACCTACAAGGATGTCATCAACAATCTGAATGTCCTTGATTACGACTATTATTTCCAAATTGTCGACCATATCCTGCATGGTCACACAAGCGACATCCTGCTCATCTTAAACGACATCGTCAGCAAAGGATTTGAGCCTCAACACTTTGTCAGTGGCATGGGCAACCATTTAAGAAGCTTGTTGGTCAGCAAAGACCCCGTGACGGTGCAACTCTTGGAAGTCAGTGAGCAATTGCGGCAGCGTTACCTCATGCAATCGCAAGCTTGTCCCCTACCTTTCCTTATCAAGGCCTTGGAAATCAACAACCAATGTGACATCGACTACCGTGCCGCCAACAACAAGCGTCTGCATTTGGAGATCGCCTTATTAAAAATGTGTGCCTTGTGCAGCCAATCTTTGGCCATGCCGACCCAGCAGGCGCAACCGGTGCAGATGGCGCAGAATAGACCTGTGCAACAACCTGTTCCACAAGGACAAGGGCAGACACATGGGTCTGCCCATACGCCAACCGCACAACCTCAACAACCCCAACAAATCCAACAGACCCAAAACCCCACACCCACCAACAATTCAACAACTCAACAATCAACAGTTCAACAACCCAACCCCCAACCCACCAACAATTCAACAATTCAACAATCAACAATTCAACAGCCCATCCCCACCGTAAGACCGCGCGGCACCACAAGTAGCATCAGCATCAACAAGGCCATGCAGCAAGCCGAGCAAAAGGCCGAAGAAAAGGAAGAGACTTGGGACAATGCGTTCACCCAGGAGCAACTCACACCAGCTTGGGTCGACTTTGTCAATCGCTACAAAATCATCTCGCCTAATTTTGCTGCTGCCTTGAGCAAATATACTCCGAAAGCTGTCGGTACGGAGATTCACTTCAGCGTCGATAACATGCTTTTTGAGCGCGACACCGAGGGTATGAGTGCGTTGAAAAACCACCTCAAGAACGCCTTGCACAACAACCAGTTCAAACTCGTTCCTGAATTGATGGAGCGTCCCGCCGAAATTGAGGCCTATACCGACAAGGACAAGTTCGAGAAGATGGCCGAGGAACGGCCAATCTTGCGCGTTTTGCAGGCAGAACTGAAATTGGAGGGCGATTTATAAATCCCAATACGAATTAAAAATGGCACTGAATAACATCTTCACCAGGGGCAACAAAGAGAAGCACTTCTTCCCCACTTACGCGAAACAAGCCGAAACAGCGCAGATTGCAGCCAAATACCTCAAGGAACTCGTAAAGAGCGACGATTCAGAGGAACGCAAGTTGCTCACCCGCATGATCAAGAAACAAGAGACTACTGGTGACGAACTGCTGCGCGAGTTTTATGTGGAGCTCAATGAGTCTTTCATCACTCCATTCGACCGCGAGGACATGAACCAACTTGCCATGGACCTCGACACCTTCCTTGACTTCATCAATCACTCGGCCAAGACCATCCTGATGTACAATCCCAAGAAAATCGACAAGCAGATCAAGGAAATCGTCGACAACATCCACGAAGACGCCAACTTGATGGTGAAAATCTTCAATCTTTTGGATGACCTTGGGAAAAACCATCAGGAAATCAGTGAATTATGTCAACAGGTGACACAGATTGAGCATGTCGTCGACGACATCTATGGCGACTATGTCTCCTACCTTTTCGGCAACGAGAAAGACGAGATCGAACTGCTAAAATACAAGGAGATTGCCCAAGTGGTGGAAGATACCACCGATCGTGCCAAGGATGTGACCGGTACCGTGAAATGTCTCATCATAAAAGAATCATGATGAACCTCTTGACCATAGCTATCATCCTGTCCATCGTCATCGCTTTGGTGTTCACCTTCCTCAACGGCATGAACGATGCGGCCAACTCGATTTCCACCATCATCGCCACCAAAGTGATGACGCCTCTGCAAGCCATTTTATGGGCCTCTTTCTGGGAGTTTACGGCGTTCATCATTATCCGGTTGGTACTCAATCAGCAGTTTGCCGTAGGTAATACTATGGCAAACTTTGCCGATCAAAGTGTTATCACACCTTATCTTATATTGTCGGCTTTGGTGGGTGCCGCTATTTGGGTGCTCGTCTGCACACGCAACGGGATGCCTATCTCCACTTCTCACGCCCTCATCGGTGGCATTATCGGAGCGGCGTGGTTCGTCAATGGAAGTTCGGTCCTGCACATGAAACCGATTCTTTTGACCTTGGTTTTCATTGTCCTTTCACCCTTGATTGGTTTGTTCTTGGGCTTTTTCCTGGAGTGTATTTTCCTGTGCATTTTCAAGAACACGACCCGAAAAAAGACCGACCGAATCTTCAAGGTGCTGCAACACTTCTCGACGGCCGCTTTCTGCATCGGCCACGGTTCCAACGATGCGCCCAAGACGATGGGCATCATCGCCGTGCTGATGGCCAGCGTGTTCACCACCAACGGCGTTACGTTTGAAATGAAGGAGTTCATCGGCAACTTCTACGACAGCAGCCTGCCCTTTCATATCCCCGATACCTTGGCGGTCGTCTGTTACCTCATTATGTCGTTGGGCATTTTGATAGGCGGCAAGCGGGTCATCAAGACCATGGGTGGCGGCTTGGCCAAAATCACGCCCGTCAGAGGCTTCTCGGCAGAGTTTGCAGGTGCCACCACCTTGATTGCAACTTCGTTCCTTGGCATTCCTGTCAGCACGACACACACCATCACTGGCGGTGTCATCGGCGTGGGCCTGACCGACGGTGTGAAGTCGGTGAAGTGGGTCACGGCACGGCGCATCATCCTCTCGTGGATACTCACTATTCCCGTGCCATTGGTCATCAGTGGCCTGCTCAACCTGTTGTTTAATCTCCTAATACCTTGATTATGAGTCTCAACAGTTTCTTCCAGTTCTTCGTTCCCAAGGAAAAGCGATTCTATCCGCTCTATGCCAAGCAGGCAGAATACATTGAAAAAGCCGCGAAGTTGTTGCGACAAATGATCAATGAGACTGACCTGGCGCAACTTGAGGCCTTGAAAAAAGAAATCAAGGCTTGCGAGACGGGCGGTGATGCGGTACTCGATGATTTCCACAATACGCTTTTCAGTGCGGTCATGACTCCTTTTGAGCGCGAGGATGTGCATGAGTTGGCCGAGCTGATGGACAGCTTCCTCGACCGTATCGATGACTGTGGCAACATCATCCTCACGCGACGCTTCCTTGATGTGGACGAAGACCTCACGACCATGGCAACCAACCTCATGTTTGCCGCCGAAAGCTTACGTAACATTACCGACCGGCTTCCAGACCTAATGAATGAGAGCAAACGCAAGGAAATCAGTCGGTTGTGCCAAGAAATCAAGACCATCGAACACGACAGCGACGAGTTGTACGGCTCCTATATCAGAAAACTTTTCAGCCAGAATTATAGTCTCACAGAAATCATCAAGCATAAAGACCTCGTCCAAGTACTTGAAGATGCCTGCAATGCGGCAAAATATATTTCAGACAAAGTAAGAAGCATTATCAATAAATTATAAACCAATGAAAATCAAACACATTACAGCCATGATCATCATTTGTACAATGGCAACAGGTTGCACAGAAAAAGCGACCGAAACAAACAAAAAGGAAACCGTTCCTGCCATCGAGTTGGGCAACATGGACACTAACATCAATCCTGCCGACGACTTCTTCCGCTTCGCCAACAACAACTGGATGAAGAACAATCCCATCCCAGAAGAGTATAGCACTTTCGGCGCGTTCACCGAAATTGACCAACGTACCGAAAAACTCATTCAAGAACTCATTGACGAAGCCTCCCATGATGTCAATGCCCAAGAAGGCACCATGGCACAGAAAATCCGCGACTTCTATAACGCGGGCATGGACACCGTGGCCATCGACGGGCGCGGCTACAGCGAGCTGAAACCTTACTTTGAAATGGTGGATGCCCTCAACGACAAAGCAAAACTTTCAGCTTTGCTGGGCAACCTCCACAAGTGCGGCTTTGGTGGCTTTTTCAATGCAGGTCCGAGCCTTGACCCCAAGGATGCCACGCGTTTCATCATGCACCTCTATCAAGGTGGCCTTAGCCTAACCGACCGTGACGACTACCTTGAGGAATCATCGCAGGAAATGCGCGACAAGTATGTAGAGCACGTGGCTAAAATGTTTGAACTTACTGGAACAGAGGCCAATGCCGCCAATGAAAAAGCCAAAGGCATCCTCGCCTTCGAGACACAGTTGGCCAAAAACTCGATGAGTCGAGTAGAACGTCGCGACCCCGACCGCACCTTTAACATGAGAAGCTTCGCCGAGCTGCAAAAGTCAACGCCCAACTTCGATTGGAAAGTGTATTTCAGCAACATTGGTGCTCCCGATTTTGATAGCCTCAACGTCGGCATGCCCGACTTCGTCACCGCCTTGAATGGCATTATCCTCAACACCGACCTCAACACCATAAAGGACTACCTGCGCTGGAAAGTCATTCATGGTAGTGCCTCCATGTTGAGCAGCGACCTCGACACCGAGAACTTCAACTTCTACGGCAACTACCTCTATGGACAGGAGACGCAGCAACCTCGCTGGCGCCGCATCTTGGATGCCACATCGGGCTGCCTCGGCGAAGGCATCGGCCAGCTCTATGTTGAGAAACACTTCCCCGTCGAGGCGAAAGAGCGCATGCTGAACCTCGTTGAGAACCTGCGCGTCGCCCTCGGTGAGCGCATCAAAGCCCTCGACTGGATGAGCGATGAGACCAAGGCCAAAGCCCTGCACAAGCTCGACTGCTTCAACGTGAAAATTGGCTACCCGAACAAGTGGCGCGATTACACCGCTTTCAAAGTGACTCCAGATTCCTATTTCCAGAATTTCCAGAACTACGTTGCCTTTGAGAACGACTTTGAGATGGCACGCCTCGGCAAGCCCGTCGACAAAGAAGAATGGTTTATGACTCCACAGACCGTCAACGCCTATTACAGCCCCGAGATGAATGAAATCGTATTCCCAGCTGCCATCCTTCAACCTCCGTTCTTCAACATGGACGCTGACGATGCCGTTAATTACGGTGGCATCGGCGTGGTGATTGGCCACGAAATGACCCATGGTTTCGACGACCAAGGCTGCAAATACGATGAGAAAGGTAACCTCAATAACTGGTGGACCGAAGAAGATGCCACCAAGTTCAAGGAGCGCACCCAACAATTGGTCAAACTGTTCAACGAGTTCGAGCTTCGCGGCAACAAAATAAACGGCGAACTTACTCTCGGCGAGAACATTGCCGACCTTGGTGGACTTAACATCGCATGGGACGCCT
>JAEEGJ010015616.1_pt1 | contig 17659 bp, 16 predicted proteins | sample 8958761 | NCBI WGS metagenome assembly JAEEGJ01 (sample SAMN16246546, study PRJNA631951) | gut metagenome | biome: gut microbiome; feature: rumen; material: RS-attached | host: Bos | place: Iran: Karaj | collected 2018-10 | reverse complement strand
TTGGTAAGAACGAAATCAATGCCTTCACCACGGCTGGTCACGTCAGCGAGGTGTATGGCTTGTGGGCGAAAGACCGCCATCGCGCTAGAAAACACGCTGAAAAGCGTTAATGTAAATTGTTTTTTTCATGGTACCGCGGCAGGAGCGATTCTGTCGCGGTTTTTTAATCCCCCTAGCCCCCTTAAAAGGGGGAATGGTCTCGCATCAACAAACAATTAAACGATTAAACAATCAACAATTAAACAGAAATTCCTACTTTTGTGCCAAATTAAACCTCACAAAAATGGAAAAACTGATAGATAAATTCCTGAGATACGTCTCTGTGGAGACGACCTCCGATGAAAATTCCGAATCGCAACCCAGCACCGCCAAACAGCTGAATCTCTTGAAGATGCTTCGCGATGAACTGCAAGCTATGGGCATTGAGGCCACCCTTGACGAATACGGCTATGTGATGGCTACCATCCCTTCCAACGTGGATAGGGAAATTCCCGCTGTTGGCTTCATCGCCCATGTCGATACCTCGCCCGATGCTTCGGGTGCCGACATCAAGCCACAAATCATCCCGAATTATGACGGCAATGACATCATCCTGAACAAAGAAAAGAACATCGTCCTTCGTGTTTCTGAATTTCCTGAGATGCAACAATATAAAGGCCAGACGATGATTACCACCGACGGCACGACCTTGCTCGGTGCCGACGACAAGGCAGGTGTGGCCGAAATCATGTATGCGGCCCAATATATGATGGAGCATCCCGACTTCAAGCATGGTGAAATCAAGATTGGGTTCACACCTGACGAGGAAATAGGTCGCGGTGTGGTGAAGTTCGATGTGAAAAAGTTTGGCGCGAAATATGCCTACACCATGGATGGCGGCGAAATTGGTGAGTTGGAGTATGAGAACTTCAACGCCGCCGTTGCTAAAATCCATATTCAAGGCAGCAACATCCACCCCGGTTATGGCAAGGACAAGATGGTGAACTCGATGCTGATTGCCATGGAACTCAACGCCATGCTGCCCGTGGAGCAGCGTCCGCGCTTCACGCAGGGTTACGAGGGCTTCTTCCATTTGACTGAAATCAACGGCACAGTGGAGGAAACCAACATGTCGTACATCATCCGTGACCACGATCGCGCCAAGTTCGAGGAGAAGAAGGCTCTGATTACCTCAGTTGCTGAGTTCCTCAACAAGAAATATGGTGATGTGGTGAAGTTGGAGTTGAAGCACCAGTATTACAATATGCGTCAAGAGGTGGAGCCGCATTTCTTTATTGTGGAGCGTGCCATCAAAGCCATGGAGATGGCCAACATCAAGCCGAAAGTGCAGCCCATCCGTGGCGGTACCGATGGCGCCAACCTCTCCTTCATGGGTCTTCCATGCCCCAACATCTTCGCAGGCGGCCACAACTTCCACGGCAAACTGGAGTACGTACCGCTCGAAAGCATGATGAAAGCATCGGAAGTCATTCTGAACATCATCACCTTGTTCCAAGCTGAACAATAACTTGATGGCATGAAGGCCATGTCCTTGAGCAGCCGACAGAAAATCATCACGCTGGCATCGGTTTTCACCCTTGCCGGCGTGTTGTATTGCCTCATTTCATTGGTCAACCACTACCTTTTCAAGACTTATACGCTGGATTTGGGGCTCTATACCCATGCGATGTATGATTATGTCCATTTTCGAATCGACGACTGTAGCATGTTCAAGGCGGTTCCACATAGCATTCTCGCTGACCATTTTGACTTGTATCTGATACTATTGTCGCCCTTGGTTTATCTGTTTGGAAGCTATACGTTGCTCATTGTGCAGATTGTAGCAGTGTTGTTGGGAGGTTGGGGCATTTATAAGTTGATTGGCCTTTACACCGATGACGACTGGCTGCCGATTCTGGCTGTAGCTGCTTTCTTTTTCTCTTTTGGAATAATCCAAGCCATAGCTTTTGATTTTCATTCGAATGTGCTTGCTGCCATGATGTTGCCGTGGTTGTTGTGTTTTCTTAAACAAAGGAGGTTCGCCTTGGCGTCACTGTTTGTCGTGTTGTTCGTTATCGGAAAGGAAAACATGTCGCTGTGGCTGTTTTTTATTGTTGTTGGATTGATTTGGGATTATCGCAAGGATAAGAAGGTCCTTTGGCATTTGTTGGCTTACGCACTTTTTTCTATAACTTATTTTGTCATTATCAATATGATAGTGATACCGAGATTAGGCGGTGGTGGCGGCGGTTTTGTTCGGTATGCCTATTTGGGCGACAATTATGCTGACATTGCCAAGAGGCTTCTACAACATCCTGGCGAGGCATTTCGACTTCTGTTCGTTAATACTAGCGGTTTGTCGCGTTTTGATGGAGTGAAGCCTGAGTTTTACTATTGTACTTTGGCTTCGGGGATGCTGCTTACTCTGCTGAAACCCAATTATTTATTTATGCTGATTCCGCTTATTGCCCAAAAAATGCTGGCTTCCGATGGCAATTTATGGGGTGTTTCTTTCCATTATTCCGTAGAGTTTGTTCCTGTTTTGGTGGTTTCTTCGTTTTTGGTGCTTATCAAGCTGAAAAACAAGAAGTGTAGGCTTGCATTAAGTGTGGCTTTGCTGCTGTCCACGGTGCTGACCACTTTCTATACTGTTGGCGTGCCCAAGTCGGCCATCATGGTTGACCAACTATGTGTGTATCAGGGGCGCCACTATGAGCAGAAGGAATTCGATGTGCGCTATGCCCGTAAGCTGATAGCGATGATTCCCGAAGATGCCACTGTGAGTGCTGCCACGATGTTTGTGCCCCATTTGGCTTTGCGCGACCATATCCAGAACTATACTAGTGCAAGCAGGATAGACACTGATTATGTGCTGATCACGGAACAATATGTCAATTATGAGCGTATGGGAAAGGTGTTGTTCACCAACCGATCGGAATATGAGACGGTGGCTTCCGACGGGACTATTCACCTGTTGCGGCGGATTCAGCCATGAGGCTCTCCAAAGTAGGAGGCTCGGCACATAAGCCTTTACAGCTGTAAACGAAAAAGTTTTTCACTGTTTTCCCGTTGCGTTCGATGGGGATGACACCGACCAATTCAATCTCTTTGAAATACCACTGGTAAGTCTCCTTTGGGTCTTTCATATAGCGGCTATCGGAGAGGAACCAATAGTCTTCGCCCAAACGGAATCCACCCCGTTCGTCATTGATCCAAAGGTATTTGTGCAAAAACTCGGGCCAGCCTAGGCCCAAGACCTTCATGCCTAAAGGTCGTGCAACGTAATAGTCGAGATTAGCTAAGGGAAACCATTGGTTGGCCACGATGCCATCTTCTGCTTTCATCACGCCTTCAGCGATTTTCTGCTCTCGGAAATCGGCATATTTCTCACCCAGTTGCCGCCAGCCGTACATGTCTAAGGTGAAATCATCACATCCAAGCATCTCGGGTTCGGTGTGCTTGTCCAAGGGGATGAAGCCCGTCTTGATTTCGGCCACACCAATCGCCAAGGTGATCACAAGCACGGACAATGCCGCGATGATGGCTTTGGGCAACTTGTCAGAATCGGCATGTTTGTCTCTTAGATAGACTGCAGATAAAAGGATGAGCAGGACGTATGCAGGCGCATTCCAATGAGGTAGGGTAGGGCGAGTGAGGGAAAAGAGCAAAAACACCAAGATGAGCGGCAGGGCGATGCACATAATGAGGCGTTGGGCAGATTTCTCAAGGAGGAGTTTCTTATTGAAAGCTGCAATGACAGCGATTATGGCCAGCACGAAGTTGATGGGGTTGTTGTAGAAAACCTCGCCTGCGATTTCGGTTCCGAAAGTGCTGAAGTTAGGCTTCCCGAACAGGCTGACGCGGTCGCCATGGAAACTGAAACTAATGAAGTTGTTCTGGATATTCCAATAGAGGATGGGGATGCAACAGACGGCCGAAATCAGCAAGGCGAGATAAAGATAGGGATTCTTTAGTTGTTTTCGGCTGAAAATCAGTATATAAAGTGCCATTCCGACCCAAAGGAAGATGCCAGAGTATTTGGAGAGCATGGCTAAGCCTGCGAAGAGCCCGAAAAGTATAATAAACCGGTCCTTCGACAGGCTCAGGAACCTAACTGCTGACCAAACTGCCAGCAGCCAAAACAGCATCAGTGTCGTGTCCGGCATGATGAAGATGCCCGTGATGACAAAGGCATAGATGGAGGCTGTATAAAGCAAGGCTGCATAAAGTCCTGTCCGAGCATCCTTGAGGTCTTTGCCTATGCGGAATATAATATAGGTGTTGGCAGTCATGAAGACAACCGAGGCCAATCGGATGAAGAACTCGCTGTCGAACAACAAGTTAAGGCTGAAAAGTTGGATAACCCAACCCACCATGGGCGGATGGTCGAAGTGGCTCCAGTCGGGATAGAGGGCATAAGTCCAGTAATACACTTCGTCATTACCAAACTCCATCCAGGCCGCCAAGATGCTTCTCACGATGGCGCTGACGACCAACAGCCCAATCAGTATCTTGTTGATATTTTGCTCCTTAATCCTCACTTACTTTCCTCTTTTTTGACTTTGGCCATTTTAAAGAGATACCAAGCCAAAGCCGCAAAGGCGACGATGTAAACGAACCAGTACAAATAAGTCTGCGCCTTGTTGACAACATCGAGCCGCTGGTCAATGGGTTCTGGCGTTGGATGCCGCGTGACAGGATTCAGATAGAAATGTTGCAACCCGTTGACATTAATCTGTGTCCTAACAAAATGGTCTTCGGGTTGGATGACATAAGAGGCAGTCGCGACATTCTCTTCCGTTTTCAGCACTTTACCATCCTGCCCGATGAATTTCACTTCCTGCATCTTGTTGATTGAAGTCTCAATAAATAAGGTGTCACCAATCAATTCAGCGCGAGTCAGATGGGGCAATGCTCTGGTTTGTTTGACCTTTTCCTCTAAGGTCATTGGAAAATGGTACCAGTTGTCGAACTCCACGGCATAGCACAAGCCCTTGTCTAAGGCCTCAAAGACATGTTTAGGGTAAAGGTCTTGCGTGTTGATCATGGTCAGGTTGTGGCACACTTCGCTGGTTTTGTTGATGTTATGTGTGTCGTCGTCGCCAAGGGCATACACGCGGTGACCGTGGGAAAGCGCCATGTCCCAATGCTCGATGGCATTGCCGTATGGGTTCAGCACCTCAAGCAGATGGTAATTGCTCAAAAACATCATGTCGTTCACCTTGTAGCCCTTGGTGAATGAGGCATGGGCGGGCATGACAAAGCGGCAACGTTCGCCCAGCTTGTTGATCATGTGCTGTTTCATGTTAAGGTTCTGCATGAAGAGGAAGTCTGGCCAATACACTTTTTCGGCACCGATGCAGATTTGGTGTGTCTTGCGGAAGAGGCCGTAGCCATGTTCGTAGGCTGGGATATAGTCCTCTTTTTCAGCGCCGTGCATATTGATGCCCATGTAGTCGGAAATGCCGTAATGGTCGTAACCCAAGGCTTGGTATATGCTGTCGATGGTCGCTTCCTTACTCTTGCGCCCGTTGGTTATCCCGAAATACCTGCGCGAATGGCAATGGAAGTGGTATTTTTTCCATTGGTCGGGTTTCATGTCTTGATAGGGGTTGTAGAGGTATTCGCCGCTGAAGGGCTTTGGTTCCTTGAAACTGTAGGTGGGTACGGAGAGGTAAACGTACAATATCACCAGCAGCAAGGCGATGCCGATGCCGGCCATCACCCTGCCGAAATAGAACAAGAACCCGTGTTTCTTCTCCGATTTGCTCATATTGATTTGCAAAGAAAAGGAAAAAAAAGGGATTTCATGGGATTTTCAAAATGATTTTCTAAGATTTCTTGCCGAAGGCAATTCAGAAAAAGGATTTTACGTATCTTTGCGGCCTAATTTGAAATCATTCTTAATAAGGAGGAAAATGGAGTCGAATCCGAACGAAAATATCATCAGCGAAGTCACGAACAAAGAGTACGAATACGGCTTTGTGACCGACATTGAGACCGATTTTGTGCCGAAAGGCTTGAACGAAGACATCATCCGCCTGATTTCCAAGAAAAAGGAAGAGCCCGAATGGTTGTTGGAGTTCCGCCTGAAGGCCTTTCGCCATTGGCAGACGCTGAAACAGCCCAACTGGGCTCATCTCGACATACCCGAAATCGACTATCAAGACATTATCTACTACGCCGCGCCACGCAAACGCCAGCAGAAGCAGAGCCTCGATGAAGTCGACCCGGAGCTTTTGGCCACCTTCGACAAACTGGGCATCTCGTTAGACGAGCAGAAGAAACTCTCGGGCGTTGCCGTCGACGCAGTGATGGACTCTACCTCGGTGAAGACGACCTTCCAGGAGACGCTTTCGAAACATGGTGTTATTTTCATGTCGTTCAGCGAGGCAGTCAAACAGCATCCCGAATTAGTGAAGAAATACCTTGGAAAAGTGGTGCCTTATACTGACAATTTCTTTGCCGCACTCAATTCGGCAGTTTTCAGTGATGGCTCATTCTGCTACATTCCGAAAGGCGTACGCTGTCCTTTGGAGTTGTCCACCTACTTCCGCATCAACGCGGCCAACACCGGCCAGTTTGAACGCACGTTGATTGTGGCTGACGAAGGCGCATATGTGAGTTACATGGAAGGTTGTACGGCGCCACAACGTGATGAAAACCAGCTTCATGCCGCCATTGTGGAAATCATTGCCGAGACGGATGCTGAGGTGAAATACAGTACTGTGCAGAATTGGTATCCAGGCGACAAGGACGGCAAAGGTGGTGTGTACAACCTGGTCACCAAACGCGGCCTTTGTCGCGGCGACCGGTCCAAGATCTCTTGGACGCAGGTTGAGACAGGTTCGGCTATCACTTGGAAATACCCGGGCTGCGTGCTGATGGGCGACCACTCGGTGGGTGAGTTCTATTCCGTCGCCGTGACCAACAACTATCAACAAGCCGACACGGGCACGAAGATGATCCACTTGGGCAAGAACACCCGAAGCACCATCATCTCGAAGGGCATCTCCGCTGGTCATAGTCAGAACGGTTACCGCGGATTAGTGCGAGTGGCCGCCAAAGCCGAAAATTCCCGCAACTACTCGCAATGTGACTCACTGCTGTTGGGCGACAAATGCGGTGCCCACACTTGGCCTTACGTCGAGTGCGGTAACGAGTCGAGCATATTGGAACACGAAGCTACGACCTCAAAAATCTCAGAAGACCAACTGTTCTATTGCCAGCAGCGTGGCATCCCGACGGAAAAGGCCATCGGCTTGATTGTCAACGGCTATGCCAAGGATGTGTTGAACAAATTGCCCATGGAATTTGCTGTTGAGGCACAGAAACTATTATCAATCACTCTTGAAGGTAGTGTCGGATAATCATGGCAAATACCCGTTCAAATAACACGCCCTTTTGGTTGTTACTCATCGGATTGTTCCTCGTTCTGGTGAGCAACAGCCTATTGACTGAAGGCATGTTCTTTGACGGCGTGACTTATGCCAGCATCTCACGCAACATGGCGGAAGGGCAGGGGACATTCTGGAATCCGTACTATACGCAGACTGTGTATCCTGAGTTTCGCCAGCATCCTCCTTTGGCCTTAGGCATGGAAGCATTGGTGTTCAAAGCTTTTGGTGATCATTTGTGGGTGGAGAAAACCTATTCTGTACTGATGTTCTTCCTTTCTGCCTTGCTGATTGCTTTGATTTGGAAACGCACTACTAACAACCTTCGTTGGGCTTGGCTACCGCTGTTGTTTTGGCTGGCCATGCCTTTGGTGACATGGAGTGTGACGAACAATTTGCTTGAAAACACCATGTCAGTTTTTGTGCTGCTATCGGTTTATCTGATGATTATCAGCTATCAGCGTAACCACAAGTTCTGGCTGATGCTGTCTGCGGTGACTTTGTTATTAGCCTTTCTGTCCAAAGGGTTTACGGGGCTGTTCCCCTTGGTGTTCCCCATCCTTTACTGTGCTTTCGACCAAAAGCGTAAATGGATCCAAGGCCCGATTGACAGCTTGATCTTAGTTCTATCTTTGGCGGTATTTACAGGCGTTCTGTTCTTAGTGTTTCCTCAGTCCTTACCATATTTTAAAGACTACATCCAGCTTCAAGTCATCGGTGGTGGACTGCATGAGGTTACGGTGACCTCAAGGTTTTACATCGTTTTCAGTCTGTTGCAGCAACTGATAGTTCCGTTTATGATGGCCTTAACACTGGTGATTCTTAAGATTAAAAACAAAAGCAACAAAAAGATCTTTGAGTTCCCACCCGACAGGGCATGGTTCTACATCTTCCTGATATTGGGTCTCTTGGGTGTGTTGCCCATCATGGTGAGTGTGAAGCAACGTGACTTCTACATGCTGGCTGCCTTGCCCTTTTTTGCTTTGGCTTGCGGACATATTATCCTTTCTATGTTGACTTTGTGGTTGCCTAAGATAACGCCCAGCGTTCGCAAGTGGATGACCCTTGGTGCGTGTTGCATCATGTTGTTGGGCCTGGTTTTGAATACCGTTCATATCGGAAAATATGGACGAGATGAGGCATTGATTGAAGAGGTAAAACAACGAATTGCGGAAGCGGATGGGAAGAATACGATAGAAATATCACCTGATGAATATACACAATGGGCTATGCATGCCTATTATATGCGATACGGCAAAACCAGCCTAATTATCAATTGTCAATTATCAACTGTCAATTAACATATCATGCTACTGAATATCAAAAATCTACATGTCTCCATCGGAGGCAAAGAAATCCTGAAAGGATTGAATTTAGGCGTCAACGAAGGCGAAATCCACGCCATTATGGGGCCTAACGGAACGGGAAAGAGCACCTTGGCAGCAGCTATCACGGGTCGAGAGGGATACGAAATCACCGAGGGTGAAATCTGGTATAAGGGCAAGAACATCGTCGGGATGTCGCCCGAAGACCGCGCCAACGAAGGTATTTTCTTGAGTTTCCAATATCCTGTCGAGATTCCGGGCGTGAGCATCCAAAACTTCATGCGCACGGCAGTCAACTCGAAACGCGAATACCAAGGATTACCACCTATGAGCACGGTGGAGTTCATGAAGATGATGAAGGAGAAGCAGGCCATGGTGGAAATCACCGAAAAGTTGCAGAACCGTTTCGTTAATGTGGGCTACAGCGGTGGTGAGAAGAAAAAGAATGAGATATTCCAGATGGCCATGCTGGAGCCTAGCCTCGCTATTCTCGATGAGACGGACTCGGGTCTCGACATCGATGCGCTGCGTATTGTTGCTCATGGCGTTAACCAGCTGCATAACGCTGAGAATGCTTTTGTGGTCATCACGCACTACCAGCGTCTGCTCGATTACATTGTCCCCGACTTCGTCCATGTGATGTACGACGGACGCATCGTCAAGACGGGCGGCAAGACCCTTGCCCTCGAACTCGAAGAAAAAGGCTACGAATGGATTAAGGAACTTTGATTATGGACAACCAACTTATCATAGCCGCCAACCAAAGCCGAGAACTCATTGAGTATGACGACGATGCACATGTCTCAAATGAACCGAAAGTGTCGGAAATTGTTCTTAACGAGAACTCATGCCTTGAGCTATACGTGTTGCAGAATGTGAGCAACGACGCCTACATTCAGCGTGAGTTCAAGATTAGGCAGCAGGCCAACAGCCGTTTGAAAATTGTCGTCATTACCTTCAATGGTGGCGATGTCCGCAATAGTTATCATATTGATTTGGATGGTGAAGGTGCTGACACGCAGGTATATGGCCTCTATCTCATCGACAAAACCCAACATGTGGAAAACTATCTGAAGGTAAATCACAATGTTCCGCATTGTACCAGCAACGAGAAGTTCAAGGGCGTTATCGACGACTCGGCCTCGGCGGTGTTCAATGGGCATGTGTATGTAGCCAAGGACGCGCAGAAGACTGACGCACACCAAAATAACAGTAACATCCTATTGACGTCTACAGCTAAAGTCAACAGCCAACCTTTCCTGGAAATCTATGCCGACGACGTAAAATGCTCTCATGGCACCTCCACGGGTCAACTCGACCAAGAGGCCATGTTTTACATGCGTCAGCGCGGTATCAGCAAGGCGAATGCGAGGATTCTGCTGATGTATGCCTTTGCCGCAGAGGTGAGTAACCATATCGGCAATGAGATGTTGCATGAGCATATCGACGACATGATCAAACGTCGCCTGCGCGGTGAATTGTCGAGCTGCGAGACTTGCGTTCTCCGTTGTAGTCATCCCAAAGAGTATAATTTTGACATAGACTATTCAAAAATCTGATGAATATCAACGAAATAAGAAACCAATTTCCCGTCCTTGACCAGATGGTCTATGGTAAGCCTTTGGTGTATCTTGATAATGCAGCCACTACGCAGAAGCCGATGTGTGTCATTGACCGTGAGCGCGATTATTACCTGCACGAGAACTGCAACATCCATCGTGGGGTGCATTACTTGAGTCAGAAGGCCACAGAGGCCTACGAGCATGCACGACAAACCGTTGCTGATTTCATCCATGCTAAAGAATCCCGTGAGGTCGTCTTCACTCGTGGTACCACCGAATCGTTGAATCTACTTGCCACTTCGTTTGAACACCTTATTATTGATGAGGGTGATACAGTATTGGTTACTGCCATGGAGCATCATTCCAACCTAGTGCCTTGGCAGCAAATGATTCAAAGGCATCATGGAAAGCTGCTCGTCGTGCCGATGGATGACAAAGGTGTGTTGGACTTGAATTGTTACAAGGAATTGCTGAAAGATAGCCCAAAAGTCGTTTCCATTGCGCACATTTCCAATGTATTGGGCACTGTCAACCCTGTGAAAGAAATGATCAAAATGGCGCATCAATTCGGCATTCCTGTGGTCGTTGATGGTGCCCAGTCCATCGCTCACCACCATATTGACGTTCTGGATTTGGATTGTGATTTCTTCGTCTTCTCGGGACATAAGATGTACGCTCCGATGGGCATCGGAGGTTTGTATGGCAAGGCAGAGTGGCTGGAAAAGCTGCCACCCTATCAGTTTGGTGGCGAAATGGTCGATACGGTGAGTTTCGAGAGGACCTCCTTCAATGTACTGCCTTTCAAGTTCGAGGCGGGAACGCCTAATGTGGGTGCGGCTTTGGGCTTGGAGACCGCCATCCAGTTCCTGCAAAGCCTTGACAGAAAAGCGCTTGAGGAGCATGAAGCCCGATTGTTACAATTAGCCATACAACAACTTTCAGAAATTGACGGCATCCGTTTCATCGGCGAGGCTGAGCAGCATTCAGGTTTGGTTTCTTTCGTTATTGATGGCGTACATCCTTACGACCTTGGCACCATCATCGACAAGATGGGTGTGGCGGTGCGTACGGGCCATCATTGCGCCGAGCCCGTGATGACACGCTTCGGCATCCCAGGCACGGTAAGAGCTTCATTTGCATTGTATAATACAATAGAAGAGGTGGAAATCTTTGTGAATGCGGTAAAAAAAGCAGCATTGATGCTGCAATGAAGTAAAGATGGATAGAAGGAGCTCTTGAAAACAAAACAAACCTAAGCTATGTCAAAAGACATAACTTAGGTGTTGGTATTTCTAATAAATGCACTCTACTGAGAGAGAGGATCAATCGTTTTCTTTTCTTTTTTTGCCGAGCAGGTAAGCACCACCTAAGATACTTAAAAGTAAAACCTCACCACCAAGCGGGGCGAGAGAGTCAATGGTAATGTTCTGCTGTTCAGGCTGCGGCATTTCAACGTTCTCATTTTTGACTGCTCTATCCAAAAACTCTTCTTGATCTTTAGTATCATCAACTTCTTCAGCTATAGCGATACTTTCTGTGAACTCCTGTTTCTCAACTTTTGTAATTTGAGCTTGAGAAAAAGAAGCTGTCATTGAAAATGCAGTAAGAAGAGCAAACATGGAAATTGTATTTTTCTTCATGACGCCTTATGTAAATAATTGATTATTACTCCGTTGATAAATTAAAGTGTATTCTTTACTTAATACGTTGCAAAATTAGTTGGATTTCGTATATCTAAATGGAAAAAATGTTTTAAATATTACAATTAATCATTGCGAATTTTACAATATATTGTGCTTTAATTGATGATTTCGTCTGTTTTTTGGTTCTCGAAGTTGATTTGTTGTTCTACAAAAACAGCATATTCTGCGACAAAGTTGTGATTCATTGAAATGGAAATGCGTTTCAACAAATCCAAGTCCATTGAATTTCGCTTTAGGATTCGATTGAAATTGCCTGGATCACAATGTACTTTTCTTGCCAGCCAAGCTTCGCTGCGTTCTTGTTTTTTAAGTATGGCCTTAATGGCATTACCAATATGGAATTCCTCCTGTTTCATTCTGGTGCTTGTGTTTGAACTTGTTTCAATTTGATTCTTTTGTTCACGCGTATTGGCGCGATAATCAGCACCATGAGCACTTCAAGGGCGTACTTCATCCATGGTACCAAGCCCGTTTTATACAACTGAAATCCGATAAGCAGGATGGAAAAACCGACAAAAAGCGCTTTCCCATGCACTTTCTTTCTAAACACTTGTATTAGGCTGAAAACTAATATAGTAGACAACGCAAGTTGAATGATTTGTGTCCAGAGCTCTTTTGTTCCCTCTCCCGTTTTACCTTGGTTAAAATAATAGGAATCAATGAAATAACGGCTATAGACAAGAGTAAAGATTTCAAAAATCAGCAGAAGGCCGTAGTAGGTGATGGCAAAGCTTGCCGCCAGCTTCATGGCCGTAGTGAGTTCGGGTTTGACATTGAAAATTTTACTCTCACGCTGTTTCATGGTTATTTTTGGTTTTGTGCCATCTCCATTCTTTTGAAATACAAATAGTAGAGAAGGATGAAGATGATGGTGAACAATAAGTCTGAGACGAATGGCGATGGTTTCTGCAAAGGATATACAAATACCGATGCATTGATGAGCATGAGAATTTGTGCTATGGCATAGATATGGAAACCACGTTTGTCGCCTTTGAACATTTTTAGGACACCCACCAAAGACGCGATGAACAACACCAGAAGAATCAAATAGTAATTTGTGTTGATTTGCGAAAGTGTCGTCATGTTGTCGGTCATGGCTTTGGTGAACTCCTCGCCCATGGCTGAAAAGGGCTGCATCATCTCTTCAAATTGTCCATTATCGAGCATCTCAGTTATCCGTGGAGTGGTGAAATACATGACGATGGACCTGAGGATGTTCCAGCAGGCATTGATGAAGGACAAAACCAATAATATGGTCATGCCCGTAGGGCGTTGTTTTTGTTCGGTGGTTTCCATATTGTTATTTTTGTAGAGACGCGATGTGTCGCGTCTCTACAATGGGCAAACGATTATTTGTTTTCCAGAATGTCAAACGCCAACGGATAATTCTTCACAAAACCAACCGATTTGGCAATCTCAGTGTACATCACCTTGTCGATGCGCACGAATTCTACCTCATTGCGGTATTCGGCGACGAACTTTTCGATGATGGGTGATGACTTCAGCGGACGGCGGAATTCCAATGCCTGTGTGGCGTTGAACAATTCGATGGCGAGAACACGTTCCAGGTTTTCAGCCACACGCAAAGCCTTGGTGGCGGCGTTAGCACCCATGCTGACATGGTCTTCCTGTCCCTGCGACGACTCAATGCTATCGACCGATGCGGGTGTGCAGAGTTGTTTGCTCTGGCTGACGATGCTGGCGGCGGCATATTGGGGAATCATGAAGCCACTGTTGAGGCCAGGCTCTGCGACGAGGAACGAAGGCAAACCACGTTTCCCACCAATCAATTGATAGATACGGCGCTCGCTGATGTTGCCCAACTCAGCCATGGCAATGGCCAGGAAGTCCAAGGTGATGGCTAAAGGCTGGCCATGGAAGTTACCTGCGCTGATGACCAGGTCTTCATCAGGAAAGATGGTCGGGTTGTCGGTGACGGCGTTGATCTCCTCGCTGAACACGGAGGCTACATAGTCGATGGCATCTTTCGAGGCACCATGCACCTGGGGCATGCAACGGAAGGAGTAAGGGTCTTGCACGTGTTTCTTCTCCCTGACAATCAGCTCACTGCCTTTGGTGAACTCGCGCACGCGCTTGGCAGTAACAATCTGACCATTGTGGTGACGGATCTGATGCACCTGGTCGAAGAAGGGCTCAATGCGGCCATCGAAGGCTTCCAAGGACACCGTACCGATGAGGTCAGCTAGATAGCTGAGGCGGAAGGCTTTCAGCAAAATGTATGTGCCATAGCTGCTCATGAACTGAGTGCCGTTGAGCAAGGCCAGACCCTCTTTAGATTGCAGCGTGATAGGCTTCCAACCGAACTTCTTGAGAACTTTCTCGGCAGGGACGATCTTGCCCTGATAATGCACCTCACCCAAACCGAGCAAGGGCAGCATGAGGTTGGCCAAAGGCGCCAAGTCGCCAGAGGCACCGAGTGAGCCTTGGTTGTAGACCACGGGCAGCACGTCGTTGTTGAAGAAGTCGATGAGGCGCTGGACGGTCACGACTTGTACACCGCTGTTGCCGTAACTGAGGCTTTGCACCTTCAGTAACAGCATGAGGCGGATGATCTCTTCAGGCACCATCTCGCCCGTGCCGCAGGCGTGCGACATGACGAGGTTCTTCTGTAGGGTGCTCAGGTCTTCCTTCGAGATGCTGTGGTCGCAGAGGGAGCCGAAGCCGGTGGTCACACCGTAGATGGGCTTCTCGGGGTTCTCCATCTTCTTGTCAAGGTAGTCGCGGCACTTTTGGATGCGCTTGATGGCATCGGCGCTGAGTTCCAGCTTGTAGCCTTTGGTGAGTATTTCGTTTACCTGTTTGAAGGTCAGCTCTTTGGCTGAGATTTTATGGACTTTCATATTTGTTGAGTTTTATGTTTGTTCGTTGTTAGATGTTCGTTGTTAGAGCAGGGGCTAACGCCGCCTGCTTAATGTCCTGTCGCCCCTACGGGGCTTGGCCCTATGCCTTTAATATTGTTTCGACCAATTTGTTGGCTTCCACGGTTTCTTGTTTGCCTTCCTTCATCCATTTCACGGTGAACTTTTGTTCAGCCACTTCACTCTCGCCAGCGATGACGACGATGGGGATGTGGCGTTGGTCGGCGTATTTCATCTGCTTCTGTATTTTGGCAGCGTCAGGATAGATCTCCGCGTTGATGCCGTATTTGCGTACCCGGTTGAGGTATTTTAGGCAATATTTCTCCTCGTTTTTACCGAAGTTGAGGAAGATGACCTTGGTGCTCTCCGACATGGTCTCAGGGAAGAGGTTGAGGCCTTCCAATACATCGTAAATACGGTCGGCACCGAAGCTGATGCCCACGCCTGAGACATTGGGTAGACCAAAGATGCCCGTGAGGTTATCATAGCGACCTCCTCCCGAGATGCTGCCAATGGCGAAGTCCTTGGCTTTCACCTCGAAGATGGCGCCAGTATAGTAGTTCAAGCCACGGGCGAGGGTGAGGTCGAGCTCGGTGTTGATCTTCAGCTCCATGTTGTCGATGTAGTCGAACAAAGTCTCTAATTCGGCGATGCCTTTTTGGCCGACTTCGTTGTCGAGTAAAGGCTTTAGTTGGGCAAGCTTCTCGCGTGTGTTGCCCTTCATGAAGAGGATGGGCTGCAGCTTATCGATTGCGGCTTGTTCCAATCCTTTCTCGGCCAGTTCCGCATTGACGGCCTCAATACCGATCTTGTCCAGCTTATCTATTGCCACAGTGATGTCGACCAAAGCATCCGACTTGCCGATGTATTCAGCGATGCCAGCCAGAACTTTGCGGTTGTTGATCTTCAGTGTAACTCTGATTTTCAAAGCGTTGAAGACTTCGTCAACGATTTGCACCAGTTCGGCTTCGTTCAATAAAGAATCGCTGCCGATGATGTCGACATCGCATTGACAGAACTCACGGTAACGGCCTTTCTGCGGACGGTCGGCACGCCAGACGGGTTGTATTTGGTAACGTTTGAACGGGAATGCGATTTGGTCGCGGTACATGGTGACGAAACGAGCGAAAGGTACGGTAAGGTCATAGCGCAGGCCTTTCTCCGTGATTTTTGAGGCCAGTTTCAGGGATTCAAGCGGTTCGCCGTTTTGCTCCACGCCACTCATAAAGTCACCTGAGTTGAGTATACGGAAAAGGAGCTTGTCGCCCTCTTCGCCATATTTGCCCACAAGGGTGCTGAGGTTTTCCATCGAGGGAGTCTCAATCGGCTGGAAGCCAAAGCGTTTAAAAACGGTCTTAATGGTATCGAAGATATAATTGCGGCGCACCATGACTTCGGGCAAGAAGTCGCGGGTGCCTTTGGGAATGCTGGGTTTTTGTGCCATTTTTGAAAATTTTTGCAAAGGTAGAAAAAAAACACGCGCAAAAGTCAAAGAGCCAATATTTTGACAATTTGGAGTTATAGTTTCCCTTAGGTTGAAATATGAGTAGGACGCTTTTTGTGGCTCATTCATAAAGAAAAGGAACCGTTGGTTGGCGGTTCCTTTCATTATTTGAATATGTTGTTGCGGTCTTAAAACGTAAGCGATACTGTGGCGCCGAGGGCGACTTGACTGTTTGTTCCAGGTAGGTTTACACGTATCAGCGAAGGCGAAACTTGCAATGAAGTGCTGTAATTCGATTGTTGGTTGTAATCATTGCACACCCAGTTGATGCGGCTCGAGCCAATGCCTCTGAAAATGTAGCCCACAGGCAGAAGAATATCGGCGGTGGAGACGCATACAAGGCCTGAGTAATAGAGTTCATATATATCTGTTAACAAACCAGCAACCATTAATCCGGTGCCAACACCAAAATCAACCCATCCCCATGTGGTAAAGGATTTACCCAAACTTCTTTGGCTACGACCTCCGATATAAGTCTCGAAACGGTCTTGCCCCACTAATGCCTGGACTTCATTGTCGGTCAGTGAGCGGCCATTGACGTAGCAAATGCTGCCGCCGTTGCGTTCGATAGGGCCGCCTATAACGTTGTAGTTTGGAGCCATTGTTGTGCCAGTGTTGACATTAGGTTGAATGCCTTCCTTGCTGATTTTTTCAATCTCAGAGAATTTGTAAACGAACACACTGCCGTCTGCTGTCTGGATTTTCAGTGATTGGTTGGGCACTTGCTCGATGATAATACCCTTTGTGATGCCGCCGTTTTTCAGGTACACCACATCTCTCATGTTGTTTTGCGCAAAGGCTCCGATTGAAATGACGATAAAAGCCAAAAGGATAAATAATTTCTTCATTTTTTTATTATTTTATGTGATTCATTTTTATAGTGACAAAATAGGCCATAATTAGTTCTTTTCGGCCATCTTTTCGTTTGCAAAAATAGTGAAAAATGGTTTAGGTTTTGAAAAGTTGGAAAAAAATGTCAAATCGGAACCAAAAAGCTATCAGGCAGATAACATAAAAACAAGTTACCGTCTGGAAGTGAGCAATATAGATTCAAGGATCACTTAAGTTCAAACTCCTCGCCAGGCTCTGGAATCACGATGTTGTCCCATCCCTCTTTGCGCAGTTGGCGCTTATAGAACTGCTGAGCCTCAAGGTCACCGTGTACGATGAAGGTCTTTTTGACCTTGCTCGGGTCTTGGCAACTCAGGTAGTCAATCAACTCCTTGTAGTCGCCGTGGCCGCTGAAGGCATCGATTTCGAAAATCTCGGCGTTGACGGTGTGTTCCAAGCCAAAGATGGATACACTGGCG
>JAEEGJ010015614.1_pt1 | contig 17661 bp, 15 predicted proteins | sample 8958761 | NCBI WGS metagenome assembly JAEEGJ01 (sample SAMN16246546, study PRJNA631951) | gut metagenome | biome: gut microbiome; feature: rumen; material: RS-attached | host: Bos | place: Iran: Karaj | collected 2018-10 | reverse complement strand
CCCATTTTTGAACAGGTCGTCGATGAGGATAATCATGTCGAGAATGTATTTCGCTGACGATGAGTTAAAATAGTCGTAATATAGTTTGAAAACCATCGGTTCTTTTGCGGTTTTCTCCTTTAGCTCATTGGAAATCAAGGATTTGACCTCACCAAACCAGTCAATCAGCTGACCATAGAAATCCACGACATCTTCGGGGCGTGAGCAGCCTTTGATCTCATAATAGTTCCTATCGAAATCGAAAAGTACGTAGGGTGAGGTGTTCGTTTCTTCAATTTTGATGGTTTTCATATTGTCTTAGTGTTTTTGATGTCAGTAATGCTTGTGGTTATTTCGATAAACGAACTGTCATTGTCTATCGTCTTGATGGTGTATTTCATCGGTTCACGAGAGCTTCGCATAATTTTCATCAAGCCGAGCCCTGCACCACCTTTCTCACTGATGTGGCCTTGGCGGATAGTCTTGGTATATAAAGATTTGATCTCTTCTTGTGACATTCTGTTCAGCATGTCGATGCGTTGTGTGAGAGCTTGCAAATCATTGTTGGCAATGCGGTTGCCCACGGTCAGTTCAAAGTGTCCGTTGTTATGCAATAGTACGACTTTTATCTGTGGATTTTGTTCGATTGGTGTAAAGTTGTGCCGATGGGCGTTTTCAAGGCATTCCACCATTATCGAGAATAGCCTGATTTTGCACAACGGACAATCAGTATCAGGCATACGTTGGTTGAAAAGCGTCAGAATATCCTCAATCTTTTCAAAGGTTATTTCGCCTTCATAAGACAATATCTGCTTGTAATCGTTCATTTTACAGCTACGTAAATAAAATGATGGTCTTTGCCGTAAACATACGATTTTTTTAAATAATAATTTTGGCAATTTCACCAATATTTATATATAGTCCAGCCTTGAATTTGTGTTATGCTGGTAACAGACAGATTATCATGTAATTGTGATGTCTGCTATTTGTATGTGCCGCGTTTCAGCATGGCAATTTCCTGTTCGGTAAGGAATCGCCATTTGCCGCGAGGCAGGTTTTTCTTGGTCAGGCCGGCGTAGTAGACGCGGTCGAGTTTTTTTACTTTGTAATTCAAAGCCTCGAACATGCGGCGTACAATGCGGTTTCTGCCTGAGTGGATGGCAACACCAACCTCGCACAGGTCATCGGGGTTGCAGTATTCAACTTCGTCGGCTTTGGCCGGTCCGTCTTCAAGTTCGATGCCGGTGAGCATTTTCTCGATGTCTTCGGGTGCGACTTTGCGGTCGAGTGTCACTTGATATATTTTCTGCTTGTTATATTTCGGGTGGCACAGGTGTTCGGCCAAATCGCCGTCGTTGGTGAGTAGTAGCAAGCCTGTTGTGGCGCGGTCGAGGCGGCCGACAGGGTAGACGCGGTTTTTGCCGGCGTTGTCAATCAAATCCATCACGGTTTTTTCGGCATGCGGGTCGTCGGTGGTGGTCACGTAGTCTTTCGGCTTGTTGAGCAGAATATATGTCTTGCGCTCAGGCATCAGTGGGGCGTCGTTGAATTTCACCACGTCGCCATAGTGCACTTTTGTGCCCAACTCGGTGACAATCTTTCCGTTAATCGATATTACACCGGCCGTGATGTATTGGTCGGCGTCGCGGCGGCTGCACACTCCGGCGTTGGCAATGTAGCGGTTAAGGCGGATGCCGTCGTCCTCGGTGAAGGTCGATTTGCTGTGGTTTTCGCCGTTCCGGCGCTGATAGCTCCTGCGCGGTGTTTGTTCATCGTCATCCACCGAGCGTTGGAATCGGGGCTTTCGGTTATTCCACGATTTACGGTCTTCGTCGTCATTGTGCTGGAAACGAGGTTTGCGGCTCTTCCACTGAGTCTGCTCGCCATCATCGTCTCGCCATTTGTTGTTGCCTCGGAATCCCTGTTTTGAGCCGCGGCTGTCGTTGTGGCGGTTGTCACCGAAACGGTTGTTGCGGCGCGGACGCTCGTTGTCATCATCGTCGCCGAAACTGTGCGATTTGCTTTGCCTGAAATCGCGTTTTTTGTCGTAAGACCTTGAGTCACTTGAATTTTTGCGGAAGTCGGCACGGTTGTCACGACGGCCACCTTTGTTTCCAGAATTGAATTGCATAAACATTTTATTTCAAGCCGCAAAGTTATAAAAATTGGTTAACTGAAATTAACTAATCTCTTGCATCAAACACTTGTAATTCGAACTGCATATATTTGCGGCAAAATTTTCTGATATGAGCATTTTCGATATTCTCATCATTGCCGTTGCGCTGGCAATGGACTGCTTTTCGGTGTCGGTGGCCGCGGGAGTGGCTATTGAGCGCCCGCATTTTCGCACGGTGCTGGTTATGGCCGTTTTCTTCGGTGGTTTCCAGGGGCTTATGCCGGTTATCGGGTGGCTCACCGGTGGCAGTGTCGCTCATCTTATCCAGGCTTTCGACCATTGGGTGGCTTTCGGTTTGTTGGCGTTCATCGGCGGAGGAATGATTCGAGAGTCGCTCGCGGGCGAGGAGAATAGGCCGCTTGATGTTACCAGAGTCAAGACTCTGTTTGAGCTTGCCGTCGCCACCAGCGTTGATGCGCTTGTGGTGGGTGTCGATTTGGGACTGATGCAGAACGCATTGGTTGTGCCGGCACTGATTATCGCCGCAGTGTCGTTCCTGCTGACGATTGTCGGTTTTTACCTTGGCGTTTATTTCAAGCGTATCTGCAAGTTCAACTTCGGCCTAGTCGGTGGCATTGTCCTCATTTGCATCGGCCTGAAGATACTCATTGAGCACTTGATGAGCTGATGATTGTGATTGGTTATTACTGTGGACTTTTGTCCAACTATCTTGCGCCCAGTTCTTTAATCAGTATCTCGTCAATGCTGCATTTTTTCTCTTGCGACTTTTTGATTGACGCCAAAATACGTTTGTCGTCGTTCAGCCAAGCGTTAAGATTGATAGCGTTGTAGCGATTCCGATTCTCAAACACGGCACGTCTGGTAATGTCAGTATATGCGTTCTCAAAATAATTATCGGGAATCTTTTTCGTGTTTATTGGGATATGTGAAATGTAGTCGTAGGCCAACCCGAAATGTTTTTTATTATATTGAGAAACAGCCATATTATAGAGGGCCGGCTGGTTTTCTGATGATATATTCAACACTCGCTCGCAAGCCATAATTGCGTCATCATATTGCTCGCATTTTATGTACGATGTGCTTAGTGCCAAGAGCGTCAAAATGTGGTATGGTGCCACCTCCAAGGCCTGGTTAAATGCCACAATCGCAGCTTTGTCGTTGCCGCTCATCGACAGGGCAATACCCCTGAAATATAGTGTCGGAGCAGTGTAATTGTTGACAGTGTATGATTGCTGGTCGGCTTTGCGTGTCATCAGAATTACTTTTTGCCAATCTCCTTTGTAATAGTTTTTTAAGAGTTTTAGGTTTGCGTTTTCCCCGTCGTAGAATTGCAGCGATTGCACAAGTCCCACAATTGCAATGGCCGTGCAGAAGGCTATCAGCGCGGCAGTCGGAGCGGTTTTGCGCCGTTCTGTGTTTTCGCTTTCGTTGCGATTGTCGGTCAGCACAATAGCGCAGAGCGAGAGCAGGACCAGATTGTGCTCAATGCGTTCGTGCGGATAGTCGAGCAACGAAACGAATATCCATCCAATCAAAGCTGATACGGCTAAGACATTGAACGTTAGTATGCTTTTGTCGTTAGTCCGTTTAATGTTGGAATAGCCTATGGCAATAATTCCGACAAAGAACACCAAATATCCTAACAGACCGATGATTCCTACCTCCGAGGCGAACCAGAGATAATCGTTGTGGGGGCGCTGGTAGGTCAAAGAGCCCTCGCGCAGTTTCTCGCCGAACTCGTCCACCCCGTATTTCGGAATCATAATCTGCCATTGTCCCGGACCCGAACCAATCAACGGATGTTCTTTAATCATATCGATAGTCTTCTCCCAGATTATCTTGCGCATTGCCACCGACGATTCTCCGTGTTCGTTGTCGCGGTAACCGTATTTCTCTGGATTAATGGTCAGAAGGAAGCGTTCTTTTATGGTTTGCTCGATTTGCGTGTCGGTCAGGCTTACAATGCCAACACCTACGATTATTGCTGCTACTGGAGCCGCAATCAGCGCGATTTTTATACGTTTGTCAGTAGGTTGCCCTGTTTTACGCGGTTTGATGCGCAGTATATACACATATAATATAATAGCGGCAACGCCTGCCGATAGCAGAATTGCTCCAATCACAGTACGGGTGAGCAAAAACGTTACTAAAGTCAAGTTGCTAATAACGATGATTATGCCAATACCAAACCATACCGCAGAGGTTATGCTATGCCGTTTAAGGTTGAAAATGTGGTAGATGGCCGTCGGCAGTGTTATGAATAGCAGCGATGCCAGAAGGTTTTTGTTTGAGCAGGTTGAGTAAATCCCCTCCATTATCTGGGTTAGATAGTACGACCTGTGCTGAGTGGCGGCTCTGTATTTGCTGAAATCGGCATTAGCCAGCTGCACTAAGGCTATGCCGATGAAAATGGCGCTGGTCACTGTAATGGTCTTAATCAGAATATCGCGCATCTGCGGGTTGGCCTTCAGCATCTGATAAATCACAAAGAACCACATACATAGCATAAACTCTTTTGCGATGTGGAAAAATGCCTCGTGGCCGTTAATCACGTTCATACACGAAACAATGTGCATCAGCATAAAAAGCGCCATTCCACCAAATATCACCGATTCGGTGCGGTCAAAGCTGAAACGTCCGCCTTTAATTGCGTAAATTACCATAATAGGTATCGATGCAATCAAAAATACGGATAGTGCTACTTGGCGGGGCATAAGCGATGCATCCATCATTGTGTCATCAGCCCATATGGTTGGAATTATGAGCATAAAAACCGAGGTTAATATGCCCGGAATCAAATTCTTGATTTTTTCAAACGAGATATTCATTGTTGATAGCTATTTGCCGCAAAAATAATTTTCATTTTGTAACATATATATATATGATGCATTATTTTCCCGTTAAACGGGATTTGTTGCTGATGCATTGAAAGATAATAATTGCCGATTTGTCTAAAGATGATGGCCGTTGGTTTGAAAAAAAACATTTTTTATAAAAAAAAAGCTGATACACGTTCGTATGTAATGTTTTTTAGTACTTTTATTGCAGTTTCTGTTATGAAAAATTATAGAAGATTGAAGGTTATGAAACGTATATTAATTTTGATTTTTGCAATCGTTAGCGTTAATATCTGCATCGCTCAGGATGCTAAATACAAGGCTATGTTTATCTACAACTTCACAAGGCAGATAGACTGGCCGGCAAGTGAGAAAAGCGGCGATTTCATTATTTGTGTGGTTAATCAAAACGAGATTCTTAATTATCTCAAAACTGCCGTCAATGGTAAGATGGTTGGAACTCAGCCAATTACGGTGGTAGGAGTGAAGTCGGTCGATGAAATTTCGAAATGCCACATTCTTTATTTGTCGTTCGCCGACAGCAAAGCAGACAAACTTGATGCTCTGGTTTCAAAGTTGGGCAATTCGCCGTCGCTGATTGTAACTGACCGTCCCGGCTCGCTGAAACACGGTGCGTGCATCAATTTCCTGATGATGGACGATGTGCTGAAATTCGAGTTGAACAAGGCAGCGGCAACCGACCGCAAACTGCAGGTTAGCGCGCAACTTGAGGGCAAGGCATATAACAACTGATGCCAGGCAGACGAAAAAATGAACAGACATCCACTTGTGGGTGTCTTTTTTTTGCTTTGTCCAAAGCTCTTGAATATTGGGCTTCCGGCGTCGGTCGGGACTAAAAAAAACGGGATTTTTCAAGGTCGTTGAATAAAAAAAAATAAAAATGCCGATTTTGTGGGGCTTACCTAAATAAAAATTCTATTTTTGGTGTAAAACAAATAAATGTTTTAAGCAATGAATGCTCGTCTTACAATTTCTAATAAACTGCTTATCGGTTTTGGTTCGGTGCTTTTGGTTGTAATCGCCAATGGCTTGGTAACTTATTCAACATCAAATGCTAACAGAAAGCTCAACGAGGACATCCTTAACATCTACAATCCCTCGCTGACAGGTTTGAACGAGTGCAATGCGATGGTGAACAACTCGCAGATGCTTATCAAAAACTGGGTTTGGATTGACCAAACTCCCAACACTCCCGACAAACGCAAGCTTCAGGCAATGCACGATGTGCAGTTTCCGAAGCTCCAGGCGGAACTGATGGAGATTTCGAAAAACTGGGAGCCGGAGGAACGTGAGGCCCTTGTTTCGATATTGACAAGTATCAGCGATACGCTGTTCAGCTACCACAAGGAGATTATGAACAGCCTGAAGTCGCTGCTCGACTATAATGACCAGTTCATTAAGATGGATGCGGAAATGAAAGTCGAAGAGGGCGGAGAGGTTATTGAAGCCACTTATAAAATATTGGAGCGCGTTGAAGCACTCACCGAGGTGATATCGAAAAAGACTGAGGATGCCAATAAGGAGATGGCCGCATCTTTCGCTTGGTTCCAGAACTTCGTGGTTTATTCGGTGTTTGTAATCGTGATAATTGTTCTGATAGTCAGCATTCTGACAGCACGAAGCATCGTTGTCCCGGTTTACAAACTGAAGGAATTCCTGATTACAATGACCAAAGGTATCCTGCCAAAAGACAAGCTGGTTACCAACAATGATGAAATTGGCGATATGGGTGATGCTCTGAACGGCTTTATTGAGTCGTTGCGGAGGACATCGGAATTTGCGGTTGAGATTGGTAATGGTAATTATAATTCTGAATATGAGGCTCTTGGCGAGGAGGATACGCTTGGTAATGCGCTTCTTGAAATGCGCAAGAACCTGCGCAGTTCCGATGAGGCCAACAAGAAACGCCAGCGTGAGGACGAAATCCGCAACTGGACTACCAAGGGCTTGGCAGATTTTGGTGACATTCTGCGCCACAATTCAGAAAATATGGATGTGCTGTCGAGCAATGTTATGCGTCATTTGATTGACTATCTTGGTGTCAACCAGGGTGCAATTTACATTCTGAACGAGCAAGACCCCGACAACCAGTTCTTCGAGATGAAGAGTGCGGTGGCTTACAACCGTGAGAAATACCTGAAGGTGAATTTCGGCACCACCGAAGGATTGGTTGGCCGGTGCGCATTCGAGAAACTGCCTGTATATCTGAAAGAGATACCTGAAGAATACATCAAACTCACATCTGGTTTGGGCGGTGCCGAGCCGAACTACCTGCTGCTGGTTCCATTGGTTATCAACGAGAAGGTGCTTGGTGTGGTTGAGTTGGCTTCGTTCAACGAAATACCTCAGTATCAGATTGATTTTCTGCAAACCTTGGGCGAGAATATCGCATCAACAATATCGAATGTGCGGATTACCGAACAGACGAACAAGCTGCTTTCGGAGTCGAAGATGAGAGGCGAGGAGCTGTCGTCGCAAGAGGAGGAGCTGCGCCAGAATATGGAGGAGCTTCAGGCAACACAGGAGGAGTCGGTTCGTCGCGAAAGCGAAATGCGCCTGGCTATGGACGCCATCAACAACACGCTTGGCACTATCGACATCGATGTGAACGGCACAGTGATGGCGGTCAACGATATGATGCTGCGTCTGTCGCGAGTCGATATAAACGAGTTTGTCGGAAAGCAGTTTGTTGACCTTTACGTCCACTCGGAAGAAGACCGTGAGCGTTTTGAGGAGGCGTGGTCGAAAGTTTTGATGGGTGATAGCTGCAATTATGAGGTTATCAGCAACTTCCAAGGAATAGAGGTTGCATTCACTCATTCGCTCACTCCGTACATTAATCAAATGGGCGATGTGGAGCGTGTGTTCGACCTTGTGGTTAACACTACGGGCCAAAAAGAACTTAACGCGAAGATTGCCGCGTTGGCCGCTTCATATAATAAGAGTAAGGCATAAAGGATTAAAGCTACAAAAATAAAAGCGCGGAAAATCGCTTGCCGACTTTCCGCGCTTTTTCTGTTTTAATGGTTTCAATCTTACTTCACAGGCACATTCTTCAGCGTCTCGACCACCCAGCGGAAGAAACGCTCAACCGACGCAATGTTGACTGCCTCGTCGGGCGAGTGCGGGTGAACCAGGTGCGGACCGCAGGCCACCATATCCCAGTTGGGGTATTTCGAGCCTAGAATGCCGCATTCCAAACCTGCGTGAACGGCCTTGATTTCGGCTTCTTTTCCGAACACCGAAACCGAAGTGCGGCGCATCACGTCGAGAATGGCCGACTTCATATTCGGCTTCCAGCCAGGATAGCCGCCGTCGAATTCGGCCTCGGCTTCGGCCATATTGAACACGCAGCGCATCTGCTCGGCCAAATCGGCTTTTGCCGACTCAACCGACGAGCGCAACAGGCTCTTAACCACAATCTTATCGCCTTCGAGTTTCACAATCGCCAGGTTCGACGACGTCTCGACCAAGCCCGCAACATCGGCGCTCATTCGGGCCACACCGTTGGGGCAGGCATAGACGGCCTTTGTCAGGCGGCTGCCAACGCCGTCGGAAATGGCTTTTTCGGGCATTGCCGCGGGCTCAATGCTGACGCGCAAATCGGGGTCGACGGTGTTGAGCTCGGCCTTAACAATCTGCTCATATTCAGCCACATCGGCAGAAATTTTGTCGGCATAGAAATCGGGCACCAGAATGGTGGCGAACGCCTCGCGCGGAATGGCGTTGCGCAGACTTCCGCCCTGAATATCGGCCAGACGGACGCCAAACTTCGCCATAGCACCGTTCAAATATCTGAAAATGATTTTGTTGGCATTGCCGCGACCAAGGTTAATATCGATTCCCGAGTGTCCGCCGCGCAGGCCCGTGACGCTCAATTTGAACGCCTTGTGGTGCTCGGGCACGGGTTTCAGTTTGGCGTCGAAAGTGAAGGTTCCGTTGACGCCGCCAGCGCAGCCCACGCAGAGTTCGCCTTCGTCCTCATAGTCGCAGTTGATAAGCATATCGCCCTGCAAAACTCCTGATTTAATGCCATTTGCGCCAGTCATTCCTGTTTCCTCGTCGCAGGTGAAAAGCGCCTCAAGCGGGCCGTGCGCAATGTCTTTCGACGCAAGAATGGCCATTGCCGTAGCCACGCCCATACCGTTGTCGGCGCCCAGGGTTGTGCCTGTAGCCTTCACCCATTCGCCGTCGATACGCGGCTTTATGGGGTCGTTGAGCCAGTCGTGCTTGACATCGCTGTTGGCCTGCGGCACCATATCCATATGGCCCTGCAGAATGACGCCACGGCGGTTTTCCATTCCAGGCGTTGCGGGCTTGCGGATTATCACGTTGCCAATCTCATCGGCAAAAGCCTCAAGACCAATGCCTTGAGCAAAATCGAGAAGAAACTTGCGAACCTTTTCCTCGTGCTTCGACGGACGCGGCTGCTGCGTCAGTTGGTAGAAATAGTCCCAAACCGCCTTGGGTTCGAGATTCGATAGTGGATTACTCATATTAATTGATTTATTGATTAACTGATTGACTGATTTTTGATTATTCATTAATCCGATTATTTGCGCTGAACAGGGCGAACAGAATAACCATAACAGCGATTGTGGTGGCTCGATAGGAACAGGGACACGTCGGTGAAGAGACAGAGATACGCTTCGCGAGTGTTATATTCATCAAAGAGCGAAGCTGACCAATAGTAGCCAAATCTACCATGGTAGGCGGGCATAGAATCTGTGCGAAAACCTGCAGCCGGAAGAAAAATGTGGGCATCTTTCATAGAATAAAACGCTGATGGTGTGCCATAATAAAGTTCTACATCAATTGTTCCTTTATCGTCTTCGGCTTTGGCTTTATAAACTATATAACCGTATACGCCCTGATTGTTGTAGTTTGCCGTCCAAACCCAATGGCATTGGCTGCCCAATTCGTACCAATCATCAACGGTTGGTATTGAATAATCAGAGCCTAACACGGTTGTAGCGGCATCATCTTCAGGCAATAGTGTTTTAAGAGCATCGGTGTAACCATTGAAACCATATTCAGGACCATGTTCATAAATTATACTAAATATAGGTTTGTAACAGTATTTTGTAAGAGTTTTGTGCGAACCTTTGCAATGCTTATATGTCTCCCAACTGTAAACGTCTTTTGTTTCGGTTTCGCCCCATGCATAGTAATTGCCATAGTCCCACGGATTTTCGGCGCCCAAGTTGCAGGTTGCCCAAAGTGTACCACTAGAAAGTCCTAAATCAACTAAGGGTAAAGTTGCATCAACAAATTCTGCACTAATGGTTACATTGCTTGTATCTATGGCTATTTTACGTGGATTATAGTAGTTGCCATCGCTCCATTTGTTAAAATAATAGCCATCGGCAGGAACGGCCCTAAACACAACTGTATCACCTTTTTTGTATTTGCCATTTTGTCCTTTAACAGTTCCGCCTTCGGTGGCAGTAACCTGAACCTTATATTTACACCCCGCAAACACTATAGAAAGCAATGCAAACAATGCGAAAGATTTCAATAATCTGTTTCTCATAGTAACGTTTCTAAGAATTCATTAATCCGATTATTTGCGCTGAACGGGGCGAACAGATAGACCACAAAAGCGGTAGTAGGCGTTCGACGAATCCACTTCGCGGTTGTTGTTGAAGACGCAAAAACGCGCATTGAACGGACCGTACTCGAAGAGAGAAGCCGACCAGTAGAAACCACTCGAACCCGCGTCGTAGTTGTCCGCATTACCGTAGTAACCGGCAGCCGGAAGAAAAACATGGGGATCGGATAAAGAATAAGGCGCTGACGGGGTGCCAGAAACATACATTTTCGTTCCTTTGTCATCCGCAGATTTTGCTTTGTAAACTATACAACCACTCACATTCTGATTATTGTAATTCGTCGTCCAAACCCAATAGCACTCTCTGCTCAATTCTTCCCAATCGGCAGCGGTAGGCATTGAATAATCAGAACCTAACACGGCTGTGGCTACATCATCGGCTGCTTCAAGAGTGGTAAGAGTGTCGGTGAAACCGCCATTGCCCCACTCATCAATGAAACAGTATTTTGTAAGAGTTTTGTACGAGCCTTTGCAATACTTATATGTCTCCCAACTGTAATCGTCTTTTACATCTGTTTCGCCCCACGCGTAGTGATTGCCATAGTCCCACGGATTTGCGGCACCCACGTTGCAGGTTGCCCATTTAACTCCGCTTGGCAATCCTAAATCAACAACATCACCATTGTCGTTGTCGGCATAAGACGCAAACACAATTGCAAGCAATGCAAACAATGCGAAAGATTTCAATAATCTGTTTCTCATAATAGTAACGTTTTTAAGAATTCATTAATCCGATTATTTGCGCTGAACAGGGCGAACAGATAGACCACAGTAGCGGAAGTAGTTGTTCGACGGATTCGTGCCGACGCTGCCGAAGTAGCAGTAATCCGCGCTGAGCGGGTTGCCATCGTTGAGCGAAGCCGACCAGTAGAAGCCGTAACCAGCGTAGTCGAGATCCGTATTGCTGCGGTAACCGGCAGCCGGAAGAAAAATATGGGCATCTTTCAAAGAATAAGACGCTGACGGTGTATCGCCGCCATAAACTTTTGTTCCTTTATCACCTGCTGATTTTGCTTTGTAAACTATGCAACCACTTACACCCTGCCCGTTGTAATCCGAAGTCCAAACCCAATAACATTGGTTGCCCAATTCTTCCCAGTCGGCTTTGGTTGGCATCGAATAATCAGAGCCAATGACGGCTGTGGCAACGTCATCTGCCAATTCAAGTGTTGTGAGAGCATCGGCGAAACCATCATTGCCACAACTTGCTGAGTTACAATATTTGGTTAACGTTTTGTTTCCACCATTGCAATATTTATAGGTACTCCATGAATAATTGGTTTTGGTTTCGGTCTCGCCCCATGCATAATAATTACCCTTGTCCCACGGATTTGCAGCACCCACGTTGCAGGTTGCCCATTTAACTCCGCTCGGCAATCCCAAATCAACAACATTGCTATCGCTGTTGTTTTCATCATCGTCTTTGGTACAAGACGTAAACACTGTTGCAAGCAATGCAAACAATGCGAAAGATTTCAATAATCTGTTTCTCATAATAGTAACGTTTTAAGAATTCATTAATCCGATTATTTGCGCCGAACAGGACGAACAGATAGACCACAGTAGCGGTTATAGTCGCTCGTCGGATACACTTTGCGGCCGTAGAAACTGCAGTAACGAGTGTCGCTCGGTTTGCCCTCGCTGAGCGAAGCCGACCAGTAGCGGCCGATCGAACCATCGCTGTTGATGTTCTTATTGATGCGGAAACCGGCAACCGGAAGAAAAATGTGGGCATCTTTCAAAGAATAAGACGCTGACGGTGTGCCTTCAGCATACACTTTTTCCCCTTTATCGCCTGCCGATTTTGCTTTATAAACTATGTAACCACTTACTCCCTGATTGTTGTAATTCAACGTCCAAACCCAATAACATTGGCTGCTCAATTCGCTCCAATCATCAACATTTGGCATTGAATAATCTGAGCCTAACACAGCCGTGGCTGCGTCATCAGCCGATTCAAGTGTGGTAAGATTGTCGGTGAAACCATTGTTGCCATATTCTGCATCGTAACAATATTTTGTAAGAGTTTCGGCCGAGCCATTGCAATGCTTATATGTCTCCCAACTGTAATCGTCTTTTGTTTGGGTTTCGCCCCAAGCATAGTAATTGCCATAGTCACATGGGGCGGTGGCGCCTAAATTGCAGGTTGCCCATTTAACTCCGCTTGGCAATCCCAAATCAACAACATTGCTATCGCTGTTGTCATTACTGTTTTCATCATCGTCTTTAGAACAAGACACAAACACTGTTGCAAGCAATGCAAACAATGCGAAAGATTTCAATAATCTGTTTCTCATAATAGTAACGTTTTTAAGAATTAACGAAATATGTTTTTAGCAAATATACAATTTGCCATTCATCTCTCCGAACCTTTTTTCATCTATTTTCCACCTGCGTCAAACACTATTGTTTTTGAATTACTAGAAAACTGCTATATTTACACATCATTAAATACTTACCATTATGAAAAAACAACTTCTGCTGATTGCAACGGCATTGTTTGCAGCCGGTTGCTCACAAAAATCCGATTACGAATGCCAATTCACTTTGAACGGTGAAACTCACCTGACATTCAATTTCACTAATGTGGACAAACCTGATTCGTTCATATTTGGCTATCATCAATCGTTCCCGCTAGATCAACACAAATTTATACTCAGCATTGAGAGCGACACAACTTTTGAATTTACATTACCGCTGAACCATCCGGCTGAAGCGACTTGTCAATTTAGAAGCGATTATTCATATTTTAATATTTTTTTGGTTCAAAACGAGTCTCTTACGGTGAATGTGGATATCGCAAACAAAGACGCAGAGTTTATTGGTTTCACAAAACCGATTTGCGAATATCTATCTTATCATCCAACCTCGCTAGATGAAGATTATGACGAAGACGCGTCGTGTTTTGCAAAAATTGATAAAGCGTTCCTGTCGAAACAAAAAACTTTGGATTCCGCGTATGCAGCCAGACAGGTGCCAAAATGGTTTTATGATTTTGAAAAAGAATGTCTTAATATAAAAGAATATGCAATAAAATATTCTTATGCACAAAATATCGGATTGTGTGACAGTCTTCGCAAGGCTATTCCGCTATATAACAGCAAATACGAATGGATAGATGAATATTCTTTTGAATATCTTCCATTCTACCACAGCAATAGGTTCGACACAATTTTGGGACCTTATACCAGCCGAGAAGACCATTGCGAATATGTGCAAGACAACTTCAACCACATAAAGGCAGGTTTGCCGGAAAATACTACGTCTCACTTTGTTGCAGCAAGATTGTCTCATTATTTGTATTTTCTTAAAAAGGCGGGGACTGTATCGGAATACGAACAAGAGAATAAATATCTGAACAAACTGCTTGCCGCAAACTCAAGTTTGATAAAGGACACTGCAATGTTGAATTACATTGTCAATGAGCAAAGAAACATCTATAACGACCTGCTTACGCGAAATACACTGAAGCCCGGCGACAAGGCAGCGAACTTCTACTTGAAAAACGTTGACGACAAGAGTGTTTCGCTGTCGGATTTTGCAGGCAAATTGGTGCTGCTCAACTTTTGGGACACACACTGCTCGGCTTGCATTGCCTCAATTCCGAAAAAGAACGCACTTGTTGAGAAATTCGGCAAGCAGGGCTTTGAGTTGGTGAACATCTGCCTCGACAACGCCCCCGACGTGTGGCGTCAGATTATCAACGAGCACCATCCGCTTGGCGAGCAACTGATTTGCAAAGGCCAGTGGGAAAAGAATTTACGCGACAAATATATGATTTCGGGCCGGCCGCATTTTGTTTTGGTCGACCGCAACGGACTCATCATCGCAAACCACGTGAAGGGCGATTCGTTGGAAGTTTATATTGAGCAGAATATCGGAAACAAGTAATTTGCTTTCGTTGGTTGGATGTTCTAAACCAACACGCATAAAAACAAAAAATCCTGCCAGACAATGTTTGGCAGGATTTTTTTTAATACACTCTAAACTTTACTCCTTACTCTCTACACTTTACACACTTCCCACTACCCTTTCCTATAATTCTGCTCCCACTTCCAAGCCGAGAGCGTCATATCGTCGATTGAGAGTTCGGCTTTCCAGCCCAGTTCGTTATTGGCAATGGTGGTATCGGCCCAAATCTGCTCAATGTCACCCTCGCGGCGGTCGGCAATCTTATAGTTGAGTTTCAAACCTGATACTTTCTCAAACGATTTTATCACCTCGAGCACCGAATATCCATTCCCCGTGCCAATGTTAAACACCTCGAAATCAGCCTTATTCTTACCGCCAATCATACGGTCGATTGCGGCAATGTGAGCCTTTGCCAAGTCAACAACGTGAATGTAATCACGAATGCAACTGCCGTCGGGCGTGTTGTAGTCGTCGCCAAAGACGCTCAACTGCTGACGGATTCCGTAGGCCGTCTGCGTAATGAACGGCATCAGGTTGTTTGGCACACCGCGCGGCAACTCGCCAATCAATCCCGACGGGTGAGCGCCAATGGGATTGAAATAGCGCAGAGCAATGCCGTGCAGGTTTCCGCCTTCGGCCTTGATAGTATCGCGTAAAATATTCTCGCACACTTGTTTAGTGTAGCCGTAAGGCGATTCGGCAGGCTTTATTGGCGCCGACTCATCGACAGGCAGTTTGTCGGGCTGACCGTAAACCGTGCACGACGACGAGAAGACAATGTTCTGCACCCCGTGCCGCGACATCGACTCGAGCAGATTGATAAGCGACGTGAGATTGTTGCGGTAGTAAGTTAGCGGAATCTTCACCGACTCGCCCACCGCCTTCGACGCAGCAAAATGGATAACGCCCTTTATATCAGGTTCTTTATCAAAGAGTTCATCAACTTTGGCGGCATCTTTCAAATCAAATTCGTAAAACGCCGGACGAGTGCCTGTAATCTGCTCAATGCGGTCAACGATAAAACGTTCGGAATTCGACAGATTGTCCACAATCACGACCTGATAGCCCTGCCCGATTAGTTCGCAAACCGTGTGCGAGCCAATGTAGCCTGTGCCGCCGGTTACCATTATTTTACCTTTCATATCACTCAATATCAAAATTTTCGGTTTTCAAATTGCAATAATACCTGCCGCTTGTCGCGGTGAACTTCAAAACACAATAATCGGGGTCGGTCACACCAAGTTTATAAAACCGCGTGTCGCCACGTTTCCAAATCATTTCCTTCGATTTTTCGTCAGTCAGGACTTCCATCTTTCCTTTCAGCATAACACCGATATATCGTATTAAACCTTTGTGATAGAAGTAGATACTTGCGTTTGGATTGTTCCTATACTGACTGACACGCATTGACGAAGTATTGGTTGAAAAGTAGAACTCCTTCAGTTCCACCCTTTTACGCGGGTTCAGCATTGCCTTCACATTCGGATAATTCTCATTATCAATAGAGCAGACAAAGGCAACTTTCTGTCTGTCAATAAATTTCTCTATTTTCTTTAAATCCATAGATTTATTTTTCCTCCTATAAATAACGCAAAAAACGGCGATTATTTCGCTAAATCACGAAATTCTCCTCGCTCCGTCGCCAATCACGACCTCGTAAATCACGGGTTCGTTGCCGTCTGGCGTTTTGTATACAGCCTTAATAGCACGCTCAAAATCAGCCACTTTCGATTTCTCAACAAGTGAGATTGTGCAGCCGCCGAATCCGCCGCCCATCATTCGTGAGCCAAGAACGCCAGGCACCGTCCGCGCAATGGCGACCAACTGGTCCAACTCCTTGCAACTGACCTCAAATTTGTGGCTCAAACCCTCGTGCGAGCCGTACATAAACTGCCCGAATGCGGCAAAATCGTTGTTAGCCAAGGCTTTGCAGCCTGCTATCAGGCGCTCGTTCTCCTCAACAATGTACGAGCAACGACGGTAAACCACATCGCCAAACTCCTGACAATGAGCGTTGAGCATCTCCATTGTAGCATCACGCAACGAGCGCACACCGCTGTAGTATTTTTGCAGAATCCTCACTCCCGCCTCGCACTCCGCGCGGCGCTTGTTGTACTCCGACGACGCCAACTCGTGCTTTACGCCTGTGTTGACAAGCACAAGCAAGTGATTGGTTGTATCGAGCGGAAAATACTGAAAATCAAGGCTTCGACAGTCCAAGCGAACCACGTGGCCGGCCTTTCCGTGCATCGACGCAAACTGGTCCATAATGCCGCAATTGACGCCGGCGTACTCGTGCTCGGCCATCTGCGCGAATTTGGTCATATCGAGCCGCGAGCAGCCCAAACCGAACAAATCGTTGATTGCAAAGGCCATTCCCACCTCGATTGCCGCCGACGATGACATTCCCGCGCCCAACGGCACATTGCCGCCGAAAACGCAGTCGAACGCAGGCACGCGCTTGCCCGCCTTGGCAAACTGCGCCACCACGCCCAAAAGGTAATTGGCCCATGCCGTATCACTTTTTTTAATGTTATCTTCTTCAGTTTCAAACTGTTCGTTCAAATCGTAGGCGAAAAAGCGGTAGCGCCCCACACTGTTCGGATTCACGGCAAAAACAATCTGCTTGTCGACAGCCGCCGGCAGCACAAAACCTTCATTATAATCGGTATGCTCGCCAATCAGGTTCACCCGTCCCGGCGCACAATACATCACTGGCTCCGCACCGAAAACCTTGCAAAACTTATTCCTAATCTGTTGTTCCACAGTATTTTCTAATCTTTAAACCGATAGTAGTAAGCGCCTTTCCGCGACACCTTTGTGTCCTTCTCAGTGAGTTTTTCGAGCGCATCGAAAGCCATCACCTTGCGGCGGAAATTCCCTGGGTCGAAATCTTTGAAAAATATTGAGTTATAGATGTTTCGCAGTTGCAGGATGGTGAATTTTTCGGGCAGCAATCCGCGACCAACAAGATTATGATTGGCATCTGTGCGCAACTTCTCAAAAGCCGCGTCAAACATATCGCCGTGGTCAAAAATCAGCGTGGGCAGCGACTTCACCGGCCACCACCGCGCCCCAAACTCCGACGAGAGTTTCATCCTCTCCTCGTTGATGAAAACCAAAGCGTAAAAGACAATGCTGATAACACGTCCGCCCGGGTCTCG
>JAEEGJ010015609.1_pt1 | contig 17663 bp, 12 predicted proteins | sample 8958761 | NCBI WGS metagenome assembly JAEEGJ01 (sample SAMN16246546, study PRJNA631951) | gut metagenome | biome: gut microbiome; feature: rumen; material: RS-attached | host: Bos | place: Iran: Karaj | collected 2018-10 | reverse complement strand
GTATTTCGTGACGAGGATCTTGTCGCCGTTGGGCACACCGACGATCACGGCGGGGGCGATCACCGGATAGATAACGTTGCCGCAGTCGCAGCGGAGGGCACGTTCCTTGTCATCGGGACGGGTCGGTTTTCCGCACCTTCCGCAGTATTTGAAATTGCCGTACCAGTGGGCAAGATGAAGGCCGGTGTAGACCGCAAGCGGCATGTATTTCTCCGCAAAGCCTTTGCCGCGAAGTGTCCTGACATTGATGTACTCAAAGCCTTCAGGGATGTTCTCGGGGGAGACAGCACCTCGGTACAAGAAGAAATTCTTGTCGCCGTCGATGGTGAAAAGGAAGACCGGATCATCCGCGCTGATGCCTTTAAGATCAGACAGGCGCGGAAGCGTCTCGCCTTTGATCAGCAGGTCGAGGCCGCTGAAGGAGAAAATGAGGCTGTTCTCATCCGGCCGCTTTGAAGGGTCAAAGCGGTTGTTGAGCTTGTGAGGGTATATGTCCTGGATCACTTGATCACCACCGTTCCGTTGAGTCCGTCCACTTCGACAATGTCGCCTGTCTTGAGGACAGTCGTCGCGTTGCCGCAGCCCACGACCGCGGGGATACCGAATTCCCTGGCGACGATCGCGGCGTGCGAAAGGGGCGCGCCGATATCAGTAATTATAGCGGAAACTTTCGGAAATACTCTCGTCCAACCTATATTTGTAGCGCCAGTAACAAGGATCTCGCCCGGCTCGATCTCGTCTATCCTGTCGATGCCTTCGATCACGCGGACCTTTCCGGTGACCTTGCCGGCCGCGCCCGGGAAGCCCTTTATCGCGGAATCCGATACATTGACATCGGCTCCGCTGCGGTAGAAATCGTTCCTCCGGTTCGGATCAGAAAGCCACTCGGAGGGCTCGAAACGCCCGATTATCACGTTCGGGAAAGGCGGATTAGTAAGATTCTTTTCGTAGCTTGCTTTGCGCGCCGGGATGAAAGAGAGCACGGAAGTGTCGCCCTTCGTGAGCGCGATCGACTCTTTGATATAGAGCATGAAAACGTCGTCGCCCAGGCCGTTTGCCCGGCCGACACCAAGGAGCCATTCACGCATTACGCAAAGCGACCACACGCCTTTTGCGCGGAAGTCCTCGCGGAAAGCATTCGATCTTGCAAACTTGGCGATCATCTTTTTGACCTTGCGGGCCTTTGAAGGATTTGCTTTGATGAACTCGTCGAGTGCTTTGCCGAACTCCGCCTCGCTCTTTGCCTTGAGCTCGTGCGCGCTGACGCCCTGAGTCTTGTAATCTTCGATCGCGAGCTTTACATAGTTGTCTGTCTCATAAGGATGCTTTTCGGAAAACTCCATCTCGTTGACGGCACGCTGACCGCAGGTCCTCATGAACTCTTCTTCGGTAATCTTGCCGCTTATCACGTCTTCTAACATCAGAAGCGGCTTCATGCTCTCGATGACGCCCAGGCAGCCGCCGAGCAGGGCGTTTGCGGTCTGCTCGCCCGTGAGCTTCACGATCTTTTTACGCATGCTGAAAAGATCCATGATGTTTGTTCCTGACGCGGACATGAACGAGGCCAGGCCGTCGCTCAGCTTCTGCGCGAGCACGTCACAGCCGTATCTGTACAACTCTTCGTTTGTTTTAAGCCCGCGGATCTCGCCGATCAGCGCCCTGCAGATATCGGGGAAGTTATCCACCATCTCTTTCTTTTGCGCTTTGCTCAGACGGCACTTGTGACCCTTTGCCTTTGCGCCGGTTACGATCTCCCAAAGGTTCTTGCGGAACTTTTTTCCGCTGAAAGGGAAGACCGGAACATTCTGGCCTTCAGGAAGATTTCCGACGAGGTCTTTTACCGCACCGAAAGCCTTTTCTTCCTTCATGCCCATCGCTATGAGCATCGAGCAAAGAACGCTGACGTTCATGTAGGCCTGGCCTTCGACAGACTCGAGCCAGTGAGGCAGATAAAGCACGTTGTTTATTATCTCGAGCATGCTGTATGTCGCGGGTGTCAGCGGCTTCATAAAGATCTCACCGACGTTGGTCTTGGTGAGCATATATTCTCCGGCCTTGGATCCGTTGATCCTGAATGCAGCCGTATTGCCTCTTTTGAGAGTCGTGACGGGGCGCGCCTGGAGGATGTAGAGCCTGCCTTCGGAGACGGCCCACTCGATATCGACTTCTAAGTCATATTCATCCCTGATCTTTGCCGCGTATCTGTAGAGCCGGCGGGCGTATTTCTTCATTGCGGCATCGCCTGAATAAGAGTACTTGACCGCGTCTATCCTGAATTCTTTGGCATTTTTTTGGCCCGAAACGAGCGCCTCGCCTTCGCCTTCAACGAAGTTGCCGACCATGTATCTGCTGCTTCCGGTTATTGCATCGGCGGTGAAAAGAACGCCAGCAAATAAAGGCTTTACGAACCTTTGGACTACGACCGCGATATCGCTTGCCGATACGTTTGCATTGTTAAGGTATTCTTTTACGCGCGCATTGCCTGCTGAAGAGATGACAGTCCTGACAGCTTCTTCAAGGCCATCTTTTGCAACGTCAGTGACGGTCTCATACTGGCCGGCGAAAGAGTTGTCCGAACCGTCCTCGTTCAGGGCGGACGAACGCACTGCATAGGTATATTTGTCCGGTAAAGATGAGAGCGCGTTGCGGATTTCATCCATTGCTTCTTCAGACTTCGTGCCGGCTAAGATCACAACGCCCTCAGGGACGGGAAGCCCCATCCTCGTCATGCGGATCAGAGATGCGCCTTTGCCGCCGCAGAGCGGGAGCGCCTGATCCGGAGTATTGCTGAAGGGATAAACGCTTTTCACGCTGTGACCTCCGGTAAGAGCAGGTCAATGCGCATGTTGACGTAATGCTTGAGCTGTCTGTCTTTGGTGAGGTTGATGCCCATGTCACGCGCTAAGTCGTCCTTGCGGTAGATCATCAGCTGCATCATGGTGGACATCTCATACGCTATGAGACGGCATTCCTTGTCGGTCTTTGTGCCTTTGAAATGCTCTTTTACATAGCCGTAGCTGAAGGACTCCTCGGACAGGTCGCGCCCGAAAACGACCAGGTTCGTGATAGCCTTTGTCAGTTTGTGGTTTTCGATCAGGAACTTCGCGACGAGACAGTGGAGTTTCTTGAGTTTTTCCTTGGGCGAAAGGGAAGAGTTGACGATCGAGAAGACCAGCTTGTCGGTGAGAGCTTCCTTGTATTTTCTGTGGAAAACCTCGTAGATCAGGCTCTCGCGTGAGCCGAAGCAGTAGTTTATCATGGCGGCCTGCATGCCGGATTCCTCGGCTATCTGTCTCGACGTAACCTTGAACGGGTCGTCACAGCCGTCGATCAGCTTGGATGCCGCGGCTATCAGCTTCTCTTTTGTGATCTCAGTCTTAACTTCTTTTTGCATGCGGGTCACCTCGATTATTAAACACGTTTAATAAAGGGTAACACCCTGCGGTTTCTGTGTCAACGGCGGGCAGAAGAAGCGGGGCCATGCAAGAAAATCAGTAACCCATTTCCTTGAGTTCGCTTACGATACCGACATAGAATGGAACGATGTCGCTGACCTCGGTCTCGGTGGAGGGAGCGCGTCTGGTGAATCTCCTGCGCCTGATATCTACAACATCGGCGTGGGAAATGCCGCGCCTTCGGGCGGAAGTGCGTACGCCCCTGAAGTTGGCCCAGTGCATGGAATCCGTGGAGACCAGGCCGTCATTGTCGCCGTCGAATCTCTTGACAATGGGTTGCGTGATGCAGAAAATCGAATCCGAGAACGCGCCTTTTACCTTAAAGCCGTAGCTCTGGCAAAGGATATCTGACGGCGTGGGGTTGTCTTTGTTGAATTGCTCGGCAGTCTTTGTGGTGAGTATGTCGAAGCAGGCGTAGCTGTCCGGGTGCTTGTCGCCCAGAAGCCTCATCCAGAGGTCGTTGCCCTTGGCTGCTAGCTTTACCATCCACTTGGGCGCGCTCATAAGGAAATCTACGGTATGCGAGCCGTGGTGCGGTGTGTCGATCGTGGTGATCGAAGCGATCTTGTCTTTATATCCGTGATTTGCGAGCCACCTGGATTCAAGGCCGCCCTTGGAATGCGCGAGGATATTTACTTTCGGGGCACCGGTAAGCTTGAGTACCTCGTCAAGGCTTTTCGCGACGGTCAGAGCATTGCCCTCGACAGAGCCGACCGCATCCTGGTTCCCGAAAAACACATTCGCTCCGTGAGACTCAAGCGCTTTGGGGATCCTGCCCCAATAGCACAGATGCTTTCTGTCACGGAATCCCATTCCGTGAACCATTAATAACGGATACTTCAAACAGCAGTCATTGCTACTCATACATTAATCTCCCCTTAGGTTTCCGGCCTATATGGGGAGAATAACACGGTATTATACAATGTTCAATACTGAATTTAGATTAAGAGCGCTTTTCCGCAGATTTGCCCAAAAGATCAGATGGCTTCATCTTTAGCGGGCTTGATCGAATCGATCTCGCTCTTCATGCTGAGCTTCAGGTTGCGGATATCGATATCATTCTGAATATCAAGGAAATAGCGGTCAGATACACCGAAATATTTTGCAAGACGAAGCGAAGTATCGACTGTGATCTTCCTGTCATCGCTGAGTATTGCCTGTATCCTGGAGACCGGGACGTGTATTTCCTTAGCTAATTTGTATGCAGTAATATCCAACGGCTTCATGAAATCCTCTCTGAGAATCTCGCCTATCGTGGGAGTAGAAATCAAATGATCAACCATAATCTTGTCCCTCTCTGTCTCCCTGAAGTGCTTCAAGATGATTCCCGGGAGGGACTTTGAGATCCTCCAAACATCCTGCATTGCTTATCAAGATCAGCTTTCTCAGCGCAATTCGTTGAATATCAACCGGGAGCTTCTTTGAAAAGACCTGATTGAAGATCTTCTCAGTCTCTTTATCAGCGAAGCTTTTTATCATATGACAATTATACACGCAACACGTGTATACGTCAAACGGGTACAGCCTGAATTAAGCTTTTTTAGAAGAGGATTTGCCCAAAACCTTCAAAGCCACAAATGCGATGGCAAGGCCGGCGGTTGTTACGGCGAGGCTGACAATGAGCATGAAATGCGGTCCTCTGATGTCCAAGAGGCGCCCGCAGATAAGGCTTGAGAAAACGCCGCCCAGAGTGATCGAGCAGTTGATATATGCCTGGCCTTTGACCTGGTCGAACTTGGCCATTGTCTGATTTACAAAGTACGCGCCCGCGGGGATGAATACGGCATAAGCAAACATCTGCATCGCCTGGCTGATATAGACGACGGTCATATTGGGCGCTATCAGCATCAGCAAAGTCTTGATGAGGAAGGCGGCCGCAGAGATGAGAAGAAGATTTTTCACGGAGATCTTCTTCATTATCTTGTCGATCAAGGCCATCGTCGGGAGCTCCAGGAGAGCGGCGATGAAGACGGCCGTGCCCATGGAAGCTTCGGTTCCGCCCAGGGGCGTGATTATCTGGATCATGTAATCGTTGATGGCGTTGTGCGCGAAAAAGAAACACACGCCTGCAACAACGAAGAGCATGAATGCAGGATATGTTTTAGTGAAGACCAGGAGATTATTGTGCGCGACACCGGTCTCTTCTGACGAAGCCACTGAAGGAACTTCCGGCTTTTTGAAGAAATAGAGCACGACCAGCGCGACCGTCAGGAAGATGATGTCTAAGATCATGAGGATGTTGACGCCGAATCTTCCGATCGCCATGCCGGTAAAGACCGAAACGACCGCGAAGCCACAGGATCCCAGTCCCCTTGCGAGACCGTAGTAGATGTGGCATCCGGCTGCCTCATACTCGAAATACATCGCCGTGATTATCGGCTGGTAGACCATCTGTACCATGTATATCAGCGCGAAGATAATGAATATCACCACAACTCCGCTCTTGATAAGGAGGAGCAGGACTGAGCCTGTCAGGAGCAGCGCCGTTGACGCCATTGAGACGTTGCGGTTCGTGAGTCTGCCCTGCTTGTCGATGAGACCTGCGACGAACGGCTGGAAGATAACGGAAAGGATGTTTGCGAGCGCAAGCGTGATGCCGATCAGGGTGTTGGTAAAGCCCTTTTCGAGCAGGAAAACGGACGCGTAAGCATGGATCCCGCTGTACACAGCGAAATACGTCGCGTTGATGATGATATATCTCAATGTCCAGAAACGGCGTTTTTGTGTCATGCGGGAATTATACTATTTCGCGGGCTGCAAGTGTTGCAGATTGACCGCACAAATATCACGCATCAGGGAGAATCGCTGATTTGAACAGGTTTTCTGCAGATGCTAAAATATGTCGGAAATCAAAGGGGACGCCGGAATGGAAAACAATGACACCGTGACAAACTTAATAAACGAGCCTGTCTGGGTCGTTGCCCAGGTCCTGTCGGGCAAGGAGGAAGAAGTCCGCAAAGCTTGTGCGGATATGCTTTCCGGTGATGTTTTAGAGGACATTTTCGTTCCGAGGCAGGTCAGGCTCAAAAAATACAAAGGCGAATGGCGCAGGGAAAGAAGGCCTTTATATCCGGGCTATGTCTTCATGGTGACAAAAGATCCGCTATCGCTCGAAAAGGCCCTGATCAAGGTTCCCGGCCGCCACCGTCTGCTCAAGGCGGATGACATAATACTCACCGTAAGCGAAGAAGAAAAAGCTTTCCTCAAGAGGCTCGGCGGCAGCAGTAATGTCGTTGATATCTCAACCGGCTACAAGGAGGGCGACGTGATAAAGATCCTTTCGGGCCCTATGGTCGGATTGGAGGGTCACATAATACACGTGGACCGCCATAAGCGTCTTGTAACGATAAACGTTTCACTGTTCGGAAGATCGGTCAAGACAACGCTCGGTCTTGAACTGACATATAAGAAGCCGGAGGTGCCTTCAGTATAGGCTATTTGTCATAGTACGGTTTCGGAATTGACATATTCAATTAAGTATACTGATGGCATATGGAGAAACGATTCACTGCCAAAACCGAAGATAACAGCATTTCCGATGCACCTGACAGGAAGGCCGGACTGGTCTTGCTCATAATTTCAGGTGCTCTTATCCTGGCTATCGGTTTCGCGGTCGCGGCGGCAGTGAAGATAAAGAACAATGCCAAAACGTCCGAAAGCACGGGAGAGACGACATCCCAGACCGCTACCGAGCCTTCGCAGTCAGCTGTTCCGGTCGAATATTTCGGAGGCACTTATCCTGACGGCACTGTCCCGACAGACATAATGTCGCTTTCATGGGGAACGCCCTCTTCCGAGATAAAGGTCAAATATCCCGACGTGTTAAGCGAGGATCCTTCTTCGCTGAAGAATGAGGCGGACACGGTGAACCTTACATATTCAAGAAAGGCCAGAGTCGGCGGATTTGATTTCTCGCATGTTGTGCTCAGTGTCGACAGGCGCGAGGGCCTCTACGCATTTAGCTACCTGCTGGACAAAGACCGCTATGCGGAAGTTAAGGAAGCGCTTGGCGAGGAATTCGGGAAACCGGTCTTCAGGAGCGGCGATTCGTCTTACTGGAACCTTGAAGGCGACGTGCTGATGTATCTGACCTTAAGGACGGTGGAGGCTGACAAGCAGGAACACACTTTCCTGCAATATATATATGTAAAAGAGAAAAAGAGCAGCTCGGTGCCACCGAAGACCCCGGTCCTGACTTTGGGAATGACGGTCGAGGAAGTCCGCAAGAGGAAGATGAATGCCGAGAAGTTCGAGACAGCATTGGACGGCACGGAGACCTACATCGTAAACAGGGAATACGATATCTCTTCTGATACCAATCTCGGAAAATTCGCTCCGGCTGATACCTATGCTTCCGCCGTATTCCTTTATTTCGATCCCAAGGTCGACCTGACATCCTACTCGTTCGTGGTGAAGGGCGATCATCTGTATGAGGTGCGCGAAAAGATCGCAAACGAATACGGCAACCCTTCGATTATCCGCGATTTCAGCTCGCAGTGGAACTTAAACGACGGCAAGGCGTACATCACTGTAAGCTACGGAAGGATGAGCGGAAGCGGCCGCGGATTCGGAACGGAGATAAGATATACCTGCACGACAGAGAAATATAATGCGCTCGAAAAGGTGAAGGCCGTCGGCAGAGCTACCCGCAAAGGCATGAAATACAAGGCCGTCAAGAGCGAGATAGGCAAGTACCGTCCTGCCGAGAACATAAACAAAAAGGGCAACGGCACAATGACCCTCATAAACAACGACGGCGCTGACATAATCGTTTTCGGTGTCAGGGTAAGATCTGTCGAGATCGAATTCAGGAAAAACGTAGTCACGGACGTTTACTACATCTTTGACGGAAGCTCATATGAATCCATCAAGATGAATATCGAGACCAACTACGGTCCGGGTGAGGCAAAGCTCAGATTCAAGGACCACATAAAGCGTTATCTCTGGCAGCCTAAGACTACAGAAAACAATAAGTTCACGAAGATAATGCTTGACTATGTCCAGTTGAAAACGAATCCGAAGTGCAGGGTCCACTATTACGGGTGAGTCTTTGTAACACTGTTACGTCAGATCCCCAGGACTCCTTTGATTATAAGGAATAACAGTAACAGCCACAAAGGTATCGCGAAGATCGTGATTATCTTTAATGAAGTGAGAGAATCCTGGTAGTGTCTGCTGTAAGGATATATCTCGAGTGATTCTTTCATGTGCTTATATACGACAGGGATAATGGCCGGGAAAAGCACGCATAAAGCGACAGAGATGTTCTCCAGGCGCATTTCCCCGGGGGTGAGCTCTTCTGTTGCTCCTGTTTCTGATCTTTTCGCGGGCGCCGATGACTGACCTGCGTTGTTCACGACAAACGGAGACTCATGGGTCCGGTTGTTGAAAGAAGATGCGGGATTGGTGAAATCCTCATAAGAAGAGTCAGTCCTGACGGGACGGTCGGGATCGTTGTAAGGCTTTCTGACGGGAGCAGCACCGGAACCTGCTCTTGCGCCTGTGTTTGCAGCGGCTTTGGCAGCAGCTGCAGCGGCGGCCGCGCGTGCGGCTTTCCTGGCCTGTTCTTCTTCCTTGGCGCGCTGGGCGGCACGCTTGGATGAGAGGGAATTATCGTATTTGAGCTTTTTCGCCGGATCAGACAGAACGGTGTAGGCCTCGTTGATCTCGGCCATACGCTTTTCAGCGGACATATCGTCAGGGTGAAGATCGGGGTGCCAAAGCTTGACAAGCTTGCGGTAAGCCTGCTTCAACTCTTCGGGAGTCGCGTTCTCCGGGACTCTTAGTACGCTGTATAGTGTAGTCTCATGAGCCATATCGTCATTATACAGTGTTTACTTTAATCGAAGTTTAAATATTTAAGGTGTACCGCCGTTGTTGCCACCCTGGTTCTGATTGTCTGTCTTTGGCGTTGGCTTTTTAGTAGGCGTAGCCTTCTTTTTCTTCGGCTTGGGTGTAGCCGTAGCTTTCTTTTTCTTGGGCTTAGGTGTAGCCGTAGGCCTGTTTACCTTAGGTGTCGGGGTTGCCTGCTTGGGGCTGCCCGTAGGAGTGACAACGTTTCCACTGACATAAAGCTTATGTCCGTTGAGCTTTACGTTGTTCATATCGCCTGCGAAAGAAGTGATGTGCGTATCTTCGGTAAGTGTCCAGGTGCAGTCGGCACCGAGATTTACATAGACAATACCCTGCTCATTAGAGATCTGCTCTCCGTCAGCGCTGACGATATTGCCGCTGAATGTTCCCGTGAAAGAAGCACCGTTGGAGAAGTTGATCGTGAGCTTGCCTTTCTTGGCTACGAGGATCTTTCCGTCAAGGGCTGTCTTGGTAACATTGAAGATCGCGACGTTCTCGTTGCCTTCCCATCCGTCGGGTGAGACAGACAGTATGATCTTGTCCTTATCCTCGTTTACGAGAGTAATACCGCTGATGTTGATAATGCCGTTGGTGTTGGTGACATGGAAAACGTGACCGCTCTTGCTGGTAAGTGTTCCGCGGGTCATGGTAAAGGACGTCGTGCCTGTAGCACCGTTCGCAGATGCGGATTGGTGAACGAGGATCGAGCTTGGGATCTTTGCTTTTTCTGAGCGCTTTGTGTGATTTGCAGTAACGTTGGTATCAGCAAGGCTTACCTCGTTCTTGCCGTTTACGACAACGCCTTCGGAAGAATTGGCAATAAGATTTGCTCCGCCGCTGATATTGACTGTCGCGGTCGCGTAGAGTGCGGGTGAATAACTGCCTTCAGTGGTATATGTGCCGCCTTTGATGTTGACGTTTTCGCCTGCATTGACTGTAGCGACTGCGGGAGATGACTCGCCGCTTGTCGTTATCGTGAGATTGGAAGCGGTTGTCTTTGCGCCTTTTGCGGATACGAGACCGCAAGCGTTTGAGCCTGTCGTCGTGATCTTCGAATCTGCAATATTAAATGTTGTTCCGTCGCCTGAATTACCGTTCTGCTCGCCAAATCCCGCATAAGCGAAAACACCGTTTGCGCCCTTGCCTTCGGTCGTGATGGTTCCGCCCGTGATATAAGCGCTTGATCCGCCCATTGCAAGGAATGCGGCATTGACGCCATAGCGTCTGCTGTAATCGTCTGAACTTGTATCACCGGATTTTCTGATGACAGGGTTGGTCAGTGAGACCTTGATCTTCTTGCCGTTTACGATAAGAGCGCTCTGGTCTGCGCCTGTGCTTGAATATGTCTTCTTTTTCTCTGTTGTAGCTGTTTTGATCGTCTTGGAAGACTGGTAGTCGATGCCTGCCGGATTGGGCTGATTCTGATCAAGTGTCGTTTCCGTCGCGGATTCCGAAGCAGTCGGTTCGGGTTCGGTTATCGTCGTAGAGATCGAAGAATGTTCCGTGGATTCAGATGTCTGCATGGCCTCCATATTGCAGGAGGCAAGACTTAAAGATGCCGTTACGGCTGTGGAAAGAGCCGCCAATTTTATTAACAAAAGTTTTTTCATATATAACGAAGTACCCCCTTGATACCAAACACTAACTTTATCATGAAGGAATTTATATTAAAAGTGTAATAATAGGCAATATTTAGTTAATAATGCCCGTTTTTCTTATCAAAAACCACTGCAAAACCCGCAAAACCGCTGTGTAACATTATTATATTTCACCTTTGCGCTTGAAAGGCCTATTTTCAGGGTGTAGAATAGGCGCGCTTTAAAAATAAGGCGTTTTGAGACTTCGGAGGTTTGGATGGTTAATCTTTACATAGATCCCGGCACGGGCAGTATGCTGTTTACCATACTGATAAGTGCCGTCAGCGCTGTCGTTTACGTAGTGCGGATCCTTTGGATAAAAGCGAAGACCATGGCGGGTGTCAAGTCGCAGGCCGAGAGGAATGCGAAGAAGATCCCAGTCGTTATTTTCGCTGACCACAAAAGATACTGGACCACTTTCAAACCTATCTGCGAAGAGCTTGACAAGCGCGGTCAGAAGGCAGTCTACATGACGGCATCTCCTGACGATCCGGCGCTTGAATGCAAATTCGAGAACATCAAGACAGAGTTTATCGGCGAGGGCAACAAGGCTTACGCGAAGCTCAACATGCTCATTGCGGGCGTTGTGGTCGCTACCACTCCGAACCTCGATGTTTTCCAGTGGAAGCGTTCCAAGACGGTCGATTACTATGTGCACGTATTCCACGCAAACGGAGACACGGCTCTCTGCAGGCTTTACGGTCTGGATTACTACGATGCGCTCATGCTCCCCGGAGAATTTGCAGAGCATGAGGTAAGAGAGCTCGAAAGGCAGAGAAATCTGCCGCCGAAGGAACTCAAGATGATGGGTCTTCCTTATCTTGACAGTATGTACCAGCGCGCTCAGGGTTACGAAAAGAAGGAGACGGGGGAGAAGACCGTCCTGCTCTCACCTACATGGGGCCCTAACAGCATCCTCGTAAAATTCGGATCATCCTTTATCGACAGACTCATCGAGACAGGCTACAACATAATCATCCGCCCGCATCCGCAGTCCTACACGGCTGACAAGGATACTATCGAGACGCTGATGAACAAGTATCCGGAGACTGACAAGCTCCACTGGAACAGGGATAACGACAATTTTGACGTTCTTGCGAGCGCGGACATCATGATCTCCGACTACTCAGGCGTAATGTACGATTTCATCTTCATATTCAATAAACCTGTTATCTACACAACCGAGGGTTATACAAAGGATCCTTACGATTGCTGGTGCCTTGAAGGCGAGACTTGGATGGTCAGCACGATCCGCAAGCTCGGAAAAGAGCTGACGAAAGAAAATGCCGAGAACATCAAGGATCTGATCGATACGAGCATCTCCGAAGGTGTTGACCCCGTTGAGGTCGAGCAGGCCCGTATTGAGACCTGGTGCAATGTCGGCAACAGCGCAAGCCTCATCGCCGATTACATTGTCGATAAGTATGCCGGCATCGAGGCCGAGCAGATGGAAAAAGAAAAGGAGGCAAAGAAATGAGCTTCCTGACAGTACTTTATCTTCTGACTCTCTATCCGATCGAATTCCTTTTGCAGACGATCTTCTCGATCATATCGAAGGTATCAGGCAATACCGTTCTTTCGATTATTATTCTTAGTATCGTTGTAAATACATTGGTCCTTCCTTTGTATAACCGTGCCGACAAGGTGCAGGAAGAGGCGAAGGACAAGGAGAACAAGATCGCTCCGATGGTCAAGCATATCAAGCAGACCTTCAAGGGCGACGAGAGGTTCATGCTCCTGCAGACCTGCTACAGACAGGACAATTACAGTCCTTTAAACGTGCTTTCGAGCTCTGTATCGATCCTGCTGCAGATCCCGTTCTTCCTCGGTGCATACAACATGCTGTCACACAACAGGATCCTCGAAGGTGTAAGCTTAGGGCCCATTGCAAGTCTTTCCGCACCTGACGGACTTCTCGTTATCGGCGGATTTGCCATTAACGTACTGCCCGTCCTGATGACGCTTATCAATGTTGCCTCGAGCTTCATCTATTCAAAGGGATTCCCGCTCAAGACGAAGATCCAGATGTACGGTCTCGCCTTGGTATTCCTCGTTCTTCTGTACCAGTCGCCTTCGGGACTCGTCCTTTACTGGATATGCAACAACATCTATTCTCTCTGCAAGAACGTTGTAAGAAAGGTCATCAGCTCAAAGAAAAAGAATGCTGAAGCCAAGCCCGCAAAGGCAATAAAGCCGCTAGAACCCAAGTTCAAGGCGGTCTTCATCCTTTCATGCGTTGCGCTGGCATTATACACGGGATTCTATATCCCCATGCAGACCGTTGCTTCGGCACCCGAAGAGTTCGTAAACCTCTACAGCCTGTCGCATCCCATGCTCGACATACTGGATTCGACCGCAAAGAGCTTCGGCCTGTTCTTCATCTGGCCTTTCATCTTCTATTCGATAGCCACGGTCAAGGGCAAGAGAATAATGTCTTATGTCATGTTCTCCCTTACTGCTTCGGCTATCCTTAATTCAAAGCTCTTCAGCAACAATTTCGGATTTATCTCGAATCTCCTGATCTATTCGAATAAGCCGTCTTTCACCGTGAAGAATATCCTCATCAGCCTTCTCGTAACGCTCGGCGGTGTGGCTATATGCTTCCTTATCCTGCGCTTTGGAAAATATACCCCGTCGGTCATATGCTTCTCCGTCGCGCTGGTCTTCTGTGTGCTCGGTTTCACGAACATCGGCAAGGTCAACAAGGGCTACCTTGAAGCAAAGAGATCGCCTACATCCAAGGCCGAATTCACGCTCTCGAAAAACGGAAAGAACGTTGTCGTCATCATGTGTGACAGAGCGGTCGGACCGATGCTGCCTTTTATCTTCAACGAGAAACCGGAACTTAAGAAAGTCTATGACGGCTTCGTCCACTATCATAACACCGCGTCTTTCGGCTTCCATACGAACGTCGCTTCGCCGGCGCTCATGGGAGGTTATGAATACACTCCTGATGCAATGAACGCGCGTACCGACAAGCTCCTTGGCGAAAAGCACGACGAGGCTGTAAAGCTCATGCCGAAGATCTTTATCAAAGAGGGCTATGACGCGACGCTGATCAATGTGCCTTATGTCGGCTACACATGGTATCCCGACTTCTCCGTTTTCGACGGCATGGAAAAGATCAAGGCATACAGCACGAAGGACGCTTATCTGCCTGATGACCTCAGGGAGACCTATAAGACCGCATACACCGACAATCTGAGATACAATCTGTTCAGTTACTCTATCTTCAAGTCTGCGCCTGTAGGACTGCAGGAGTTGCTCTATGACGGCGGCAATTACAACGACACGAAGAGCGTGGATCCTTCAAAGCTCAGCGCGCAGAAGTCGGTGAGCAGATTTGCCGCTTACGGCAGCAGACAGGAATTCATGTGGTGCTATTACTCGACAAAGGCTCTGGATCAGATCACGAAGATCGATGACAGCTCTGACTGCCACTACGTCTATTTCGGAACAGATATCACACACGATACCCAGATGCTCCAGGAGCCCGCCTATGAGCCTGCCGACATTGTTGATAACAGGCAGTATGAGAAGACGCATCAGGCGAGATTCATCCGCAAGGGTGAGGTCATGAGCATGCGTGACGAAAATGACTACAAGCATTACCAGTGCAACGTTGCGGCCTACCAGCTTATCGGCAACTGGCTTGAATATCTCAAGGAAAACGGCGTTTATGACAACACGAGGATCATCATCGTGTCAGACCACGGATGGTATCTCGGAAACTTCACGAATCTCATACAGTATGAGATCGGCGGAAAGCTTGACGCAGAGTCATTCGCACCGCTCCTTCTGGTCAAGGATTTCAATGCTCACGGAGAGATACAGACATCAGAAGATTTCATGACTAATGCCGATACGCCTTACATTGCGACTAAGGGTATCGTCAGCAACCCAGTCAATCCGTTCACGGGCAAACCGATAACCGACGAGCCCAAGAAGGAAGGGATCAAGATCTTAGGCTCTGGCAGCAACTGGGATGTCAGAAGAAACAACGGTATCGCCTTTGAAGGCGGCGAATGGTTCACCGTTCATGACAGCATCTGGAAGAAATCCAACTGGAAATTCCTCGGAAAATACTGATAACAAAGGCTATGAGGTGTAATTTATGCAGGCTCTGATACTCGCTGCCGGAATGGGCAGAAGACTGAAAGAACTTACAAAAGAGAATACCAAGTGTATGGTCAAGGTCGCGGGCGTAACGCTGATCGACCGCATGCTCCACCAGATCGAAAAGCACGAAGTCTCAAGGGTAGTCATCGTTGTCGGATTCGAGGGCCAAAAGCTCATCGACTACATTTCGACGCTTGATATCAAGATTCCCGTAACCTTTATCGAGAACCCCATCTACGACAAGACGAACAACATCTATTCGCTCGCGCTCGCAAGAAACGAGCTCATACAGGACGACACGCTCCTTTTCGAGTCCGACCTGATCTTCGAGGACTCCGTTCTCGATGCCCTCGTTAACGATCCGCGCGAAAACGTGGCGCTCGTCGACAAGTTCGAGAGCTGGATGGACGGCACATGCGTAAGGCTCTCCGACGACGATACCATCATGTCTTTCGTATCAGGCAAGGAGTTCAAGTTCTCCGAGATCGGCGAATACTACAAGACCGTAAATATCAGCAAGTTCAGCAAAGACTACTGCGAGAAGTACTATGCACCTTTCCTTGATGCCTATGAAAAGGCCTTAAAGGAGAACCGCTTCTTTGACGAGGTGCTGAAGGTCACCACCATCTTGGACGTGCCGAGAGTCAGGGCACTGCGCCTTCAGGGTCAGATGTGGTTTGAGATAAACGACATCCAGGATTTGGACCTAGCCGAGACCCTTTTCACCCAGGACCCCGACGAGATGGCAAAGCTCATCCAGGGCAGGTTCGGCGGATACTGGAGATATCCGAAGATGCTGGATTACAACTTCCTCGTAAATCCTTATTTCCCGCCGCAGAAGATGTTCGATGAGATGAAGGCGAATTTCGATACGCTGGTCGCGCAGTATCCGTCCGGAATGCGCGTCAATTCGCTCCTTGCGGCCAGGAACTTCGGCATTCACGCCGAGAACATCGTGGTCGGCAACGGCACCGCAGAGCTCATCAAATCGCTCATGTCGCAGCTTCACGGCAGGACGGGCTTCGTAAGGCCCACTTTCGAGGAGTATCCCAACAGATACAACGAGCCCGAATCAATAAGCTTCATACCCGAGAACAAGGACTATTCCTACACCGCGGATGACGTCATGAACTACTTTGAGGATAAGGAAGTCAGCCAGATCGTCATAGTCAACCCGGACAACCCGTCGGGCAACTACATTGCGAAAAAGGACCTCTTAAGGCTCATCGACTGGACCAAAGAGAAGAATATCGGCCTGATCATCGACGAGTCTTTCGCTGATTTCGCTGACGAACCGAACAACACTCTCATTGAAAGCGAGATATTAGAGCCCAACCCGCATCTGTATGTCCTCAAGAGCATCTCCAAGACATATGGAGTTCCGGGCTTAAGACTCGGTGTCCTGGCATCCGGCGACATGATCATGATCGCCCGCATGAAGAAGGACGTCGCCATCTGGAACATCAATTCCATCGCGGAATTCTACATGCAGATCGAGGAAAAATACGCAAAGGATTACGACGCCGCGATGGCCACGATCAGGGCAGAGAGGAAGAGATTCCAGGATGAGCTCGGCAAGATCGAAGGCCTCCGCGTAATACCTTCACAGGCGAATTACATCATGGTGGAACTTACCTACATGAGGCCCAGAGACCTGCTTAAGACCCTGCTTTTCAAGCATCAGATACTGATAAAGGATCTTTCAAACAAGACCAATGGCGGCAAGTACGTAAGACTCGCCGTAAGGAACACTGAAGACAACGACAAGCTCATTGCCGCACTGAAGGAAGAACTCGGCTGAACCGGGTTGTTCGCATAGACTGATATAGTTTTTGCTTCAAAACAAGCACATTCCTGTCCGGAGTGTGCTTTTTTGTTTGGTTTGTATTCACTTTAAATGTGTTGGCCGGTCATTTCTGCCATGAAAAATTACGGTCAAAATACAGGTAAATGCGGTTTCAGACCGTAATTGAAGCGCGAAATGTTGAAAGTGAACATAAGCGGGCTCACATTTGCCTTATATTTAATATATTTATAATTTGCGTAAAAAAGCAAAGAGATATAGAATTAAACGGTTAAATGGACAGGAGTATGTATTAGTCGGTATGGCATTCTTTCAATATCTCTACGCTTTGATAATCGGACCAATCGAAATGGTCTTCAAGATAATCTTCTCGCAGCTCAACAAGTACATCCCGGTATCCGGTGTGTGCATCCTTTTGCTCAGCCTTGTATTCAGCCTTATCGTGCTGCCGCTTTATATGCGCGCGGACAAGATCCAGGAAGAGGCAAAAGAGGATGAGGAGCGCTTAGGCCCGACCATCAAGCACATCAAGCAGTATTTCAAGGGCGATGAGCGTTTCATGATCCTTCAGACGTTCTACCGTCAGAACAATTACAGCCCTTTGGGCGTTTTAAGGAGTTCGGTATCACTCCTTCTGCAGGTTCCTTTCTTCCTTGCGGCTTACAGGATGCTTCACAACAACACATTCCTCATGGGAAAAGGCTTCGGCCCTATTGCCGATCTGGGCTCTCCTGACGCGCTGCTTAATATCGGAGGCATGGTGATCAATGTTCTGCCTTTCGTAATGACAGCTAT
>JAEEGJ010015608.1_pt1 | contig 17663 bp, 13 predicted proteins | sample 8958761 | NCBI WGS metagenome assembly JAEEGJ01 (sample SAMN16246546, study PRJNA631951) | gut metagenome | biome: gut microbiome; feature: rumen; material: RS-attached | host: Bos | place: Iran: Karaj | collected 2018-10 | reverse complement strand
GATGGCGATTACGTTTTCGAAGATATTCAAGACTGGGGCGGTGTTTGCGTCACTTACTATTCCGAAAAGGATGCTTACTTGAACTTTGTTGTAAAAGATGTTCCTTACGAGAACTCTCCTAAGGTCGATTTGCCAAAGTCTAGTGGACTTGTCGAAAAGTGCTTTACCTGGAATGAAATTGCGCCGAATGATCCCGATATGGGACGTGCGGTGGGTGCAATCCAGTTTGCTATAAAGGGTACTGTATATCAAGAACAATGCAGATTTAATTTGGCAGGTATTGGGAAATATTCCGCTAATGGCGCGTGCTCTTTTGAAACACCAGCCATTTTTGGAAACTAGAATTTATAATAAAATAATAAAGGAGCGCGTTGTGTTTAGGAGATTTTCTGGTGTTGCGGCAAGTGCCTTGTTGCTTGGCTTTGTCGCCTGTTCTGACGATAATCCGTCGGGTGGCTTTGATGTTCCGGTTTATGGCGATAGCAGTTCGTCCGTTGAAACCGCTCCTGGAAGCAGTGACGATGATGGCGGGAGTGCTGCGAATGTAGCGTCGAGCAGTAGTCAAAATGTTGCAGAGTCTTCAAGTAGCGTAATCGCGAATTCCTCAAGTAGTGCCAAAACGCCGAAAAATACGGCTGCTTGTTTGTGGAATGCTAGCAAAGGTGACTATTTGGTGAATACGGGATATGATCCTGATAGTACACGTGGTGCTGGGCTTTGGTATAATATTAGCGATGATCCTGATGGCGGTGTTACTGAGGTTTATAGCCCGGATGTGTGCGGTTTTGAAACTTCTGAGTATGAATGTGCGGAAGCGCTTGTAGAATATTGTGGTAGTTATTGCGCTGAATATCGTTTTAGAAAAGGAACCTCTGCTGAAATTTTTGGGGGAATGGGATTCAATGTTGCGGGCGTTGAAGAACCCTATGTCTCGTACGCCCTAAGGTATGGTGACATCAGCGATTGGGGCGGCGTCTGTGTGACGTACGCTGCGGATAGGGATGTGCTCTTGAGGCTTTACTCAGACGACGATACCTTTTATCAGGTTGAATTTGGTAAATCAACTGAATTTGTAGAAAAATGCGTTACATGGGATGCTTTGAATGCGGCCGAGGCTTCAAAACATGTGTCTAGCATTCGTTTCATTATGCCGGGTGCCGATGGTACAAAGGGACACCTCTCTATTGCCGCTGTCGGTAAATACGATGCGTATGGAGCTTGCGATGTCGATGGCTATGCCTATGTTTTGCCAAAGAGTAGTGTTGACGAAGGGTTTATCGTATTGCGCAGTTCCAGTTCTGGGCAAAGAGCTTCGTCGAGTAGCAGTCCCCGTGGAGATTGCACTGAACCGAAAGAAGTTAGCGAAATGTGGAATGGATTTGCTGCTCCTCTGACGACCGTTGAGACGGGATTAGATAATGGTACCGAAACTTCAGGATATTGGTTCAGCTTTGGCGATGATATGTCCGGTGTTGGTTCTGTAAAATTACCGCAACCGCTTGGGATTGAATATACGACGGGCGATGAAATTTATGATTACTGTATGGGCGTTTGTGGTGAATTAGAATTTTCAAAGGAAGGTTATTTGGGCGTTGGTTTCCATGTCGCGGGTATTGTTGATCCGTCTGAAGGTAATTCGCCGGCTGCTAAGGCTAATATCTCAAGTTGGGGAGGCTTGTGTGTAACGTATGCTTCGGACACTGATTTGGAAGTTATTTTGGCTTATACTCAAGAAGGTGGATTTGGAAATCTTTCTAGAATGCCTAAGATGACATTGCCCAAGTCCATTGAGCTAAAGACGGCATGTGCCGATTGGGATAATTTTATGACGGTGTTTAGTGAAGTCAGTACGACATTTATGACATCGATTCTCTTTGCAGTCCAAGGTGAAGCGAATGCTAAGAGCCGAATTAATATAAGTGGGCTTGGCAAGTACTCCGAAAAAACGAATTTCTGTTCGACGGGCGAAGACCCGTTCGTCTCTGGGAAAAAGGGCCTAGTTATCAAATAATATGAAGCCCGTCGCAATCGCGGCGGGTGTTCACTGGACATTTGTCTTACTTTGTCACCCCGCACATTGTTGCAGGGTCGCCAACTGGGCAACGCCATGGCGGACTAGATCCGCCATCTTCTCTCTAAATTACGGCAATTCGCCGCCAATCAATTCCATCTGTTTCTTGTAGATTTCCTTGCAGGCGTTCTCGCCGAGGTCGAGGAGCGTGTTGAGCATGTTGCGGTCAAAACTCGCGTGTTCGCCCGTGCCTTGCACTTCGATGAAATTCTTGGCGTCTTGCATGACGACGTTCATATCGACGTCGGCGGCGGAATCTTCGACATAGCAGAGGTCACAAAGCGGCTTGCCGCTGACAACGCCCACAGAGATTGCTGTAATGCCATGCTTCAGAATCTGCTGCGTGATGCCGAGGCGTTCCTTGATTTTCTTCACTGCAATCGCGAGTGCGACAAAGCCACCGATAATGCTAGCCGTTCGCGTGCCGCCATCGGCTTCAATCACATCGCAGTCCACAACGATGGCGTTCTCGCCGAGTGCGGCGAGATCGGCTGCGCCGCGCAGCGAACGGCCCACCAAGCGCTGGATTTCCTGAGTGCGACCGCTCGCGCCCTTGCGTTCGCGTTCTACGCGCTTGCCCGTGCTCTGCGGGAGCAAGCTGTATTCAGCCGTGATCCAGCCTGTGCCGCGACCGGCGAGCCAGTCCGGAACTTTCGGGAGGAGCGTTGCGTTGCAGATGACGCGGGTACGTCCCATCTCGATGAGGACAGAACCATCGGCGCTAGAGATAAAACCCGTGGTCATCTTGAGATTGCGAAATTCTTCAGGTTTGCGGTCTGTGCGTTCGTATGCCATATAATCTCCTTGCGTTGTCTCCCCGGCCTCATCATTCTGATCTTGTCATCCTGGAGCCGAAGGCGATAGGATCAATTAATTTTTGAAATCACGTTTTTCGCATGTGGTGACCCCGGCACAGCGGCCGGGGTGACAATTGTGCTTAATAACTCAACTTTTCCGTTGTTCCTTCGCGGAAGCTTCCGAGGCGGTAGATGAAGTCGGTGTACTGCTGCAATTCTTTGAGCGCTTCAACGACATTCGGGTCCTTCGGATTGCCTTCGAACGAAAGGTGGAAAATGTATTCCCACGGACGGTCCGGATGCGGGCGGCTCTCGATGCGCGTGAGGTTCAGCTTGCGCTTGGCAAAGCAACCGAGCGCTTCGTACAAAGCGCCAGACTTGCTGGAATCGCTCAACATGAAGAGGAGCGTCGTCTTGATAGGCGGCTTGCCTGTTTCGTTAGCCTTGAAGTCCGGCAATTCAATGGCGGTCTTTTGGATCGCGTAAAAGCGCGTGAAGTTCACGCCCGGCAAGTTTTCGAGCCCTTGCTTTAAAATGTCAAGACCGTAGAACTTGGCAGCGTATGCGCTTGCTATTGCACCGATGTGCTTGTCGCCACGCTTCGCGATTTCTTCTGCGCTACCAGCTGTATCGTAAAAAGCTGTACTCTTGATGTTCGGGTGCTGTCCGAAAAAGCGGCTGCACTGGGCGAGTCCCTGCGGGTGGCTCAGCACTTCGGTAAGGTCTTCGAGCTTTGTGCCCGGCAAAGCGCAGAGCGTATGTTCAATCTGCAACTTGACTTCGGCGACAATCGGATGGCGCCACTTGTAAAGCAAGTCGTAGTTGTCGTAAATGGAACCCGCTGTCGAGTTTTCTATAGGGATGGCGCCACCGTCAACGACACCTGTTTCAATGCCCTGGAAAATTTGTTCGAACGTGTTCATCGGCACGACTTCGATATCGTTTCCGAACAGGTGGTAGGCGGCACTTTCGCTATAGGCCCCGCGACGGCCCTGGAATGCAATCTTTTTCATGTGGAAAAAGATAGTAATTACTTAAAGCGTCTTGCGCCTTTGTATTTTGACGACCAATAGTTATCGTCCATGGAGGTAATCACCACGCCCTTACTCGTACTGGCGTGAATGAACCGGTTGCCCTTCAAGTAAATACCGACGTGGCTGATTTTCCAGAAGTTCCCGAAAAACACGAGATCGCCTTCTTGCAATTTTGTACGCTTGATGGAATAACCGCGCCCATCGTCATAAATATGTTGTGCGCTATGATCGAGTGATATCCCGTAAAAGCCTTTATAGACTTGCATCACGTAGCCGGAGCAGTCCGTCTTCTTTTTGCTTGCTGCGCCATAAACGTACTTGGCACCTAGCCATTCCTTGGCGTATTTTTCAAGGTTTGTGGGCTTTGAGGCGCGCTTTGTTTGTTTCTTGGCTTTTGATGCAACTTCAGTTTTTTTGGCGGGTTGCTTTTTGACAGAATCCTTTTTCGTGGTATCAACTTTTGCTGTTGAGTCTTTCCGAACTACAGTCGTGTCAGACTTGCTTTGCGAATTTGGAGCACGTGATGCGGAGTCCGTCGAGTTTGTCTTTTTTTCAACGGCGAGAGCAAGCGAGTCTGTGCTTGTTGTTGACGCAATAGCAAGTCTTTCTTCTTGCACAAGTTCTTCTTGCGGGTCTACGGCGGTGGTATCGATGGGCTCTGGAGTTGTGGTGGCCACCCTGTATCGCTTGTAGGTACCGCTCTTTCTGTCGTATCCTGGGCGTACGGGAAAAGCGCAGTTGGCAAGTAACACCAAACTGCATACCACTAGAATTCCCGTAAAAATGCGACTTTTGAAAGCCATCGATGGAAATTTAATTAATTACACCTTTCAAGAACAGATTTTAAAGGTGTTTTGACGGAATGTGTAATAAATATCATAGTCTAGGATGGCATTTGTGCGCGCGTTCCCTTCAATAATCTGGTATTCATGGCTATAGCTATATCTTATAGCTACATATGATAAAATAGTATATCTCTATGCCTTGACATTGCAGAAGGTATATTCTAACTTTATAACATACAAGAACGATAGGGAATTGAAAAGGTCTTTCACTTCACCTTGGCTTTCGAAGGAGCATATATGTGTAGCGACTGTCGAATGCCGGAAGGCATTCTGAAAATAAACTAACCAGAAGCCAATTATCCTTTGGGCTTCAACGGTTATAGAAAAGAAGTCAAAGGAATCACAACAAATCAGGATAACATGTGTCAAGGTTTCGAATGAAACCGCTTTTACCGGTGTATCCGCAAAAATCAAAAAGGAATTTCAGAATGAGTGAAAAGAAAGTTATCGTTATTACAGGTGCTGCACAGGGAATTGGCCTTGCCGCTGTCAAGAAGTATGTCAAGGAAGGTTGGGCTGTTGCCGCAACGGATATCAAAAAAGAACAGCTCGATGGCGAAGTAGCGAAGCTCACCGCTCAAGGTGCCGATGTGACCGCTTACGAGCTGGATGTCGCTAATTACAAACAAGGTCAAAATGTTATTGCCGAAGTCGTTAAAAAGTACGGACGCATTGATGCCTTGTTCAATGACGCTGGCATTGTTGGCCATCGCAAAAACGTGCTTAGCTTTGACCCGGAAGAAATCAAACAGGCCGAAAATGTGAACCTCTGGGGGAGCCTTTATTTGATTCAGCATGTAGGTCGTGTCTTTATTGAAAAGGGCATCAAGGGAGCTATTGTGAACGTTTCTTCGTTTGTCGCCTCCTTTGCAGAATGGACTCCGTTTGCTTATGGCATTTCAAAGACCGCTGTCGATGGGCTTACGCGTGCAGCGGCTTTCCATCTAGGGCGCTATGGCATTCGCGTGAACTCTGTAGCTCCGGGCTTTACCAAGACTGAAATGGCTATTAAACACGACTATTCGGATCCGAAGCTCCGTAAGGCCGCTGAAGACCGTAGCATTTTAAACCGTTGGATTGAACCTGAAGAAATTGCAAATGCGGTATTTTTCCTCACGAGCGATCAGGCTTCTGCAATTACAGGCATCAAGCTCCCTGTAGATGCTGGTTATACCGCCACCAAGGAAGACAACAAGGTCAATATTTACGGTGATGCTGAATAAAATAATCTAATCTATTAACAAATTAAAAATTTTAACAAAAAAGGATTCTCAAACATGTCTAAAATTCATAAGTCTATTGCTGAACTCGTTGGTAACACTCCCCTTGTTGAACTGACTAATTACGAATCTAAGTACGGCCTCAAAGCGCACATTATCGGTAAACTCGAATTCTTGAATCCGACTGGCTCTGTGAAAGACCGCCTTGCTCTTGCCCTTATCCGTGATGGCGAAAAGAAGGGCGCTATCAAAAAAGGTGATACGTTGATTGACGTGACGAGTGGAAATACAGGTATTGCGCTTGCGGGTATTGGTCACGCTCTTGGTTACGAATATGTCCCTTATCTTGAACCCGGTACGACGATTGAACGCGTTCAGATTTTTGAAGGCTACGGTCTCGATTTGCAATCTTTCTATGACATTAAGGAAGTGGCCGACTTTGAAAAGAAGGGCCTTGTGCTCGACGATCTGATTGCGGGTATGGAACGCCTCGCCAAGGAAAAGGGCCAGTATTACACGGGCCAGACTCTGAACAACGCCAACCAGGAATATCATTACCAGACAACAGGTCCTGAAATCTGGAACGATACGGATGGTCATGTGGATTACTTTGTTGCTATGGGCGGTACTGCGGGTACTATCGTAGGTACGGGCCGCTACCTCCGCGAAAAGAATCCCAACGTGAAAATCATTGGCGTGCAGGCCGCTCCGACTTCTCGACCGGACAATCCTGATTTTACGGGCCACATCGTCGATGGTACGCTCCCGCTTGGCCGTGTCGATGAATCCTTGGTGCCGACGATTATCAAGGACAACCGCAATAACGGTTTTGAATTTGATGAAATCATTGACATCAAGGCCGAAGAAGCTTACGAGACCGCTCAGGAAACCGCAAAGACTGATGGTCTCTTCCTTGGAACTTCGGCGGCTGCAGCTCTCACGGCTGCAATCCAAATCGCAAAACGCCCCGAAGCGGCAGGCAAGAACATTGTGGTAATTTACGCCGATAACGGTTACAAGTATCTCTCCACGGATTTGTACAAGAGAAAGAAGAAAAGTGAGGCTGTGTAATGAAATTAAACTTTGTTCAAAATCTAGATTTTAGCGTCTCCAAAAATGGAAATTATCTCGAAGCGGTTTTGCAGATTGTCAAGTATCTCAAGACAAACGAGGTCGTCACGCCGCAAGGCAAGTACTGGAAAACAAGCCCGGAACCGGGAAATGAGTACAAGGGCGACTTGATGATTACGCCTAAGGGCCTTTATGCCGGCTCGGCTGGCATTGGCCAATTCTTCTTGCAACTTTACGATGTCACTCAGAACGAAGTGTATTTGCAAGAGGCAAAGGATGCCGCAGAATACATCCTCAACACGTACGAAGGCAAACAGTTCTTTGATAATGTGTTGAGCGGAAACGACGGCGGTGTCTGGCCGGTCAAGGGCTGGGGAACGAGTGTCTATGCGTCACCGGCGGGGCAGGCAATTTTCGTGGAACAGCTTTACGAACATACAGGCGATCCGCGTTACCGCGAATTCCTGATCCGCACGGCAGACGATTCCATCGCTGCAGGCGTTGATGACGGTAACACGCTCCACTGGAGTACCGAAGCCGACCTGATGGCCGATGGATCTTACGCGTTTTTCTTCCTTTACGTCTATCGTAAGACTAAAGACAAGAAGTATCTGGATGCAGCCAAAAAAGTTGTCGCTTTTACAGACACGAGAATTGTCCATGCCAAGGAAGGCGGCATTTACTACAAGAACGTGGACTTGACGCTTGTTGGCTGGAAATCCAAGGAATCTGTGTTCCCTAACTTTAGCCATGGTGCTGCTGGATCCGCTTTCTTGAATGTTCTCTTGTACGAAGAAACCAAGGAAAAGGCTTATCTCGACAAGGCGAATGAAGTTGTCAAGTTTCTCTCGGCAATCGTTGAGGGCGATGAAAATGGTGCTTTGATTCCGTATCTCTACAATCCGGAAAAGGGGCGTTTCCATGACTTCTATTACCTTTCGACTTGCCATGGTCCCGTGGGTACAACACTTTTGTTCCGCAAACTTTTCGATGTGACTCAGAACAAAGAAAACTTGGAATGGGTGGACTTGCTCACTAAGGGAATCCTCAAGACCGGCGCTCCACTCAAGCATACTCCGGGTTATTGGAATAGTTATTGCCTTTGCTGCGGAGCCCCTGGCGTCCTCGCTCATTTTGTGAAGACCGCAGAAGTGCTGAATGATGAATCCTACATCGAACAGGCGAAGCTCACTGCAGACAAGCTTCTCGGTGATTCTTGGAACGATGACAAGGGACGTCGCTGGTTTGCGGCTTGGACTCGCAAATTGCCGGGTTTCGTAGAAACCTACACGGGGCTTTACGATGGCGCGGCTGGTGTCGGTACAGCACTGCTTTATCTCTACGCTCACGAAAAGGGCATAAAGATAAAAACGGAAACGGTAGAATATCTCTTCTTGAATCCGGTAAAAGCAGCTTAGAATTTAAATTATAGAATCCGGAAGCGTTTTTGCAGAAAAGGGAATCTGCGAAAACGCTTTTTTGTTTTTTTAGCCGATAAATCCGTGCGGCTTGAATCCGAGACCTTTCACAAGTTCGAAATCCTTGCAGCTGTTTACGCCAGCGGTGGTGAGCATGTCGTCCGTGATGGCTGCATTTGCGCCGCTCTTGAATGCACGCTTGCCGTCGTCGCCGAGAACGCCACGACCGCCCGCAAGACGGATGAACGCCTTCGGGTTGATGAATCGGTAAATCGCCACGATGCGGCAGAACTCGTCGTTCGTGAGCTTGGGGAGATTCTCGTAAGGCGTGCCCGGGATGGCGTTCAGCACATTTACCGGAGTGGACTTCACGCCGAGTTTGCGCAAATCCAGGCACATGTCGATTCGGTCTTCCATCGTTTCACCAAGGCCCATGATGCCTCCGCTGCAAATTTCAAGACCTGCTGCAAGGGCGTTCTGGAGTGCGCCGATTTTATCGTCGTAGGTGTGCGTTGTGCAAACATCCGGGAAGTGGCGGCGGTACGTTTCCAGATTGTTGTGGAAGCGGGTGAGGCCTGCTTCCTTGAGCTTGTCGAACTGTTCCCTGTTCAAGAGGCCTGCCGAAAGGCAAATCGAAAGCTTCGTCTCTTTTTTCAGGCGACGGATCGCTTCGCTAATCTGTTCCACGTCGCGGTTCGAAAGCGTACGGCCCGAGGTCACGATGGAGTAACGCGGGATACCTGCCGCTTCTTTCTTCTTGGCGTCGGCGACAATTTCGTCGGCGCTGAGCAACTTGTATTCAGGAGCGCCGGTGTGGTAGTAGCTGCTTTGGGCGCAGTACTTGCAGTTTTCAGAGCAGCGACCGCTACGGGCGTTCACGATGGAACAAAAATCAAAGTCGTCACCGTGGAACTTTTCGCGGATCTCGTCAGCGGCTTTTGTGAGTTCGTCGAGGTCTTCGCTTAAAAGCTTAATCGCCTCTTCGCGCGTGATTTCGTAACCTTGCAATACCTTTAACTTGAGATTTTCGATAAAAGACATGCTGCGCTCCTTGTTGCGCGCCCAAATATAGAAAAGTATCCCTGATTTGAAAGAGTCATGAAAGGAATGTAAAGTCTGTGTAAAGTGATGTAAAGCCTTTGTAAAGTCCAGATAAAACCTTTGGAAAGTGCGATTTCTGAGTCTTGCGCATCGTTCCGGGGCTTTTTACTTTAAGGTCCGTGAGGTTTTTATGACGACTTTTTATATCATTCTTGTGGCGATGTTGCTGGTGCTTGCCCTGTTCGACTTGTTCGTGGGCGTCAGTAACGATGCTGTGAATTTTTTGAGTTCCGCCGTAGGAAGCAAGGCATTTAAGTATAAAACCCTGATGATCTTTGCTGCGGTAGGAGTTTTTTGTGGAGCCACCTTCAGCAGTGGCATGATGGATATTGCGCGGCATGGCATTTATATGCCCCAGTATTACACCTTCGCCGAACTCATGTGCGTGTATGCGGCGGTGATGTTTACCGATGTAATCCTCTTGGATATATTCAACTCCTACGGAATGCCCACTTCCACTACCGTTTCCATGGTTTTTGAACTGTTGGGGGCATCGGTCGCTATAGCCAGTGTCAAGATCCTGGGGAACGATTCACTGGTTTTAGGGAACCTCATTAATACTTCCAAGGCATTGACGGTGATTATGGGCATCTTCCTCTCGGTGGCCATCGCCTTTGTGGTGGGCCTTGCAGTGCAATATGTTACTCGCTTGATATTCTCTTTTGGCTACAAGAAAAAACTCCGTTACTTTGTAGGAATTTTCGGTAGCGCATCCCTTACCTCCATCTTCTACTTTATCCTTGTCAAGGGACTCAAGAATATGAGTTTTGTGGGTGAAGGGTACAAGACTTTCCTCTCGGAAAAAGAGACACTCCTTATTATGGCCATGTTTGTGGGCTTTTTTGCGATATGCCATTTGCTCCATGCCGTTGGCGTGAACGTATTGAAGGTGATTATCGCTTTTGGTACCTTCTCCCTGGCACTTGCTTTTGCTGGAAATGACTTGGTGAACTTCGTAGGAGTGCCCCTGACCAGCCTCTCTTCTATGCTGCACTTGCTTAGCGATTCCGGTAATCCTCTAGATTACAATATGTCTTTCCTGTTGCAGTCGGAGCCGGGACAGTGGTACCTTCTGATGATTGCGGGCCTTATCATGGTCCTTTCCTTGGTGTTTTCCAAAAAGGCGAAGAACGTAGTAAAGACGTCCGTTTCCTTGGCTGCCCAGAATTCCTCAGATGAAATTTTCGGAACTAACCCGGTAGCCCGGGCACTGGTTCGCGGGTCCAATGCTGTGGTCAAGTTCGTTTCTAGTCTTGTTCCAAGGAAGATTTCTAATAAACTTAATTCGCGGTTCAATACCAAGCAGATGATTTTGGAAGAAGAAGGAGCCGCCTTCGACCTGTTGCGTGCCTGCGTGAACCTGATGCTGGCTAGTTCCCTTATTGCCCTTGGAACCTCTCTCAAGCTGCCTCTTTCCACCACTTATGTGACGTTCATGGTGGCCATGGGTACAAGCCTTGCGGACAGAGCCTGGAACAGGGAAACAGCGGTGTATCGCATTACGGGAGTACTCTCGGTAATCGGTGGTTGGTTCTTGACCGCCTTTGCTGCCTTTGCCAGCGCCTCGGTGGTAGCCACGGTTCTTCATCTGGGAGGGCTTCCCGTGATTTTTGCCCTGTTTGCGGTGGTCATTTTTGTCCTGGTTAGGTCAAATCTGAAATATCGTGAAAACAAGAAGGACAAGACGGAAGAACGGTTTGAGAAAATCCTTGCTGCAAGTCCCGAAAGCAAGGTGTACCCGCTAATACAGGATTACAGTCGCGGAGAATGGAGTGAAATCCTTCGGTGGTGTGCAGATTGCTACGAAAAACTGCTGGTGGGCCTTTTGCGTGAAGACTTGGGAGAACTCCGGTCGGTGAACAAGAAAGTAAAAATCTTGAAGAAACACGTACAACGGAACCGACGCCATGGAACCCTTTGCACGGAAAGGCTTGCCCAGGAAGATTTGGTGGTAAAGAACTTTTTCCTGTATCAGGCCAACGATTTTATGGGAGACGCCCTGTTCAGTCTGGAACAGATTTCGTCTCCGTGCAAGAACCATGTGGATAACGGCTTTAGCCCCGTGGATAAGGAAAAGCGGAAGAAACTTTTGCGGGTGGCCGCCCATGTGAGACAGAAAATAGAATATACGGCCGATATGGTGGAATCCATGGATTTCAGCTGCTATGACGATGTGCGCAATCAATTGCGCGAAGAAGGCTCCAAAATTTTCGGTGAACGGAAAGCGGAAATGATGAAGACCGGTTCAGAAAATATCAGGGCGGAAATCCTTTATTTAACTATTCTTTACGAGTCCTGGGCTTTGTTGGACTCGGTAGGATCCGTGGCCAAGGCCAGCAGGAAGTTCCTAACCGTAAAGCAATAATTTTGCAGGCTGCCTTATGATTTATATTGTTGAAGATGATGCCGAAGTCCGAGAAATGGAAACCTACGCTTTAAAAAGTAGCGGTTTCGAGGTCTTGGCCTTTGATTGTGGCAAGGCCATGGATGAACAGGTGAAGGTCAAAGTGCCGGATTTGTTTATTCTGGATATCATGCTTCCCGGAGAAGACGGCCTGAGTATCCTCAAGCGTCTGCGAAGCCAGGAAATTACAAGGGATATTCCGGTCATCATGCTTACGGCAAAGGGAGCGGAACTGGACAAGGTAAAAGGTCTGGACTTGGGTGCCGATGACTATATGGCAAAACCCTTCGGAATCCTGGAACTGATTTCCAGGGTGCGGGCGGTTCTTCGTCGTTCTGATCGGGGGACCGTGGAATCGAAGGTATCGGAAATTTTTTCTGTCGGCAATGTGGAATTGGATGACAGGCGCCACCTGGTACGGGTAAACGGGAATGCGGTTGACTTGACCTTTAAGGAATATGAATTGCTGAAATTGTTGATGTCTCACCCTGGAACGGTCTATTCCCGTCAGCAGATTCTGGAAAAAATATGGGGCATTGATTTTGATATGGACACGCGCACTGTGGATATGCACGTGAAAACCCTCCGGCAGAAGTTGGGGGACCAGGGGTCCATCGTACAAACCGTCAGAAACGTAGGGTATAAGGCGCTATGAAAAACAGTATCCGGTTCAGCTTGATTTACGTGGGGGTGCTCGCGGCACTCTTTGCTGTGTATTTTACTGCACAGGTTTTTGAGAATGAAATGTCAGAACAGCTGAAACGGGACCTGCGTGAAACGGCGCACCTTATTGAAGTCTCTTACGGCAAGATGGATTCGACCGATGGTGGACCCATTGCGAACTTGTCCGCCTTTTCCAGTAAAAATTTGCGTATTACCTTGGTGGGCGGTGACGGTAAGGTTATCTACGAAAGTGATGCCGAGGCCGGCAAGATGGAAAATCACCGGAACCGCCCCGAAATCATGGATGCCTATGCTAAGGGCTTCGGTGAAAATCTCCGCTATTCCGTGACCCTGAACGCCAAGGTGTTTTACTTTGCGGAACGCCTTGCAGACGGGAATATCTTGCGTCTGAGCCGCCGCCAGGCGAGCCTCCACGAGTCGGTGTCTAAGACCATGCCTTACCTTATCGCGCTGTTGGCAGCCGTGGTCGTTGTGTCGATCCTGATTGCGATCGGCTTGAGCCGCGCCTTTGTGCGGCCGGTGCAGAGGCTTGCCGACAACTTGGGACAGCCGGAATTGATGGACGACGAGGGAATCTACAAGGAAATCGCTCCTCTCGTGAAGACAATCCGTAAACAGAACCGGGAATTGCAGCTGACCGTGGAACAGCTTTCGATGGAAAAACAGAAAACCGCCCAGATGCGTGACGAGTTTACCGCTAACGCCTCCCATGAGCTTAAAACGCCTCTCACTTCGATTTCGGGTTACGCGGAACTCATCGAAAACGGGATGGCCAAGCCTGAAGATGTAAAACTCTTTGCGGGCAAGATTCACAAGGAAGCGAACCGCTTGCTGTCTATCGCCAATGACATCATGACTCTTTCGAAACTGGATGTGCCGGGCGAATCGACGCTGGATTTAGGTGAAACCGTGAAACTGTGGCCCCTTGCCTGCAGCTGTGTAGATGAACTAACCTTCAATGCCGATAAGAAGGGGGTCCAGGTCTCGCTGAAAGGCGAAGAATCCTCCCAGGTGCAAGGAAACCGCCGACTCCTTTTTGAAATGCTGTACAACCTAGTCGACAATGCCATCCGCTATACGGAACAGGGCGGCAGCGTCCAGGTCCTTGTTAAGGAAAAAGCGCTAGTCGTAAGGGATACGGGCATCGGTATTCCCGAAGAAAATCAGCCACGCATCTTTGAACGCTTCTACCGCGTCGACAAGAGCCGCTCTAAGGCTACCGGCGGCACCGGCCTCGGCCTCGCCATCGTAAAGCATATTGCCGAAGTGCACCACGCACATATTTCCCTGAAGTCCGTTGTGGGCGAAGGTACCGAAATCAGCGTGGAATTTGGATAAAATCCTAAAACGAAAGTGGCTAAAGACACTCCTTGTTGCCACAAAAAAAGCCCGGCGGTAATGCCGGGCGAATTTCATCAAGACTTGACTCTTACTTGTTGAACGGAGTCATCACTTGCCACAAAACAGCCTTGTGAGCGTGCAGGCGGTTTTCAGCTTCTTCGAAGCTCATGTTCACGTCGAGATTGTCCATCACAGAGTCCGTGATTTCTTCGCCGCGGTGAGCCGGCAAGCAGTGGCTGACCTTGCAGTGTGCCGGAGCGAGCTTCAAGAGTTCGTCGTTAATCTGGAACGGCAAGAAGTGGCTCTGCTTTGTAGCCTTTTCGCCTTCCTGACCCATAGAAACCCAAACGTCGCTATAGAGGATATCGGCGTCTTTGACAGCTTCCTTCGGATCGTGGAAAACGCGGTACTGGCAACCGTGCTTCTTCAAGCCGGCCTCCGCTTCTTCGACAACCTTGGCGGGCTGTTCAAAGCCCTTCGGGCAGGCGAGCGTGAAGTTCATGCCGACCTTTGCTGCAAGGGCGAGGAAGGAGTTTGCAACGTTGTTGCCGTCACCGATGAAGGCGACTGTCTTCGGCTTGCCATCGGCGTTCTTGAATCCGCCGAGGTTTTCGTTGATCATCTGGGCAAAAGCGATTGCCTGGCACGGATGATAGTCATCTGTCAAAGCGTTCACAACCGGAATGGAACCGTATTCAGCGAGTTCTTCAACGAGCTGCTGCTTGAAGCAACGGACCACAATGGCGTTGACCCAGCGGCTGAGGCAGCGGGCGACATCCTTGACGCTTTCGCGCTTGCCAAGACCGATAGAATCTGGGGAGAGGAGCACGGCGTGGCCGCCGAGCTGGTTCATGCCCACCTGGAAAGTCGTAATAGTTCGCAGCGACGGTTTTTCGAAGAACATGGCGATGTTCTGACCGTGGAGTCGGTCAGAGACCTTACCAGCGTGAACTTCAGCCTTGAGACGCGAGGCAATCTCGATGGTTTCGAGAACTTTTTCTTCACTCCAGTCCATGAGGCGGAGGAAGTGTTTGTTGCGATCTATCATTTGGTTTCCTTTGGGGCTATCCCTATTTATCGTTTGATTTGTGAATCAACAGATGTCTTTTTGTCGCTAAAAATGGTCACTTTTCTAAATGAAAAACGAAAAAACGGAGCTTTTACACTCCGTCTTTTACAGGAAATCACAAGAAAATGCTAACGGATATTAGCGAAGTTTCTTTTTGTGACGGTCACGACGACGGCGCTTCTTACGCTTGTGAGTCGCAATCTTCCTGCGCTTTCTTTTCTTTCCGCAAGGCATGTTGTATCTCCGTTAAAGGTTAAACTTAAAAATACGCCACCAAATAGAGAAAAATTTTATCCGCTTGTCAAGGGGTGAGTCTTAAGTTTTAACACTAAACTTAAGGCTTTAAAAAGCTTTGAAAATGTAATAATGTACGTCATGCGGGCGGGGCCCCAGCTCGGAGTTGACGCCTACGGCGTCAGCGGCTTCACTCGGTCATGTGCGCCTGCAAGCAGTCGCTCGCGACTCTCGTTTTGCACGCTACTGCGAAGAAGTGTCTTTGGACGACGTTTTTATAAGACTAAAATTAGTTGATAGTCTCGCTATTAGCGGTAATAACGGTAATTATTACGACTCTTCTGAAACAAGTTCCATCGCTTTTCGGATGAGGGCGGCGGCGCCTCCGTAAAGGTGGGCGCGGGGGCTCTCGTTGCTGAGCGTGGCGCGGAATTTGCGGGCACCCGGGAGTCCTGCAAAAAGCCCGTAGAGGTGCTTTACGAGAATCGTTGCAGGGCAGCCTTCGGCAGTCTGCTTCTCGACGTAGGGGAGGTACGCTTCCAAAAGCGCCTTTCGAGTGGCGGGGCGGGCGTTCCCGGCAATGATTTCTGCCGGGTCGTTACTTTCAGGGCGGACATCCCCGAAAATTCTTGCGTCGGCATCGTGCAAAAACCACGGATTCTCGTACGCTTCACGACCGACCATCACTCCATCCAAATCCTTCAGCTGTTCTTCGATCTGGTCGAGCGTCTTGATGCCGCCGTTGATGCTCAAGTTCAGCTCCGGCATTTCTGCCTTGAGGCGGTGGACGAACTCGTAATGGAGCGGCGGCACTTCGCGATTTTCCTTAGGCGAGAGTCCCTTGAGCCAAGCTTTGCGCGCATGCACAATGAAAATTTTGCAGCCTGCATCACGCACGGTCTGGATAAAGTCTGTGAAGAATTCCCAGCTGTCTAGGTCATCGACCCCAATGCGGCACTTGATAGAAACCGGAATCGAAACGGCGTCCTGCATCGCCTTGAAGCAATCGGCAACGACGTTTTTCTCTTTCATGAGGCACGCGCCAAAGTTTCCGTTCTGCACACGGTCCGATGGGCAACCGCAATTCAAGTTGACTTCGCTAAAGCCAGCCGCTTCCACGAGCTTTGAGGCCGCGGCAAGGTCCGCCGGATTGCTACCGCCGAGCTGCAATACAGCCGGGTGTTCAAACGGTTCGTGCCCGAGGAACAAGTCCTTGTTCTCGCAATGCAAAAGTCCCGTAGAGACGACCATCTCGCTGTAAAGCAAAATGTGCTTAGAAAGCAAACGCAAAAAATAACGTTCGTGGCGGTCCGTGCAGTCAAGCATCGGAGCGATGGAAAGTCTACGGTTGAAGTCGATGTTCATGAACGCAAAAATAGAAATTTTGCGAAGTGTTACGTTTGCGCATTTTCCACGGGCTTGTCGTCCGTCCAGAGGATGACCTTGTTTCTGCCGTGTTCCTTGCCTTCGTAAAGAGCCTTGTCTGCGAGCTGGATGCACTTTTCGGCGCCCTGTCCGCTATCGAACTGGGCTACGCCCAAAGTAATAGTCACCTTGATTTCCTTGCCACCAAAGAATATCGTCTGGTTTTCAATCTGCTTGCGGAATCGTTCGGCAACGTGGGCGGCGTCTTTCAGTTCCGTTTCGGGGAGGAGCGTCAGGAATTCTTCACCGCCGTAGCGGGCAAGCACATCGTACTTGCGGAGCAGACTGCGGATGGTGCTTGCAACCGATTTGAGCACGGCATCACCTGCGGCATGCCCGTACGTGTCGTTCACGTCCTTGAAATGGTCGATGTCGATAAAGATGATACTGAATGCCTTCCTGAATCGGTTTGCACGGTCGACTTCCTTTTCAATCGTCCTGTGCATGTCGCGGCGGTTCGGCAACTGCGTGAGTTCATCGGTTCTCGAAATCAAGTCGAGCTTCTTGTTAGCTTGTTCGAGCTCGTAGGTGCGTTCCTTGACTTCTTTTTCGAGAAGTTCCCTGTGCGCGTTCAATTCCTGAATCTGCCGCTTGATGGTCTCGTGCATCTGGTTAAAGACCTTGGCGAGTCTGCCGATTTCGTCCTGGCTCCTCTTGGCCTTGAATTCCTCGATGTTGAGGTTCCCTTCGGTAATCTGCGAAATGTGGTCGATCAGGTTGTTGAGCGGCTTGCACACAATCAGAATCTGCCAGAGGGAAACCAGCAAGATGGCGATAATCGAACTGAACAAAATGATTTGGCTAACGTGCTTTACGGAAGAGACCATCGCATCAATTTCTCTTTTGGGCTGCAGAGCGATAAGACCGAGGTCGTAAGTCGGATTAAACGTCCTATTGATGAGATAGGAGGAACCGTTATCGAGAGTGAGGTATCGAATGTTATCGTTAT
>JAEEGJ010015603.1_pt1 | contig 17671 bp, 25 predicted proteins | sample 8958761 | NCBI WGS metagenome assembly JAEEGJ01 (sample SAMN16246546, study PRJNA631951) | gut metagenome | biome: gut microbiome; feature: rumen; material: RS-attached | host: Bos | place: Iran: Karaj | collected 2018-10 | reverse complement strand
AGGCGGCTGATTATCAGCAACTTACGTGTTTTTCTTTCGACTGAGCACCCGACACCATAAAGAGCAGCCCCTGAACACCCCGAAACGATCGGCACGGCGACCACCACCGCGACCACAACGCCCACCAGGACCACCACGCCCACCAGGACCACCACGCCCACGACCACCACGACCACCACGACCACGACCAGGACCGGCACAACATCAGGAGCAGCAGCACCACCACAACCCCGACAAGCTACCAACACCCCGACCACATCAGGAGCGGCCACGCTCCCCCAATCTGGCAACCATAAGCAAACAACAACCCCCAACACCATGAGCAGCACCACAACCATAAGAGCAGCACCACAACACCCCGGAAATATCCCGATAAAACGCCACCACCTTATATATAAATATACGCGATAATAAACGCGCGTTTGTGAAAACTTGTAAAAATAGTTATTTGTTTAGTTGTATCTTTACAAATAAACGTTAATAAATAGTTATTTCTTTCGTTTTTATTTGGTTGTTTAGATAAAACTTACTATCTTTGCACTTGGAAACCTAAAGGAGCGGCGAAGACAGTAACCCAACCCTGACAAAGTTTTGAGCGCGCAAGCCCTCGGCAACGGACTACAGGCAGTAACCACCCGACCCCCTCACCTCTTAATGTAGGGTAGGCGCAACGCCTACACGGTGACAACCCCGCGAACAATACAGAGTCAAGAGCAATAAATAATTATAATAACCCTCAAAAATTAGTAGTTATGAAAATGTACGAAGTAATTACAACTTTCACCGACGGCGGACAAGTTGCAATGTATTACGAATCGAAAGCGGAAGCAATAGCGGCCGCCGACAACGACGCATTTACACACGACGGCACAATCAGAAGATTAACCGCCGGCCGCGTTGACGTGGTTAAGTGTTTTATTTTGGATATTGACCACATGGGACAAAATAGCGGATTATATAGCCAACACTTTATACCTAGTTTATTAGTAGTTGAGCGCGACGGCCTGTTATGGTTAAGAGTTGAAAACGTACACGAAAGCGGATATATAACCCCGGCGGGCCTAACTCTTCTTTATACTGACGAGTTACAAGCACAACGGGCGGCACTCGGTTAGCAACCACGCGAGCGGGCGACCGCTCCCCGCTCTTAATATACACCCCGCGAAACATCACATAAAATTTAGAATAAACAATTTAAAATTATAAAGATATGATTAAATCTGCAGTTAAAAAAGGAAATTTCGTAAAATGCGACATTGAGAACATGAACGGCCGTATTTATCAAATAGTCGATTTCGACGACTGTATTTATTTGGTAGATGTTGACAAAGTAGCCGAAGGCCTGGAAACCTTAGCGCCGCGCGATTTCTGGCGAGTAAGTCCGAAATACTTTGCGGCTAATTTCTCACTGGTTGAAACCGACAAGCCGGAAAAGCCCGCACGGGCCGCCGGTGTCGTAGCCGCTGCGCTTTTCTTGCTTTCGCTAACAATCGGAACGGCTGAAAAGCCCGCACAGATTTACACAGATGATCCCGCCGCAGTGCTGGCCGAAATAGCCGCCGCCGGTGAGGTTGTAACCGCTTACGACATCGCCGCCGCATAACGTTAGAGAGTTTGCAAAATATCACCATATTATAATATTATAGCTTATGAAGACAATCAACGACACCCCCGCCGAACTGCGCGAACTGGGAGCCCTGGCGCCCCTCTTCGCATGGACTGACCGCCACCCCCGCGCCGCCGCCGTGCTCTTGTGGCTCATGGCCGCCGCCCTCGTTTACGTGGTATTTACTTATAATTTCACGATACCCGCGTACAAATAAGGACAGAGGGACAAAACAACAAAAAGAACATATTAATAACAATTTAATTCTGATAAGATTATGAAGACAACAAGCAACAAGAACGAGACAAAGCCCGCCGTTATAGGTTGTAATGACATCAGCGAAGCCACGGCCACCGCTCAGGCTTTGGGGCTGACCGTTAAAAATAATACATGGTGCTACGCCCTTTATTACCTGAAGGACGAGAACGGCGAAAACATCCGCAACGACAGGGGCGAATATATTATTATTTCGGCTTCGTTATGCATTGATAATAATAATAAATGGTTTCTTCCCCGTAGATGGTTTAAAAATGGATGGATAGCCGAAGAGCTTCCGAGCTACTGGAGTATTGACACCTATGTACATAAGCCGGACGGCTCGTGTATTCGTGACTATGACCCGACAATAAAACGAAGCGACGACGGCAAGCGCTTTGTATTAAATTTCGATTGGGTATTACCCGCCACAGCTGACAACCTGGGCCGGATCTTGTCCGAGGTGCTGCGACAATTCCGCGCCGCATAATTATACACTATAAATTATATCACTAATCACAGAAAACCCCAAGACCCGGAAGGGCGCAAAATAATATGAAGTACTTCGTAAATTTCCCATATACCGCCGAGACATTAAAGGCAGAATTTCGTGAGCTGGCCAAGAAGTTACACCCCGACACAGGAGGCAACGCCGAGGAGTTTAAGGCAATGCAAAACGAATACGAACAAGTTACAAACAATCTGAAGAAGGCCAACGAGGAAGCCGAGGCCGCCGAGGATCTGAGGAAAGCCCGCGAGGAAGCCCGCCGCCGCGAGGAGGAGGAGCGCAAGCAGGAGGAAGCCCGCAAGGCAGCCGCCCGCCCTGAGTACGAAAGGAAGTGCAAGAAGTGGGCGCACCTCATGGAAGATCTGAAGCCATACCAGGAGGCAGAGGCAGCCGCCCGCAAAAATTACGGATGGAGCAGCCAGGAGGCCAAGGCAGCGGGCCACGCATACAGAGCCGCCCGCCGTCGTAACCTGGTGGCAATGGCTAAGGCCGCTTTTCCTGGTGTGAAGTTTTCCGCAAGCATTTATAACGGATGGGGCGGCGGTGCTACTATTTCATGGAACGAGGGCCCGACGGTTCAGGAGTTCAAGGCCGCAACAGATTATGACATCTTTGTAAGCGGTTGGGACACTTTCGACGGCATGACGGATTGTGCGGGATACGAGCGCGCCGACTTTACAGAGTTTGCGAATAATTACGGCCAGTTCTCGGGCTGCGTCAGCTACGACCGTACAGAGGACAAGGAGCACCGCGAGCACGTCGCCGACGTGATTTGCAGTGTTAAGCCGTCAGCAGCTGAGCAGCGCGCCAGGGATGGACGCCGCGAGGATTGCACGGTATTTCTGAGCAATGAGGAAATAGAGCAGATTTGCAGCCGTTTAGACATCGACCCCGAGAAATTCAAGAAGGGGCACCAGATTTATAGTAATTATGGCGAAAGCCGGTATTTTGAGTTATTTGTCGAATGGTTTACCAAGTGGAGCCATTACACACCAAAGCCCAAGGCCCCGGAGTTTGCGCCCAAGTATGGCCCGACTTACAAGGCCATTAAAAAGGCGTTAGGCGGGAACGTTTTCGGCTATCGTAAAAATGATATTATCGCCGACATCTTCGCACTCTGCGACGATCTCAACGGCTTAGAAATTGGCAAAATATTCATCTGGAAAGAAAAAAAGCAGTTTTCCGGCATGTATTCAAGCAATTACAAGAACACCGCCGCCCGCATCCAAAAAATGGCCGCCGTGGGTATCACTTTAGACCGAGACGGTGAGAAGGTGCAGGCCGTCGCCGAGGAAGTGCGCGAAGCTCTGCGCAAGGAGCGCGCCGACATCGAGCAGCAGCGCCAGAGGTGGGAAGCTGAGCAGCGAGGCGAGCAGGCCGCAGCCAAGGCCGAGAAGCCCCGCAAGGAGCGCAAGCAGACCGAGAGCGCATCCGCCACAGAAACGACCGCCACAGCCGCCGAGAGCAACGCCGACGGGCTCACAATGGAGCAGTACAGCGAGAAGGCCACAGTGATAAGAGGGTACAACGCACAGCAGGCCGCAGAGCTCGAAGCAATGGGCGGCAAGGAGTGGCGCAACCTGAAGGGCGGAAAAGGTTACATATTCAGCACCCGCCGCCACGGGGAGCAGTTGGCCGAGTGGTTTGCACGTTATACCAACGCTGAGAAATCAGACGACACAGCCAACGAGCCACAACAGGAAGCCCCGCAGGCTGAGCAGGCCACCAGGACCGACGAGGTACCCGCAGAGCCTACCGCCGATTATGTCAATAAGCATTTAGAGATAAGAAACGCCCTAGGGCTGGAATTTGTGAACCGCTTCGGATCCTACTGGATTAGTGGGCGCGCCTGTTTCGCTTTCTTTGTCGCCCCGTTCGGATGGTTGGCATTTAAAGACACTAATCAAGTCTATTGCCCCAAGGGAGGCCGCGCCGCGCTTGTGAGCATTCAGGACGAAGGCGGCTTTTTGGATTTGAATAACATCGAATTTGTGCGACCTGTGAAAGATGAGCGCTACCGCACGGACAAGGCCGAGGAAGCGCCAAAGGCAGAGACCCGCGAGCCGTCGCCACTGCTGGAGGCCGTGGCCGATCTTTTACAGACTATCGGGGAAATCATACAGCAGGCCGCAAAATTCGAGGGCGTGACCGTACCCGCCGAGACCCTGAAACGATGGAAGCAGGAGGCCACCGAGGGCACGAAGACCGCCGCCGCCCGTCTGGCTGAGGTTTGCGCCTGTCTCGCATCGCTGACCCCTGACAACCGCCGCGACTTCGACGCCCTGGGCGTCATCTTCTGGAGCTTGTCGGAGCAACTGAGGCAGAGCGGCAACCGTGCCGACATCTTGACGGGCTACGAATTCGCACGGGCGCAGCTCTTCGACCTTATCGACCGGACGCAGAACGAGAACCAGGCGCGAGCCGTCAGGGAGGCCAACGAGCCAGACCGCCGCGCCGCCTGACATCCACACGGGGACGGGGCACGCCGAACCAAAACCCGCACAGGGGAGGCCCTGACACGGACACCCCGCCCCCACCTTTATATATATTATAGACCCCGCAATTATACACCGATTTTTAAATTACTGAAACGATGAACTTTTCATATAATCCTGATTTCTACCCGACCCCAAAGGAGGTCATTAACAAAATGCTGATGGACGACAGCCCCGCCGGCCTGGTGGTGCTGGAACCGTCGGCAGGTAGTGGAAACATTGCCCGCGCACTTCGCGAAGCTGGAGCCGCCGAGGTGCTGACATGCGAGATAGACCCGAATCTGCAGCCCATACTGAGGCGCGACGGGTTCCGCCTGATTGCATCGGACTTTATGAGCGTTACCGCTGAGCAGGTAAGCCACATAAATATGATCGTCATGAATCCCCCATTCTCTCAGGGTGTGCGCCATATACAACACGCCTACGACATCGCGCCCGCTGGTTGTTGCATCGTTGCTTTGTGCAACACATCCAATCTGGAAAACTCGTATTTTGGTCATTATAGGGAGTTTGTGGAATTGGTGAAACTTCGCGGCTATTCCGAGAATCTGGGCGACGTGTTCAGCACGGCAGAGCGCCGCACGCATTGCAACGTATCACTGGTTAAGATCTGGAAAGAAGGCAAGGGCGCCGACGAGTTCAACGGCTATTTTTCAGCCTACGAGGAAAGCGACCAGGGCGGCAGTGGCGAGCAGGCCGGACTCATGCAGTACAATTTCTTGCGTGACATCGTTAACCGATACATTGAAGCTGTCAAGCTCTTCGACGGTGTTCTGGAGGCCACAAAGAAAATCAACCGCGCCGCGACGTTTGTAGATTACACCGTAGAGACCAACGAGAAGACGGGCGAGCAGAAGGCCGTAAAACACGAGTATGGAAGTATCCCCGTTAGCTTCGAGGCCGTGACCTACAACCACAACAGCGGACGGGCAGAGGCTACCGCCATCGACCACGCGACATATAAAAAGGAGCTGCAAAAATACTACTGGCGCATCATCTTCCAGAAAATGAACATGGAGAAGTATGCCACCCGCGAACTGCGCGAACAGATAAACCGCTTTATAGAGCAGCGGCAAAATGTCCCCTTTACAATGTCGAATATCTATCGCGTTATAGAGACGGTCGTAAAGACCAACGGCCAACGGATGACCCGCGCACTCTGCGAGGCTTTCGACACCATTTGCAGTCTGTCAGCTGAGAACAGCACGGCGGGCGCGACCTGGAAGACGAACAGTAACTACATGGTGAACCGTCGCTTTATTAAGCCTTATATTTGCGAGGGCTATCCCGCCTACAGCCGCGAATCATGGCCAACGGTTAATCTGGGCTATTCGCGTAATACTGAGGATATCGAGGACGTAACAAAGGCCCTTTGTTATTTGATGGGTAGAAATTACGACGAAATACCGGCACTTTGGGAGGTAGTCAGCGATCAACGTCCCGCATGGGGCTCGTGGTTTGAGTGGGGCTTTTTCCGCTGCCGTGGCTACAAAAAAGGTACCATGCACTTTGAGTTTATCGACGAAAACGTTTGGGCACGATTTAACCAGGAGGTTGCCAAGTCGAAGGGCTGGAAGATAGGCAGCACCACCAAGAGCGAGCACGGCCACAAGCAGAACCGCAGGAAATAAAACCACAGATTACACAGATTACACGAATTTATAAACAACCCAAAAAATTAAAGTTATGAAGACTATTTCTATTTACTGCGCCCAATACAACGAGGGCGACACGATGACACTTGCACAGCTGGCACAAGAGGTTGAAGCACAAGAGCGCGAGAGCCTGAAAACGGGTAGTTTTGAGAGCTTCGGCGACTTCCTGAGTTACTTCGATATGCACTACCGCCCCATGCTGGAGCGCATCGAGAACGGCGAGGACATCAGCGAGAGCGACCGCCATTTACTTAACTTTCTGGCTTCTGATCTGCTGGACATCTTCAAAGAGGGCAGCGACAAGAGCGAGGAGGAGGACGAGGAAGAGGAAGACCCGACACTGACCGAGGCCGAGAAGCGCGACACGCTTTGCAGACTGTGGGACGCTGCATGGCAGCAGGCACAGGCCGACCCGGAAGGCACCCGGGTTATAGTGGAGACCAACGAGGAAGACCCAAGCGCCAACTGTAACCCATACGGGCGTTACTACATGGTGGACGGCTCAGAGAGTGAAAGCTGCATCGAGCACGCGGGGCAGTGGGTAGTTATCCGAGTGGACACCGTTACAAGCCCCTACGAGGTACACCGCCCCAACTTCGCCGCCGCTCATGGTTACAGCGACAACCAGACACAACTGGCCTGCAGATGTGAGAACCCTAACAACGTGACCCGCTGGGCGCGAAAGATGATTGACGCAGGCCGCGTGACGGACATCTACGCGGATTGTTACTAATTATAGGCTGAGATATTTTTCACTGAACACGAATTATTAACACCCAAAAAATTAAAGATTATGAAGACTTTATTTGAGAACAACGATTTTATTTTGAAATCGACAGGACACGACTACGACTTTGTAGGCATTATCGAGACCAAGACAGAAGAGCCGTTGACGTTCTTCTTCGGTGAGCAACTTTGCGACTGCATGGACGAAGCGGACGACTACGAGGGCGACGTTGACGAGAGCAAGACGGAGCTGCTGGACGTGTACGAGGGACTGAAAGCCTACGACTACGACAGCGACAGCGACGAGGACGAGGAGCAGGAAACCGCCGACAGTTACATGATGGGTAGCGACTGCGATCATGTTTCGTATTTCCGCACCCGCGACGACCGTTCGACCGGCTTTCTGAGCAACCCACAGGAGCGCGGGCAGTTCCTGGCACTCATCAAGGCGTATTGCCCCGAACAGCTTTCACAAATCAGCTGGGCATAACATCATACATCATACATTATACATCATACATCAAATTATAAACACCCAAAAAATTAAAGTTATGAAGACAAACAACAACGGGACAACCGCCGCACAGGTTAAGAGCATGACAAAGGCTTTTGTGGCCTACACGCTGGGCACTGAATCGACATGGAAGCCAGGCGACAAAGTAACCTTCCAATTCCTTTTCCGCAACTGCAACAGCGCATGGGAGGTAACACTGACACGCGAGAGCGAAGACTACGCGCCCTTTGCCTACCGTCTGACAGGCCGACAAATTACCTTCGAGGGTCACGAGCCAGAGCACCCCGCAACATGGGGCAGACGATACTTCACGATGGAGAAGGCATTTCTCCACATCCTGAACCACTTCAACGAGAACGCCAATATCCGCAACCGCTACACCGACGTATGGCAATGGCTGAACGATGGGAACCGCACGGAGAGCTGGATATAATCACCTTTATATATACGTTATAGACAACATCACGAATTTTTAACACCCCAAAAATTAAAGATTATGGCAACAAAGAATATTATCATCAGAGAGAGACAGGAAGAGAGCCTGAAGGGTATGTATCACTATTGCGAAGTGATAGGTACAAAGTATTTCAACCGCTGCAAGCTGCCTTGGTTTAAGCGAATGAAAAAGGGCGACATCTTCAATGTATATTATATCAAGTACGTGGAGGACGGCAAGGGCCGCGTGAAGGAATGGATCGCGGAAGTGAAGCACGGCTGCGAGTACGACGGCGTGAGTGTAGAAACGAGTTTTGCGGCACTTGACAAGGAACTGACGGAATACTACACCAACGGTAACGGGCGTTTTCATCATAACATCAAGCCGCTGGAGTTGTTCCTCTTCAAGCGTAACTGGTTTACCGAGAATCAGGCGGGAGCCGTGACACGCGAGCTGGCTTGCACGCTGGCCGAGGACTTGAAAGAAAAGCGCCAGGTGTGGCGTTTCAATCTGGACTGCGGCACCTTCGACGCGGACTATGAGCGCGGAGCCATCGACCTAAACGACTATTGGGTCAGAACGATGTAAGCACCGCATAACATCAGACATCATACATTATACACCCATATTATAATCACTATTTTAAATCACAGCATTATGGCACAGAATAACATTGGATTTGTACCAAAGAGGTACTTGCAACCAGATTACTACAAATGTCCTTTTCAGAATTGGGAGGCCATTTACATTGCAGACAATGATAAAGAGTTTATACTTCATGCTAACGTACATCGCAGGTCTATTGACAGAGCAGGTAAACATATAGAATCATTTGACATCCTGACTCAGAACCCAGATCATCGGAGCGTACTGAGAGAAGGAGTGAAAACATTTAAAGAGGCTTTTTCTATTATAGAAAGATTATTGGAAAATAACGCAATTTCATAACAATAAGAGATAATATTATGGCAACGACAAATAAACTGGCACAACTGGAGGCCAAACTAAACGAGGCACAGGCTGCCTACGACCAGGAAGCACATCACAGCACGGGAGCGCGTATCGCTTTCGTAGCCGCTGGCAACCTGACGCGGGGATCCTATCACAAACTGCTGAACCACCGCGAGACCTTATCGAAGCTGGGCAAGCGATTGGAGAAACTGAGATTGTCGGTGAAACTGGCAAAGGGCACGCCGATCACCCTGCACGACGTGGAAATGGCGAGAATGTATCTTCCAATGCGCGAGTATCAGGAGTTCAACGATTCCAACCCAATCAAGACGGTCGAAATGGTGGCCGACTTCGTGAAGGGTTTCTGGCGCGGTCATATCTTTGTGGACTACGGGCGTAACGTGGCCGTCCGCGAAAAGGGCAGCACCCTGGTATATATGACCAGTGACTTTGAACGACTCATTAAAACGATAAGTTAATTATACACCCCAATTACAATCACTTTAAAATATCACAGAATTATGAAGACTTCAAGCAACAACAACAATATCGAGAGTAACAACCGAGTAAATAACATCATCACCGAGGCCGAGGGCGTGAAGGTAGGCGACAAGGTGAAGCACGCCTGGAGCGACGAGGTGGCGACGGTGACAAGCATCCGCAAGGGCTATTGGGACGCATCGGACGGCGAAGTGTGGCTCTTCACGCTGGACTTTGGCAAGGACACCAAGGGCGAGTGGAAGACGGTGCTGGGTCCGTTCAAAATGGAACTGAACGGCGGGGAGTTCCGCCGCGAGGCTCTGACGTTACAGCCTGCATCGGTAATCAGCGACACTGACGGGCGCGAGTTCCGCGACTTCAAGACGTGGAACGGCATGACGGTGAAGGCTGAGGAGCGCCAGAAGTGGACGCGGTTCTTTGCCGAAGGTATCATCAACAAAATGAAATTCGACGGCAAGGAATCGACGTATAAGCACAACGTGGGAAAAATCCGCGTGAAGGTGGCTTACAAGAACTATACGGACAAGCCGGAGGACTGGACGTACTGCGTGAGCTGGTACCGATGGACGGACGCGGGACACGACAAGGCGGAAATCGTGGAGTGCGACAACGGCGTGAGCGTCTGGGAGGCTGCCCGCGACATGGCCGACTTTCACCTGCTGGCCGACAAGTGCCACTTCCATACCGTCGACGAGATCCTGAACCCCTGCGGGCGTCCCCAGGCCGCATGATACCTTTATATATATATTATAGCGTGCGAAATGAATCACTATTCAAAATTTTTTCGTATATTTGCGGCGTGATTCATAAATCACACCGCGAGAAATAACAAGTTAATTGGTAACGATTATGAAAAAGATGACGATTATTGTGAACAACGAGCCGCTGGTGCTGAACCAGGAGCAGACGATTGAGGTGAACGAGGTGAACCCCGTCACGAGTGGAGAGACAATGTATTCGAGTTCGGTATGGATGTAAGGCGCATTGTGTTGAAAGGCCGCGAACTGGAAACGCAGATTATCAGCGAGGCCATTGTCTATGCGCCAGTACCCGACGGCGAGACGGCGCACGGTGAGCGCGTCAGGGCATTGTGGGACACGGGGGCGACGCACTGCCAGGTGACGCCAGAACTGGCCGCGAAGATGGGACTGAAGTCACTGGGCAGCATGGACTCGAACACGGCGGCTGGCAAGACTCCGACGGAGATTTACGAGCTGGGGATGGTGATAGGCGACAGCATCCACTATCCGAAGTTGTATTTCGGCGTGAGCCACGGCCACGAGCGTTTCGACATCGTGATTGGCATGAACGCCATCCGCTACGGACGCCTGACGCTGGAGGGTGAGGGCGACGACAGGACGTTCACGTTTGAGATAGTGTAATACGTTATAGACACGATGGGAGATTAGGGAGTCGGCTCGCGCCAGAGGCGCACTACAATATACATTATAGGAGGCTTGCGAGATTGGAGCAACCGCAGAAATCGACGGGGAGCGATACCCCCGCAGACCACATCACGGCTTTTTGCCGTTATAGATATACAGGGGCGCCTGACGGCTTGAAATGTTATTTAGAATTTATATTTAGAATTTTATTTAGAATATTCTGGATGCAGCAATTTTAAACTTAATTTTAAATACTAATTTTAAATCAAATTTTGAGCGAAGCGACCAAGAGAGATATTTTAAGGTCTCATGACTTTAATTTTTAGGGTGAGAGCCTGCTGCCTGGGAAGGTCGCGGGCTCTTTTTTTATCATTTTCGTGCGGTCACGGAAATGATAGTGTCCGTTGGGTTTCAGTGGTTTTGCGTAATTTTGTGGCATAAAATAATATGATTATGCCGAAGATGAAACCTACACGGAGCTGGTTCGAGGTCAGGGACATGACCGAGAAGTTCGAGTGGCGCGACCCACGGACGGGAATTGTCATGCGAGGGTTCAATCCCCCTGGCGGCAAGGACGGCAAGGGTGTCAGCCGCGTGCCGTTCCACATCAAGTACATCACGGGCAAGGGTCAGGTGGAAGAGGGTTTCTGCACCTGCATCAAGGTATTCCCGGAAGTGAGGCAAAGGATGATCCAGTTTGTCGAGAGCCGCCAGATTCGCCGCGTCCGCGACTATCTGATAATGGAAATCGACGGGGTGAGGATTGTCACGCATTGATATATAATGGGAGTCGCTTCGCTCGAAATTTGATTTAAAATTTGTATTTAAAATTAAGTTTAAAATTATTCCACTGCAAGGCGCAAGCCCATTATAAATAAAATTGTAAATAATAATTCTAAATATAATTTCAAGGGCTGACAAGCCCGACCAAAAGATAAAATAAAAAAAAGAATAAAAATATGGCAAAGGTAGAAATTTTGGCTCCGTGGCTGCTGTCGTGGGAGGGTGGCTACAACAAGGTGAAGGGCGACAAGGGCGGCGCGACGAACAAGGGCGTGACGCTGGCCACGTGGCGCAAGTATGGCTACGACAAGAACGAGGACAAGGTAATCAACGAGCGCGACGTGATGCTGATTACGGAGTTTGACGCAATATACGTCGTGCTGAAGCCGGTGTACTGGGACAAGTGGAAGGCGGACGACATCAGGTCGCAGGCCATCGCGAACCTGGTGGTGGACTGGTATTGGAACAGCGGGGTGTACGGCATCAAGCTGCCGCAGAAGGTGCTGGGCGTGACGATGGACGGCGTGGTTGGCCCGAAGACGATTGCGGCCATCAACGGCTACGGCAACCAGCAAGAGCTGTTCCGCAGGTTGTGGCTGGAGCGTAAGGCGTACTTCGAGCGGCTGGCGCAGAACCCGACGCAACGGAAGTTCCTGGCGGGCTGGCTGAACCGACTGAACGGCATCGGCTGGGACAAACTGGTGATGAACAACAAGGAGCACGAGGTCGTGACGTGGTAATGTGGGCGCTTCGCTTGAAATGGAATTTAAAATTGGTATTTAAAATTGGGTTTAAAATAATTCTAAATAAAATTCTAAACTTAAATTCTAAACTTAATTTCGAGGGCTGCAAGCCCGACCAAAAGACTGTTAGATTTTGTAAGATTTGTAAGATTTCTGGCCGAAAGGCCACTAAAAAGAAAAAGTAATATGGCAAATATGATTGAACCGTGCTGCGCAGAACGACAGTTGCCGCAGCTGCTGAGAGAGAAGAAGGGTCACGCGGTGATGCTGCAGACGAGCGGCGACGTGACGGTAACGGCTATGACGAAGGCCGTGAGTGGTATGACGGGCCGTGGCCACAGGATGACGCTGTGGGTGCCGGAGGTGACGAAGGAGACGCTGGCGTTCGTGGCGAAGGGCATTCGTCTGGGTACGATGCGGGGCGTGAGACTGCTGACGCGCGAGGACCAGAGGGAACTGGTGTGCGAACAGTTGGCTGACGTCATCGGTATGGTGAGCCAGGAGCACGGCGCGGTGGAGGTGGTGTACGGCGTGGACGAGACGCTGACGGACGACGTGCTGATGTTCGACGGCCCGCAGGGCGTGGTGGTGCTGCACGGCACAATGGTGCAAAAAGTAGAGCCGGGGCTGCATCTGTATGGCGGCATCTTTGCCACGGACGCGGCCATCGTGACTGCCGTCATCGGCGACGCCATCGAGAGCCGCACAAGGCTTCGCGGTGCTGATGTGGTCAGTGAGCAGCGGACTGACACGGACGGAACGGACGACGTGGCCGGTAGTGTGGTCGATACTCCTGACGAAAAGCCCGCGAAGAAAAAGAAGACGAAGGAATAATGGTCAATGGTCAATGGTCAATGGTTAAAGGTTAAAGGTTATGAACGTGATCAAGTTTATTTTTTCGCGGAAGTATCGCGAGGCACGGCGTAAGGACCGCGAGGCGCAGGCGACGCTGCAGATGTGGGCGTGGCTGGAGAAGATTTTCGCGAGCGGCATGTTGTCGTTCGACTACAAGGCGAACCGGCTGTTCATGACGCAGCCAATGGCGTCGCTGCTGTTGGCTGGCGGTGCCGACGGCTGGGTGCGGGCGGTGGATAACATCTATCAGTATGCCCACTGGCTGCAAGTGCAGCATGAGTGGGAGGAGTATATGCGCAAAGAGGAACTGGCTGCCGTGCGGCGGGCGTTGAAGGATGACCCGAAGATGCAGCGTGAGGACGTGGAGCGCGTGAAGCGGGCGTGCCGGCAGGACATCGCCATGAGCGACTTGCCAGAGCCGAAGACGGAGCCGTTCGAGTTCTTTATCATCCCAGACAGCGTAGAGGCGAAGGTGGAACCGCTGGCCGTGGGCTATTACGACCCAGCGACGGGTCAGATGGACGTCGCCACGTGGGATGATGTGCGTGACTTGCTCGCAGCATCAGAATGACGCCCGCGTCTGGCATTGCCCGACGGCATCAGGAACGAATATCTTCAATAGGAGTAATTGTTAATAATTAGAATTGTTTTAGGTTTTTAAGTAGTATTAGTATTTACGGTTTTTTAAAGTTAAGTTTTAGTATTTCTGCTTTTTAATGAGATTAATGCACTTTTAATTGAATTACAAATTTTAGTCTTGAATTTGTTTCGGCCGAGCGCGGCCTATACTAAGTGTTCAGACGTTTGTTTTAAGACTACCATCTTTCACACGTCGATGTGCGACCCTCCGCGAGGACGGTCGTACATTATTTATATTATATATATGGTAGTCGCCTGACGGCAAGAACCAAAAGATAAATAGAACGTATTGTTAGTTGATTGCATCTACTAACAGATGTTAAGGAAACAGCTGTTTGTTTGTTGCAATCATAAAACATTGTTAAATGCAAGCAACTTTTCTTGTTATTTGCTTGCAGGAAACAAAAAGTTTTCGTAATTTTGCAGCATCAAACATTAGTTATTTACCTTTTAAACTTAGAAATTATGGCAACTAAGATTTTCAAGACAAGACGCGCCATCTATCGCGTAGAGCAGAACGAGAACGGTACGCTCGACATCTACCGTGAGTATTACAGCCTGAAGAATATGGACCATTGGCAGAAGGACGGACGTAAGTTCGACAATGCAGGCAGCCTGATTATCACCGCTGGCGGTATTGACGGGCTACTCTCGCAGTGCGAAGACGTGGAGGACATCGACGCTATGATTGCCGACCTGAACGAGGTTAAGGCGGAAATCCGTCGCAAGGCCAACGCAGAGCGTGAGCGCCAGAAGCTGACCGCCGACACGCTGTCCAGCAACGAATACCTCAGTCTGTTTGCGGGCGAAAGTCCCGTCGAGACCAACGCCAAGTCGGTGTACGTGCTGTTGCGCTATCTGAACAGCAAGAACTGGGGCACATGGCGACTGCCAAAGATGACTATCGGCTACCAGTGCAACCAGTACGACTGCGACGGCAAGACTGCCACCACCATCAAGCTCGACCAGCCTATCAAGGTGGCCGGCGAAATGGGTACGCAGTTCGTTTATGGCGCCCCTCGCGGCCATCTGGAGAAGTACGAGCGCATCGTGGATTGGGAGTAATTAGTTAAAGGATATAGGAATAATTAAAGATTATAGAAAGGGCGATATTATGGCAAAGAACATTAAGAAAGTAGAGGAGTTGGCAGACGTGATGGCTGACTTTATGAATGGAGTGACGAGTGGTGAAGAGGGGGCTTTCGAGAATGCGATAAGTACTCTGAAACACCGCTACGAGTTGAGCGAGGAGCAGGAAGCAATGGTGCGCATTTCGCTGACAGGTCTGGAGCAGCTGGCGAACCATGCCGATGACAACTTCGACCTGAAGGGTTTTGTAGGACTGAACTGCAATGTGCTGTTCTGGGCGATTGCCGGCGACTACGACATCATCAATCGTCGTGTGCTGGCTGACATCACCGAGGGTAATTGATTATAGGATATAGGAATAATTACAAATCACGGAGCAGCGAGAGCCATCAAGCTCGCTTGTTTGGCCGAGTCGTGACGTGGTTCAACAAAGTTAAATTATAGAAAGGGCGAGAATATGAAAGAGGAATTTTATAACAAACTGGCAGAGGTGATTAAGGAATGTGAGGCGCATCCTTATAAATCAACTAAGTCCATTGACCTCGATAACGGACGGGAAGGTCGCGTCAGCAAACAGAACCTCGGAACATGGACTGACGAAGATTATGACACCATGTTCAATCATCAGGACAAGCGCACGGAGGATATGTGCAACAAGTCTTCACTCGATTGCTTTGTGTATTGTGACCGTGGCGGTTATATGTACCTTGTTTTTGAGTAATTAAAGGAAAAGTAAGATTATGAACCAGAAACGAGACATACCCCTGTTTATCATTGACAATAGCCGCTCGCACGGCAGGGGACGCGAGAAGGACTTTGTGGCCTGCACGTCACGGGAGCTGCCGTGGGTGGGCGAGATTACCATCCTCACGGAGCGGGAACTGGAGATAGACCAGGACTGGCAGAAGAAGAGTTGGTGGTGCGTCTATACGGACGACAATGGCGCAGGGCTGCGCGGCAAGCTGAAGGTGGTGAGCACGCCAGTGGTCGTCGACAACAGTAACCGTGGCGACCTGCAGGCACTCATGCGCCGCTGTCTGAAGGAGTGGCGCATCAGGCGCGGCACGGTGGCGGTGGACTTGGAGAACATCAGCAACGAGGCGGTAGTGAAGTTCGCCGACACGCTGTTGGAGCAGACCCGCGAGAACCTGCGCGAAAACCCGAAGGACAGCCAGGCGTACATGGTGGGCTGCATATTGACAAAGATTAAAAAGGATTATAGCAATAAGGAGTAACGATTATGGCAAACGAAGAAGCAAAAAAGACATCGGGCCGTGGCGGTTGGCGCGGCGGTGGCCGTCCGGTGACGGCATACAAGGTGCCCCTGATGGTGCGCATCAGTCAGGAGGCCGCCGACAAGCTGGCTGGCGTGAAGAATAAGTCAGAGTATATCGACGAGTTGATTAAAAAAGACCACGGATGACGCGGATTAAACGGATATTTTTTATTAACTTTTAAAACAAAGGCGACATGAAAAAGAATGTATTTTTATTGTGTGTGATGATGGTGGCCATGATGATGGTATCGTGTGGCAAGGAGATTGACAAAGAGAACCACCCAGAAGGTCCAATAGACGAGCAACTGATAGGCAGGTGGGAGTTTGACCATAGGGGTGAAATTACCAGGTGGGATAACTATGAGACTTGGGAGTTCTATAGCAACGGCAACTGCTGGCGGGAGTCAATAAGAGATAATGTTCATATCCTGTATCAATGGACTGCGGAAAACAATGTACTAAGGCTCAGGTATAGTAATTCGTACACAAATTTGCGATATGTCATCAAGAATGGCTTGCTGACGTTTGACATTGATACGCCAGACGAACAGACAACATGGTTCAAGAAAGTGAAGTAGAAGTTTATACGAACACGAATTACACTAATTTCACGAATTAAGAGCGGGAGCCACGTCGGTTCTCGCTTTTTTGTACCTAAAAATACCTGAAAATACCTGTTGCCTACTCTACCTTGATGTTCAGATCGTGTCCGCAGTAAGGACACTTCTGCTGGGGCTCGATGTGACTGGCGGGTGCGTCGCCTATTTCGTCGCGGAAGAAGTCTGTCACTGGTACCTTCAACACTCCAGCCACCTTTCGCAGCGTCCCGATGGTGGGATTGCCGTTGAGAGCTTTTGATAGGCCACCCTTTGTAATTCCAAGTTCGTTGGCTATATCTTCTATTCTCATGCCCTTTTCGCGGGCTATATTCTTGATGTCCATGTAAGTTTACGTTTAAGTATGTGGCAAAGATAGGCATTTCTTCTCTGACTTCCAAACATTTTTGCCACATTTAATACTTTAATGTAAACGTATCGTTGTTTTGTTAATTTGTGTTTACTTTTATGTATATTTCGTTTTGAAAAGTTAAATCTATACGTTTAAGTAAACTTTTCTTGCGAAATATTTGGTATGTTTACTTAAATGTCGTATCTTTGTGTCGTTGAAAGCAACAAATCAACGTTTCAAGAAAACAAGAAAGCAATCAAGCAATATTTCAATAAAACAAGCATACAACAATGGAAGCAACAATTC
>JAEEGJ010015602.1_pt1 | contig 17672 bp, 16 predicted proteins | sample 8958761 | NCBI WGS metagenome assembly JAEEGJ01 (sample SAMN16246546, study PRJNA631951) | gut metagenome | biome: gut microbiome; feature: rumen; material: RS-attached | host: Bos | place: Iran: Karaj | collected 2018-10 | reverse complement strand
TGGGCAAGGACGTGATGATCGTCCTCGCCGAAGAGCAGCAGATCGACAAGTTCATCGACAAGTATTATCCCGTCGACATCAACAGCGTGAACGACCTCCTGTCCGAGATGGACGCCATGGAAGGTTCCGACTACGCCTACGCCAACGCCGAGGAAGACGCGAACAAGGCCCCGATCATCAAGTTCGTGGACGCCGTGCTCTACCAGGCCATCCGCGACAAGGCGTCGGACATCCACTTCGAGCCGTTCGAACACGAATTCAAGATCCGCTACCGTATCGACGGCGCGCTTTACGAGATGTCCCCGCCGCCGCGCAGCCTCGCAATCCCGGTCATCAGCCGCGTGAAGATCCTCTCCGGCCTGAACATCTCCGAGCGCCGCAAGCCTCAGGACGGCCGTATCCAGCTCAAGATCGCCGGCCGCCCCATCGACCTCCGTGTGTCCACGCTCCCGACCTCCCACGGCGAATCCGTGGTGCTCCGCGTTCTCGACCGCTCCGTCGTCAACCTCGACCTCGACGTCCTCGGCATCAATGAAGACACGCTCAAGAAAATCCGCGAGATCATCGCCATGCCGAACGGCATCTTCATCATCACCGGCCCGACCGGCTCCGGCAAAACGACCACGCTGTACTCCGCCCTGAAGGAAATCAACAAGGTGGAAGACAAGATCCTCACGGCCGAAGACCCTGTGGAATACGACCTCGAAGGCATCGTGCAGCTCCCGATCAACGACGCGATCGGCATGACGTTCGGACGAGCCCTCCGCGCCTTCCTCCGTCAGGACCCCGACATCATCATGCTCGGTGAAACGCGCGATATCGAGACCGCCGAAATGGCCGTCCAGGCGTCCCTTACGGGACACCTCGTGTTCACCACGCTCCACACCAACGACGCCGCCGGCGCCGTGACCCGTCTGATCGATATGGGCGTCCAGCCCTTCCTTATCACGGCCTCGCTGATCGCCATTCTCGGCCAGCGGCTCCTCCGCCGCATCTGTCCGCACTGCCGCACGGCATTCGTCCCCACAGACGACGACCTGAAGCTCCTCGGGCTTCAGCGGAAGGACATCGGTGAAAACAAGTTCTACTACGGCAAGGGTTGCCCCACCTGCAACAATACCGGGTACAAGGGACGAAAAGCCATTACCGAACTGCTGTGCATGAGCAGCAAGATATCCTCGCTGATCCTGGACTCCGCGCCCGCCGTCGTCATCCGCGATAAAGCGCGCGAACTCGGCATGACCACCATGCGCGAGGACGGCATCCGCGCCATCCTGAACGGCGAGACCACGATGGAAGAAGTTCTCAAATACACCTAATAAGATAAAGGGCCCTCAACATGGTTGAAATGGATGAATTACTGGATCTCGTCGTCACCGAAGGATGCAGCGACCTGCACCTCGAAGTCGGCGTCGCGCCCGTGATCCGCCTCCACGGTGAAATGACCCAGCTCGACCTCCCGGTGCTTACGCCGGAGGATACGGAAGCGCTGGTCAAATCGATCGCCTCCCCGCGCCACCTCCAGCAGCTCGCCGAGGACGGCGGTTCCGACTTCGGTTTCGCGTTCGGCGACCGCGCGCGTTTCCGCGTCAGCGCGTTCAAACAGAAAGGCTGCATCGGCGCCGTGCTGCGCCAGATCCCGAACGAGATGATGCCGCTCGACAAGATCGGCCTCCCCCCGAGCATCAAGGACCTGCTCTACCGTCCCCGCGGCATGATCCTCGTGACCGGCCCGACCGGTTCCGGCAAGTCCACCACGCTCGCCTCGATGATCAACGTCATCAACGAGGAGCGCGCCGTGCACATCATCACGGTCGAGGACCCCATCGAATTCTACCACCACCACAAGAAAAGCGTGGTGATCCAGCGTGAAGTCGGCGCGGACGTCCCGAGCTTCTCCGAAGCGCTCCGCCGCGCCCTCCGTCAGGACCCCGACATCATCCTCGTCGGTGAATTGCGCGACCTGGTCACCATCGAAGCCGCCGTCACCGCCGCCGAAACCGGACACCTGGTCTTCGGCACCCTGCACACCACCGGCGCGGCTCCCACCGTCGACCGTATCGTCGACGCCTTCCCGACCAACCAGCAGCCGCAGATCCGCACCCAGCTCGCCGCCGGTCTCGTCGGCGTCATTTCCCAGGTGCTTCTCCCCCGCATCGACAAGCCCGGACGCGTCGCCGCGTTCGAGATCATGATCACCACGCCCTCCATTCAGGCGCTGATCCGCGACGGCAAGACCTTCCGCATCACGTCGGACATCCAGACCGGCGCGAAGTACGGCATGAACACCCTCGACTCCCACCTCGTCGACCTCTACAAGAAGGGCATGGTCTCCTACGGCGAAGTCATTACGAAGGCGCAGGACCCCGAAGGCATCGTCCAGACCCTCGCGGGCACAAACATCTGATCCGGATTCTCTTTTATCATTCACATAACCTGGAGTTCATAAAATGCCGATCTTCCAATACACCGCGATGGACGCATCCGGTAAGGAACAGAAGGGACAGCACGAAGCCGCAAGCGAAGAAGCCGTCGCATCGTTCCTGAAGGAGCAGGGGATGTTCCCCACCTCCATCAAGCCGCTCGCAAAGGCGGCCAAGGCCAAGAAGGAAAAGGCCAAAGGCCCGTCCGCGGCGAAAGGACTGAACATCAACCTCGGCCCCACGGTCATGAAGGGCAAGGACCTGACCGTCTTCACCCGTCAGCTCGCCATCCTGCTCGACGCCGGCCTCCCGCTGATCCGCTCGCTCAAGACGCTCGAGAGACAGGCGAAAAACCCGGCCGTCAAAACCATTCTCGGCAAGGTCGCCTACTCCGTCGAAGGCGGCTCGACCTTCTCCGAAGCCCTCGCACAGCACCCGAAATCGTTCGACAAACTCTATCTGAACATGATCCGCGCCGGCGAGGCCGCCGGTAAGCTCGAACTGATCCTCACCCGTCTGGCCGGCTTCCGCGAAAAGGCCGCCAAGATCGCGGGCAAGGTCAAATCCGCCATGGTCTACCCGGCCATCGTGCTTACCATCGCCATCGGCATCACCATCTTCCTCATGATCTTCATCGTCCCGAAATTCGAAGTCATGTTCACGGAAATGCTCGACGGCGCGCAGCTGCCCGCCATCACCCAGTTCGTCATGGGCGTCAGCCGCTGGCTGCAGAACAACATCATCATCGCCATCATCATCGTGGTCGTCCTCGTGATCGCCACGAAGTTCATCCTCAAAACGGAGAAAGGGCGGTTCTACTTTGACAAGGGCATCTACAACGCGCCCGTCATCGGCATGCTCGTCTCCCGCAACGCCATTTCCAAGTTCTCCCGTACGCTCGGTACCCTCATGGGCTCCGGCGTCCCCGTCCTGAACGCTCTCCAGATCGTCCGCGACACCGCCGGCAACGAGCTCGTCTCCAAGGCCGTCCAGCAGGTCCACGACGCCGTGAAGGAAGGCGAACCTATGGCGCCCCCGCTTCAGTCCACCAAGATATTCCCCGACATGGTCATCAGTATGATCGAGGTCGGCGAGGAAACAGGCAAGCTCCCGGACATGCTCGAAAAGATCGCCGACACCTACGACGAAGAAGTCGACAACGCCGTCAGCGCCCTGACGTCCATGATCGAACCGTTGATGATCGTCTTCCTGGCCGTCATCGTCGGCGGTATCGTTATCGCACTGTTCAGCCCGCTGATCACCATCATCCAGACACTCGGCGGCGGTTGATACGCCTCACCTCAGGTCCCGCTCAGGCGGGACCTTTTCTTTTTTCCGGAGGTGCACGCAAATGCGCTGCTATCTGAACATCGGAAACACCCATACGCAGATACTCGCGGCCGATTCCGACGGCGGACGTACGGTCCGCACTGTCCCGACGGCTGGCTTCGATCCGGCCTCGCTTCCGGACGGTGCGGAGGTATTCGCGGCCTGTGTCGTGGCGGAGAAAATTGACGCGCTAACGGCACGGGGATGCCGGATGGCAACGCCGGAGGCGGCTTCGAAAATCGTGGACTTCTCCCTTGTCGATGCGTCGACGCTCGGACAGGACCGCGTCGCAAATGCCGTTTCCTTGACCAAAAGGGCCGTTCTCCCGGCTGTTTCCTTTGATTTCGGCACCTGCATCACCGCGGAGATCGTCGACGATCAGAAACACTTTCTCGGCGGCGCGATCTTCCCCGGACGCACCCTCGCGCGCCGCGCACTCAATCTCTACACCTCGAAACTCCCGTTCGTCGAACTCGCGGACGAATTGCCGCAAAACCCGGGCACAAACACCGCCGACGCCATCCGCATGGGCACCGACGCCGCCGCCATCGACGCCGTGGCGGGATTCCTCGCCCGCGTCGAAAGGATATTGGGACGCCACCCCACGGTCTACGCCTGCGGCGGCGACCGCGTGTTTTTCCTGCGCGCGCCGGAGCTCGCCGGCATGAAGGACGGCGGAGACGACTTCACGCTGCGCGGAGTCGAACTGCTTTTCAGCTGAGAAATGTCAGCCCTATGAGGATCAAGATCTGCGGCATCAGGAACGACTCGGATTTGAAGGCGGCGCTCTCCGCCTCGCCGGACGCCGTCGGTTTTCTGGTCGGACAGGTCCATCCTTCGCCGGATTTCATCCTCGCATGTACCGCGCGGCGTCTCGCGAAATCCCTGCCGCCGTTCGTCCAGCCGTGGCTGGTCACGCATTTGTCCACCCCCGAGGAAATCCTCGACCTCGCCGACGCCGCGGCGATCCACAACATCCAGCTCCATGGGGAATCCACGCCGGAGGAAGTCTCCAGAATCCGCGACGCCCTGCCCCCGTGCGCCAGGCTCGTGCGCGCGATCCATCCCGAACCGCAGGACGCCTTTTACAAATACGCCGAATTCGTGCCGTTCATCGACGCGTTCCTGATCGACACGCTCAACCCGAAGACCGGACAGGTCGGAGGCACCGGTCTCACGGGAAACTGGAGCCGCGCAGCCCGGTTCGTGCAGGAATCCCCGCTCCCGGTCATCCTCGCGGGCGGACTCACGCCCGCCAACGTCGCGCGTGCCATCGAGCGTGTCCGCCCTTATGCCGTGGACGTCAATACCGGGGTCAAAACGTCTTCGGACCGCACGGAAAGCGCCGCGCTCTGCCGTGCGTTCGTGAAGGCGGCCCGCATGATGGACATCTGAGCTTGTTCCCGGCTCAGGTCACAGGATCTTCTGGTAATACACGATGGTAAGCCAGCGGTCGAATTTCCGTCCAGCCTCGCGGACGGTCCCCGCGTACTCGTAGCCGCATTTCCGGTGCAGCTCGATGCTCGGCAGATTCTCCGAGTCGATCACCCCGATGAGCGTATGGATGCCGATCTTCCGGCATTCATCCTCCAGACGCGCCAGCAACGCCATCCCAATGCCCATCCGGCGCGCGGACGGTTCGACATAGACGGACAGCTCCGCCGCGTGCAGATACCCCTGATGATGCCGGTATGCGCCGCATGAGGCAAACCCCAGGAACGCGCCGTCGCCGGACTCCGCCGCCAGCACGGGATAGTTCCCCGCCGCATGCTCGTCGAAATACTCCCGCATGTACGACTCCGGGTGCGGGTCGCAGTCGTACACCCAGGTCGTGTGAAGGATTGCGTTGTTCAACAGCGCCAGCATGTACGGAGCATGACGCCCGAAATCGGCAGGGACGATCTTCATGTTCACACGCTCAATTCCCGGTCAGGGCGGACAGGACGCCCTCCTGACGCCAGACATACGCCCGGCGGTCGAGTTCTTCGCCGTTGTCCCAGAAGACCGGGCAGATGCCGTTTGCGCGCGACAGGCGCACGATGGAACGGAAGTAGTCGACGCGGCTCGCGCGGTCCTTGTTGCGCAGCAGGCATCCGTACTCGCCGATGATGACCGGGATGCCCTTGTCCAGATAGTGTTCCTTCAGTTTCTCGAAGTTGGCTTCCATTGTCTTATGGTCCTCGTCGCTGCCCCAGTTGTACTGGTAGCCCCAGCTCGTGCCGGGCGTCGCGATGGCGAACTGCGGCGGCAGATAGTAATGCACGGACACGATGCAGCGCGGATCGTCTGGGAGGACCAGATGGTCGCATGCCTTGTCGAGGTCGGCCCCGATCCCGGGCAGCAGAAGCCAGCGTTTTTTGTTCGCCCCGCCGGACGCGCGGATCAGCTTTACGAACTCGCCGTTCACGCGGTTCACCAGCGCGCCGTTCTCCTCGGCCGGCAGGTCCGTGAAATCAATCTCGTTCATCGACTCGAAGATCAGATGATCTGTGCGTTCCCGGAAACGCGCGGCGATCTGCCGCCAGGCGGCGCGGAACTGCGTCATGGTCCCTTCGTAGTCCTTCGAGGCTTTTTCCAACCAGGATTTTTCATGGTGCAGATTGATGATCACGTACATCTTTTCCGCCAGCGCCCAGTCCACGACCTCCTCCACGCGCGACATCCACGCGGGATCGACCGTGTATTCCGGCGCCTCGCCCATGTGCGGTCCCCAGGTCACCGGGATGCGGATCGTGTCGAATCCCTGTTCCTTGATATACTTAATCAGCTTGCGCGTGGTATACGGATTGCCCCAGGAGGTTTCCGTTTCCAGGCCGCCGCGCCGCCCGCCGATGTTCGGCCAGGCGTCGAATGTATTGCCGAGGTTCCAGCCGTATCCCATGCCGGACACGAACGCGATGCCTTCCGACGCGTCTTTTTTCGAGGAAACGCAGGAGAAAAGCAATGCGGACACGCAAAGGACAAACAGGAAAAGGATGCTTTTTTTTGCGGATGGGAGGGACATGGGAACCGCCTTTCTGAAGATGCTGGACTAACAAGTTATGTTGCGCCTAATATAGCATTCCTTAGCCGCATTTTCAAACCATTTTTCAAACAGAAAACGCGGACACTCGTTCCCTGCTTATGATAAAAAAGGAGAAATGTCTGAAAAAAAGCTTGTTTTCAGTTGACTTTTCGGAAAAACGATGTATCTTTATTAAGGTCGGTAAAAGAAACTTCTTTTTCTTTCCCGCCTGTTCAGTTCATATCTTTTTTTACGGAGTTCGTTTTTCATGAAAAGAATCATATCTCTCGCAACAGTTCTGATCCTTGTCTGCTGTGCTGTTTTCTGCCTCTGTTCCTGCGGGAAAAAGCAGCCGAAACGCACCGTCGATCAGGAAACGTTCCGGCTGATGCAGAAGACGCAGGCGGAACTTGAGACATGCGTCGAACGCTGCAGATCCGCCGCACAGGATTCCAAAGATAAAGAGATTCTCCTTGCTCTCGCGAACTCCCAGCAGGTCCTCGTTGACCGGCATGAAACAATCATCAGTATTCTTCTGAAAAAATATAAGTTTGAGAAGATTTCCACGGCCTCCTATCCGATTGAGCTGGATCCGAGGATGATCGTTCTCGCTCCTGTAAAGGATTACCGGGATATTCTGGCCAAGGCCGATCCGGAAAAGACCCTGCGGGAAGTTCTGATCGCGCTTGAAATCACAAACAAGGTACTTGCGGCTGATATTGACATCGAACTGATGATCAACCCCGATGCCGAGGAAGCTTCGGACCTGGATTTTTATCTCTGCCCCGTCTGCGGCCATCTCACCATGGAGGAACCGGAAGGAAACTGCCCGGTCTGCCATTCCGACAAGGACAGACAGATCAAGCTGAAAAACGGCGAACTCCCGCCCAGCGAACAAGGCACATTCGTCACGGTTTCGGAGTAAGAAGCAAACGGGATAATCCCCCTCCTCCTCTGTTTTTCATGCCGGATGAATCCGATTCATCCGGCGTTTTTATGCCGAGAGTTTTTTCCGGGCCGAAAGGTCGTCTGCGTTTAATATCCTGGTGTGATACAGGATCGAGCCACCGATTACCAGCCCCGGAATCAGGAACGGGATCGCCTCCGCGAAACGAGCGATGATGCCGAATCCCAGCACGGACATGCGGTTCTTTGCGACCTGTTTTTTCAGCACGGACACGTGGAATCCCTGACGGACGGCGCTGTCGTGAAGATACGACCGCCCGCAGATCGCGCCCCGAAAAATAAAACCGACGACGGGAACCCAGAACAGCAGGAAATAAACGAGGTAGGACACAATTGTCAGCAGGATATAGCCCGCGGTCAGGCGAAGAGTTTTTGTGTACGACTGGTCCGCGCCGGGATGTTCGGGATACTCCTTCTTCTCGAACGCGTCGACCAGGATATCGAACAGCATATTGCCGAACATCTCGTAGAAAGTTCCAATGAAATAGAGCAGGATCAGCGGGATGACGACCCAGAAAAAGGCCGACAGACACCAGTCCAGGACCGTTTGAAGCCACGACAGCCATTCGGGGAAGGAAAGCCCCACGGCCCATTCCCGGAGCCCGGGAGCGGCCCAGCAAATGAGTGCGGCGAGGATTCCGGCGTACAGCAGCAGGACGACCAGCAGCGGCGGCAGGGCATACGGCCACAGCCGCGGGCGCGTGAAGAAAACACGGATGCCGCGAAGGGCGCATTCCGCGCCGTAGGTCAGATCGTCCAGTGCTTTCATGCCGGGGGATTGTCCGTTGACGGTTCGGGATGATCTTATTTCCCGTCGTGGAAACTCGTCCAGAGGTGTTCCTCTTCGTCCGTACGCCGCGGCGTGGCGGCCTCCATGCGGAGCATCCGCGCCAGATTGTGCGCCAGCGTGCGCATGGTCTGGAGGCCCTCGGCGTCCTTGCGGACGTCGTCCGGCGTGAACCCGTGCACGGAGTTCCAGTACTGCGAGGACACGACCGGCATCTGGTTGATCGTGAAATACTTGTTCAGACGGTCGAACGCCGCGCTCGCACCGCCGCGACGGCAGCTGACCACTGCCGCGCCCGGCTTGAATTTCAGGAGATTCCCGGAGGAGAAGAAGAACCGGTCAAGCAACGCGCACAGTGCGCCGTTCGGTCCGGCGTAGTACACGGGCGATCCGATCACGATGCCGTCGGCGCGCTTCGCGGCCTCGATCAACGCGGGCAGAGCGTCGTCCTGGAACGCACATGCGCCGCGTTCCTGACAGGCTCCGCAGGCGATGCAGCCGCGCACGGGCTTTTTGCCGAGCTGGAAGATTTCGGACGTGATGTTTTCCGCTTTGAGCGTGGCGGCGATCTCGGAAAGGGCGGTGAAGGTGCAGCCTTCGGCGTTCGGGCTGCCGTTGAGCAGGAGCACGTGCATGGTGCGGTTCCTTTCGGATGGTACGGTTGAAGGAAGAAAAGAGGCGGGCCGGAAAATGCTCCGGTCCGCCTTCAAGGTTGTCAGATGGAAAAAAGCTTCGGCTTACTTCGCGGAAACTTTCTGAATCCAGGCGTCGAGGGCGGGACCGGCGTTCGCGGCTTCCGTGCCCTTGTGCGCGAAGACTTCGGGGAAGTAGTTGATCGCGGGGACCGCGGTCTTCGCGTCGGCGAGGTACTTGAACGTGGCGGGGTTGCCCTGTCCGTGCGTGCAGAAGAGCGCGACAGTCTTGCCCGTGAAGTCGTAGGACTGGAGGAACGTGCGGACCGGCGGCGCATAGGTGGAGAACCAGATCGGGGTTCCGACGTAGATCGGATTGTACTTGGAGAGATCGAGGTTCATTTCCTTGATCGCCGGAGCTTTCGGCTGCTGGAGGTCGCGCTGGCCGAGCTGCATGACGCTGCCGAAATCGTTCGGATACGGCGTGACCATTTCGATCAGGGCGATGTCCGCGCCGGTCTTCTGCTGGAGCATTTCGGCGACGACCTTGGTGTTGTGCGTCTCGGACCAGGTCCAGTACACGACCAGCGGTTTTACCTTCGCGGCGTCCTTCGCGGGCGCGGCGGCGGAAGAGCTGGAATCTCCTTCGCTGGCGCAGCCGAAGAACGCAACGGCGGACAGAATGGCGGATGCGGCGAGCATGAATGCATGTTTCAGTTTCATAAGTTCAACTCCTTCAAATTTGTTGTTTTACTTCAAAACTATACCACGGATTCCGCCGTTTTCAAGCGCGGAACCCGAAAAAAATGGAAGAACACAGAGAAATCACAGGCCCTGTTTGGATATCCGGGCCGTCTGATCCGACTCCACGGCATGCGGATACAGCCGGTCGCAGAAGATGTCGAAAACGGTCTCGGATGCGGCGGCTTCGGGCGCGGATTCAAGTTTCTTCGCCGCATACATTCTGCCGTTGCGGCTGACCAGCAGACGTTTCTTCGCGGGATCCCACGACACGCCGAGCTTCACCCACTGGTTCGCCGGGAAGAACGCCTCGTCGCCCGCAGGACGGCTCACGGCGTATGTCACGCCGTCGACCGTAAAGATCACGGGATAGTCAGGCGAAGTGGAGAGGTCGAATTCTTCCCACACGGACAGCACGGGCACTACGCTCTCCGGGACCGCCGCAAAGCGGACGCTGGCCGAGAACGCGAATCCGGCGCCGTCGGCGGGATTCCACCATTGTTCCGGACGCCAGGCCGCGCCCTTCAGGCGGTGGAACGGCGCGGGCTCGACAGCGGGAGCGGCTTCGAGTTCTATTGCCACGGAAGCCTGCTGCACGGGCGTCTGCACGGCTTCCTGGGCGGGCTGTTCAGGTTCGGCGGACTTTTGTGCTTTCTGGAAGAATCCGGCGGCGGACAGGAACGTCACGAAGATCAGCACGGGCGAGATGAAGCGGATGAACACGGACCAGGAGATGATCGGGAGGCGCGTGCGGTTGAACTTCTGGAACCTGGAAAGCCCCTTCGTGTCGGCTCCGGTGCGGTAGAGTTCGTGCGCCGCGCCGTTGGTGCCCCAGACCCAGCCGGCGTAGAACGCCGCCGCGAGGCCGTTCAGGAGCAGGATCCAGTTGCTCGCCACATAGTCGATCAGGTCGAAGAGGCTGCCCTTCACGCTGCCGAACAGTCCCGTGAGCAGTCGGTGCAGCGAGGGCAGATGCGACCAGTCGTTCACGCTGAACGAGATCACGCATCCGAGTCCGGTGATCAGCACGGTCGAGAGCAGCACGGAGACGCGGCGCGACAGCTTCAGGTTCTGCATGAAGCTGGACACGACCGCCTCCTGCAGGCTCAGGCCGCTCGTCAGCGCGGCAATCGCCAGAAGAAGGAAGAACAGGCCGTTCCAGAGCCAGCCGAGGCCGCCGGGGATGGACTCGAACGTGATCGGCAGGGTGTTGAACACGAGCGCGGGCCCCTGCCCCGGATTGCCGCCCTGCGCGAAGAGCGCGGGGAAGATGGCGAGACCGGCGAGCATGGCGATGAGGGTATCGAAGAAGACGATCCAGAGCGAGGACTTCAGGATGTTGCGTTTCTTGCTCAGGTAGCTGCCGTAGGTGATGAGGATCGCCATGCCGAGGCTCAGCGAGTAGAACGCGTGTCCGAGGGCGTCCAGCACGCTCGAACCGTTGATCTTGCTGAAGTCGGGCTTCAGGAAGAACTCGATGCCCCTCGATGCGCCGGGGAGCGTCACACTGCGGACCACGAGCACGACCACGAGCACGAAAAGCAGCGGCATCATGATCTTCGAGACCGTTTCGATGCCCTTCTTCACGCCGAACCAGCAGATCCCCGCCGACGCGAGCATGAAGGCAAGCGTCAGGCCGGACGACAGCCAGCCGTCGGACGACACGCTGCCGAGGTACGCCCCGGCCTCTTCCGGCGAGGCGAAAACGAGCTCATGCGCGAAGGATTTCCACGCGTACAGGAAGATCCAGCCGCCGATGATCGCGTAGTAGGACAGGATCAGCCCCGCCACGAGCGTGCAGGAGAATCCGACCGTGGACCAGCCGTAGTGGTAGATCAGGATGCTCAGGATCACCAGCAGGACGGCCATGCCGTAATTATGGGCCCCCGCCAGCGCGGCGGCAAGCCCCAGTCCGAATCCCGAGGCCACTTTCGGCAGGCGCGGCGAACGGATCGCGAAGTGCCGGAACGCCTTGATCGGGTCGCCCTGCGAGGCGCGCCCGATGGCGAGTTCCGCCAGCATCACCGGCAGGCCGACCAGCGCGATGCAGAGGAGATAGATCAGGACGAACGCGCCGCCGCCGTTCTCCCCCGTGATGAAGGGGAACCGCCACACGTTGCCGAGTCCGATGGCGGAACCGACCGCCGCCATGACGAATCCGAATGAACTGCCCCAATGCTCGTGTTTTACGCCGTCTGCCATGCTGTGTCCTGTCCGTGAAAGTTGTTGTCAGCTCATCCGAGCTGGATGTTGTCGATCAACCGGGTCGTGCCGAACTTCGCCGCGACCGCGATCGTGAAGGATTTGCCGGGTTCGAGCGTCGTCGCGGGCAGCATCGTGTCCGAATCGGTCAGCTCGACGTATTCCACCAGGCCGCCCGCCGCCGTAATCTCCGCGCGGATGTCGGCGATCAGCTTCGACGCGGAAACGCCGGGCTGCGCGGCGAACGTCTTCTGCGCGCGGAACAGACTGCTCGAAATCGCCAGCGCACGGCGGTGTTCGTCTTCGGAGAGGTATTTGTTGCGCGAACTCATGGCGAGGCCGTCCGCCTCGCGCACGATGGGCGCGGTGATGATCCTGATCGGGAAATTCAGGTCGCGGACCATGCGGCGGATGATCGCCGCCTGCTGGGCATCCTTCTGGCCGAACACCGCCAGGTCGGGCAGCGCGGCGTTGAAGAGCTTCGAGACGACCGTGGTCACGCCCTCGAAGTGGATCGGGCGCGACTTGCCGCAGAGGTTCTTGGAGATCGTGTTTTCGTAAACGTGGCAGGTCAGCGGTTCGGGGTACATGTCCTCCACGCCGGGCGCGAAGATCACGTCCACGTTCCGGGCTTCGCAGAGCGCGCGGTCGCGCTCGAAGTCGCGCGGATATTTCGCGAAATCCTCGTTCGGGCCGAACTGGATCGGGTTCACGAAGATGGAGATGACCACGGCGTCCGCGCCGTTCGCGCGGGCCGCGTCGATGAGCGAAAGATGACCGTCGTGCAGGAATCCCATGGTCGGCACGAGGCCGACGGTCTTGCCGGCCTTATGCGCGTCGCGGGACCACTGCTGGAGTTCGGGAATGGAATGAATGACCTTTGCCATAACTGCACCTCGGTTTTCACTGCTTGTTGTTGCGGGCGATGCGGGCGGCCACGGCGCGTTCGTAGGCGTCGAGGTCGTCGATCCTGATCTGCGCCACGCCGGAGGCCATCGCGGCCTCGGCGACCATGCGCGCCACGCGGGGCACGACGCGCGGATCGAAGGGCTTCGGGATCACGAACGACGCCTTCAGCGGGATCTCGCCCTCGAAAATGCCTTTCGCCGCCTCTTCGGGATATGCGGCGGAGAGCAGCTGGCGTATGTCCTCCGGCATCGGCTCCGCCACGATGTCCGCCAAAGCGCGGGACGCCGCCAGTTTCATCGCCTCATTGATGTCGGACGCGCGGGTGTCGAGCGCGCCGCGGAAGATGCCCGGAAAACCGAGCACGTTGTTGACCTGGTTGCTGTAGTCGGAGCGCCCGGTTCCCGCCACCGCCGCACCTGCGGCCAGCGCTTCGTCCGGGAAGATCTCGGGCGTGGGATTCGCCATGGCGAACACGACCGCGCCGGGCGCCATCGTGCGGACCATATCCCCGGTGAGAGCCTTCGGAACGGAGACGCCGACGAAGACGTCCGCGCCCCTGATGGCGTCGGCGAGCGTGCGGGCGTCCGTGTGGGCGGCGAAACGCTGTTTCTGCGGATTGAGGTCGGTGCGGCCGTCGTGGATCACACCCTTCGAGTCGCAGAGGATGAACTTGGAACGGTCGGCGCCCGCGGAAACGTAGTATTCCGCGCAGGCGATTCCGGCGGCCCCGGCTCCGTTCATCACGAACCGGCAGTCGCCGATCTTCTTGCCGACCACGCGCAGGGCGTTCAGGATGCCGGCGAGGGAGATGATGGCGGTGCCGTGCTGGTCGTCGTGGAAGACCGGGATCTTCATCGCCTTCTTCAGCGCGGGTTCGATCGCGAAGCACGCGGGCGCACCGATGTCTTCGAGGTTGATGCCGCCGAACGAGGGTTCGAGGCGGGCGACGGTCTCGATCACCTTGTCCGGATCGGTGCGGCCGTCCTCCTTGAACACGCCGCCGATGCAGAGCGCCACGGCGTCGATGTCGGCGAAACGCTTGAAGAGGACGGATTTTCCCTCCATGACGGGGAGCCCGGCCTCAGGGCCGATGTTGCCGAGCCCGAGCACGGCCGTACCGTCGCTGACCACGGCCACGGTGTTGCCGCGTCCGGTGTACTCCCAGATCTTCTCCGGGTGGTCGTGTATCTCGGTGCAGGGCACGGCGACGCCGGGCGTATAAGCCAGAGAAAGGTCGTCCTGCGTGGTGCAGGGTTTCGAGGGAAGAATCTTCAGTTTGCCCGGCTGCGGATTCGCGTGGTAGGCCAGACTGCGGGAGGCAAGGTCGTTCGACATGGTTGTATTCTCCAAAAGTTGTGTTGAAATTGTTCCGTTCAGATTCGGACCGGGATGCCGCGTCCGGCGAGGTAGCGTTTCGCGTCGCCCACGGTGTACGTCCCGAAATGGAAGATGCTGGCGGCAAGCACGGCGTCCGCGCGGCCTTTTTCGATGACCTCGGCGAGGTCGTCCAGGTCGCCCGCGCCGCCGGACGCGATGACGGGCACCGGCACGGAATCGGCGACCGCGGCGGTCAGCTCGCAGTCGTAACCGGCCTTCGTGCCGTCGGTATCCATGCTCGTGAGCAGGATTTCGCCCGCGCCGAGCTCAACGCCGCGCACGGCCCATTCCAGCGCGTCGATCCCGGTCGGACGGCGTCCGCCGTGCGTGTAGACTTCCCAGCGGTTTTCGCCGGGGACGCGCCGGGCGTCGATCGCCAGCACGATGCACTGCGCACCGAACCGGTCGGAACCCGCCTTGATGAGGTCGGGATTCAGCACGGCGGCCGTGTTCAGGGAGACTTTGTCCGCGCCGGATTTCAGCATCAGGCGGATGTCGTCCGCCGTGCGGATGCCGCCGCCCACGGTCAGCGGGATGAAAACCTGGTCGGCGGTCTTTGCGATCACGTCGACCACGCTGGCGCGCGCGTCGCTGCTGGCGGTGATGTCCAGGAAAACGAGTTCGTCGGCCCCCTGCCGGTTGTATTCCACGGCGGCGGCCACGGGATCGCCCGCGTCCACGAGTCCCACGAAATGCACTCCCTTCACGACGCGTCCGTTGTTCACGTCCAGACATGGGATGATACGTTTGGCAAGCATGTTCGTGCGGCTCCTTTCTACAGACAATGGCGGAAGGGTACTTCTATTCATTCAGCCGAATGGATTTTCAGCAGATAAGCAAACAAGACGAGGCAGAAAGATTTAAGTGTGGCTACCTGAAAACGTAACCACCGAAAATCTTTCCAGTCGGGATTTGCTTAGATGCGAAAAGCCGCCGGATTCCAATGAATAGATGTGCCCGATAAAAATCTATCCTATTACTATACATGAAAATGCATACATTTTCAAGGTGATTTCAGGCGGTTTTCCGCGTTTTCGCGCGCGCATGAAGCATTCCGGCACGAAAAGAACGCCGTCCGAACATCAATCCGGCGGCGTTGAAATGGTCACAAACGACTGACTTTTGTCCGTGCTTATTGAGGTCGGCGCGGGCGGTTGTTCTGTTTGCCGCCGTCGCGGTTCCCGCCGTCCTGACGGGGCGGACGCGGCGGACGGTTCTGATTCTGCGGCGGACGATTCGGATTCGGTTGACGCTGTTCGCCCGCGGGACGCTGGGGACGTTCGCCCTGTTTCCGCTGCTGCTGAACGTGCTGACGGTTCTGTCCGTCCTGACGCGCCGGCTTCCGCGGCTGTTGAGATGCCGTGTTGGGGTCCTTCTCCTCGACGGACTCCGTTTCCGCATCTTCAGCGCCGGACTGCTTCTGCGAGGCGGATTCTCCCTGCCCCGTCGCGCCGCCGCGCATCTTGTATTTGTCGAGGTACACGACCGAGACTTCCGAGGCGGGGCAGATCACGGTGTGCGTGGAGTTTTCCAGCTGGATCGTGACTTTCTGCGTCAGGAGGTTGCGGTCGACCACGCGGCCGCGTCCGTCTTTGCATTCGCAGAGTTCGCCGCGGCGCGGCATGGTCTTCTCCAGCTCCAGATAGCCTTCGTGCTCGTATTTGAGGCAGCATTTCAGCCTGCCGCAGATGCCGGAGATCGTGGACGGCGTGAGCGAGAGGTCCTGCTCCTTCGCCATCTTCACGTTGATGGACGCGAAGTCCTTCAGGAACCGGCAGCAGCAGAGCGGGCGTCCGCAGTTCGCGATGCCGCCGAGGATGGCGGTCTCGTCGCGCACGCCGATCTGGCGCAGTTCGATGTGCGTATTGAACTCCTGCGAGAGCTGTTTCACCAGCTCGCGGAAATCCACGCGCCCGTCCGCGCTGAACTGGATCGTGATGAGCTTGCCGTCGTAGGAATAATGCGCGTTGATGAGCTTCATGGGCAGGCCGAGGCGGTCGACATACTGGCCGGTGATCCGCAGCGCCGATTTCGCGCGCATCGTGTTCTCGTGCGCCTTGCCCTGGTCCACCACGGTCGCCTTGCGCAGGATGGTGTAGATCTCGTTCTTCCGGGCGGAAAAGACGGTCCCGCCCGATTCTTTCTGGTCCTCCTCGGCGGGAGGCGGAGTCTCGGCGGGCACGGCCCCCGCCGGAGGCGCGTCGAACTGCTTCACGATCTGCCCGTAGTCCAGATAGAAATCCTTTCGGATCACGCAGCTGTCGCCGATGTGGAGCCCGAGCGAGGAATCGCATTTGGCGTTGTATCCCGAACCGTTGTCGAGCTGTATCCCGTAAACAATATCCATACGGTACCCAAAAATCCCTTTGTGCCTGGAAAATCCGAACAGCCGCCCTGTCCGGATTCAGGCCATGTTCAAATCGTGGAAAACGTCACCAGCTCGTGACGAGTTTTTTCTTCTTCGCCAGCGTATTGATGTCGCTGGAATTGTTATCCTTCTCGTTGACGCCGAACGAATAGACCGCCACGCGGCTGCGGAGGTCCTGGCCGCTGCGGCCGTTGACGCCGTTGACCGCCTTGATCGCAGGAACATTGCTTTCGCTGAGCTTGCCGTCGAAATTGAAGTCAAGCGCGACCTGGTACGGACGGCCCCACGGGTCCAGGATGCCCTTGTTCTCATCGTAGCCGACGCCGACTTCATAGAACACCATTTTCTTGGAGTTTTCGCCGGTGAGGATCTTGCACATTTTGGTGTAATCGGATACGAGACCGTCGTTTGAAGAACTGGTCCCGGTCGGCCAGCAGGAGAATTCCGATTCGTACATCACGATGGCGGACTTCAGGGACATGCACTCGGTGCTTGCCTTGGATTTCTTCGCGTTGTTGCGGACCGTGCCGAGCGCGGGGAAGACGAGGCCGGCGAGGATGCCGATGATGGCGATCACGACGAGGAGTTCGATCAATGTAAATCTTTTGACGGAAGAGTTTTTCATGGCATTGGTTCCTTATGGGAAAGTGGTAAGGTTAATTCGCTTTCGGGTTCTTGAAGTTCGCGATGTCGTCGCCCAGGCCGGGATACTTTTTCGTGGATTCCTCGGCGTCGCCGACGCTCTTGTCGCGTCCGATGGAGTACACGTCGTAGGAGCCCGTGTTGTAGATGCCGGGGCTGCGGTAGCGGATCGCGCTCCCCCAGGAGTCGCGGATCTTGTCGGTGTTGCCGCCCTCGCCCGCGATCTTCACGCAGGTCTCATATGCCTCGCCGAGGAAATCCGGGTCGAGGTTGATGGAGTGGAAATCTCCGC
>JAEEGJ010015600.1_pt1 | contig 17673 bp, 17 predicted proteins | sample 8958761 | NCBI WGS metagenome assembly JAEEGJ01 (sample SAMN16246546, study PRJNA631951) | gut metagenome | biome: gut microbiome; feature: rumen; material: RS-attached | host: Bos | place: Iran: Karaj | collected 2018-10 | reverse complement strand
TAAAAGCAAAATACTTAACTAATAATGGAGTTATTCTTTTATCACCTGCTAATTTAGGAGAACCCGGTGTTTTTACATTAAATTCTCTTTCATCTATATCTAAATCATCTATAAAAGGAATTATAAAATCATCAGCTCTAGCAAGTTGCTTATCACTGAATTTAAAACCATTACGATTCAATGTATAATGAATAGCTTCTAAAACATTATCAATAACTATACTCTTCATATTAACCTCTTACACTATAAATAAATGCTACATATAATATAACTAATGTAAATATAGTAGTAATTATCCATCCATTAACTATATCAGAAGTACTAGATTTATCTTTTACTCCTACACTCTTAGTAATAAGTACTCCACCTATTAATCCACCTATATGAGCAAAATTATCTATTCCACTAATCATAAATCCGATAGCTAAATTAATAATAACAACCGGTATTATTCTACCTAAAATAACACTACCAAAATATACTCGATAATGATATCCAAAATATAGTAAACTACCTAATAATCCAAATACTGCACCACTAGCTCCTACTGATGGAATATCTGACATAGCAATTGAAAGAAGTGATCCACCAATTGCACTAACAAGATAAATTATTGGATATTTTTTTCTACCATAATAACCCTCTACCATACTACCTATTACATATAGTGCATAAGTATTACACAAAATATGAACAAAATCAGCATGAAGCATTGTTCCAGTTAATAAACGATATATTTCACCTTGTCTAACCCAAGGTCCATAAAGTACAAAACGTTCAGTAAATAAAACTGGATCTACAAATTTAAATAGTAAAAATACTAACCATAAGAAAATTATTATTCCAATAGTAATATAAGGAGTCTTTGGTTCTAATATTGAATCAGTTTCCATAGCTTCTTTTCTATTTTTACTATTAATTTCATCAGTTATTTTAAAGAATAATTGAAGTCCATCTTCAGTATATTCTAAATTATCTCTTAAGTCTGGAAATGATTCTTTTATAATATCATTTTTTAATATCTTCTTTTCATCTTCAAAATATATAATATCAACATTAGGATATGTTTTACTACGATCAACATTTTCACCAACATCAGTTAATATATTAAGTGTTTTAATATTAAATGAAAAAGTCTTTCTCTTTATTTTTTTTACCATTCTTTGAGTTTTAAATGCATCAAAATCTAATTGTTCATTATTATGAATATAACTATTAACTATTCTAACTACTTTATATTCACTATCTAGATTCTCTAGCCATATTTCGTTTTCTACACCTTGGACGATAATTGGTGTATAGTTCTTTTTAGTTATGAAATAATGAAGCAACTTCATTGACACCAAATCTCTTTCACTAATTTGTGTATTCATGTCATCCCTACTTTTCTATTTCTTTTATATATTCAATTACTGGCATATCAGATTCTTTTAATACTGTGCCATCAGAATCTGTATTAGTTACTTTCTTATTAATTTTATCAACTACATTCATACCTTTAGTTACTTTACCAAAAGCTGAATAATAATTATCTAAATATGTACTATCCTTAACAACAATGAAGAATTGACTTGAAGCTGTATCATAACCAGAAGTTTGATCTCCTCCTCTTGCCATTGATATTACACCACGTTCATGTGATAAATCATTATCTATTCCATTAGCTAAGAATTCACCTTTGATTTGTTTTGCATCAGCTAATTCTCCACCTTGGATAACAAAGTCTTTAGCTACACGATGAAACTTGTTATTATTATAAGCTCCACTTCTTACTAATTCCATAAAATTAGTTACAGTAATTGGTGCTTTATCTGCATTTAATTCAAGTTCAATCTTGCCATATTTCTTAACATTAATTTCTACATAATATTTACCAGAAAGATATTCAATATCTTCATTTTCTACTAGAAATATATTTTTACAACCTACAATAATTAATAATAAACAACTAATTATAATTAACTTTCCAAATCTCTTCATACTATCCCTCTCATATAGAAAATTATATACTAAAAGAGAACTAAAAACTAGTCTCTTAGACATATATTTATTGATTTTTTTTACTAAATGGTTCAATATGAACAATTACTTCTGTAATACGTTCATTACCATTTTTTATTCTTTCTTCTATCTCATCTGCTAACTCATGTGATGTTGCTGTATGCATTCTACCATCAACTACTATTGTTATTACAACAATATAGTTATAACCAACTGGTATTGAATAAATATTACCAATTTCTTTTATTTCTTCATATTCTTTTAAAACACCTAAAATACGATGTTTAGATTTATTGTCTATTGCTGTATCCATTAATACATCATAACTATCTTTAAATATCTTAATTCCTACAAAGAATATCCAAATAGAAATCATTGTACCTACTACACCATCAAACCAATATATTCCATATTTAGTTAAAATAATAGCTACTAAAGTAAATGATGTAATAATAATATCATTACGATGATCTAACATATTAGATTCTACTAATAAGTTATTATATTTATCATAAATAATTTTACAATAGATAAATAAACCAATTTTAACAACAATAGTTATTATACAAACAATAATTAATATTATTGAATAATTAACTACATTACCATAAACAAGTGACACAACTGAATCAAATAATAATTTACCTGCTACTACTATCATACTTATTCCAATTAACATGGAAAAAATATATTCTGCTTTACCATGACCAAAGTTATGATCACTATCATTAGGTACACTAGATATACGACTACCTAACCAAGTCATAAATGATGCAAATATATCACCTGCACTATTAAAACTATCAGCTATCATAGATCTTGAATTACTAATAATACCAATAATTATTTTAAAAATAAACAATATTATATTACCAATAATACCAAAGATACCAACTCTACTAGCTAAACTATCTCTTTCTTTCATAACGCCTCGTTAAATAGTATTATTAATTTTCTTTTTTTAAAAAAACACTAAAATATTTTATTAAACCACTAGTTATCATCCAAATAATAAATGTTCTGCTAATATATCTTAAACAATTAAGACTATCACCATTATATAAAGCTGTTGATGAATTAATATCAACTTCTAAAAACATAAAGATAATATATGATATAAAGATAAAACTTGAGAATATATAATTAATAATCCGTTTCTTTTCATTTTTATCATCATCAAAGATATTATTAATAAAGACAACCATTGTAACAATTAAAGTAACAATAATTGATGTAAAAGTTGGATAATAAATAAATCTAATAATAGCTGATATAATATAATCCATAACTAATTCATTAACAAAGAATAAAGCTACTACTAAAGCTACCATAAAAGCTAAAAAACTATTTTTAATTATCTTACTTTTATCTTCCATATTTAAAACTAAAATAATTAAAAGAATAAAGTATACCATGATGGAGATAGATATTTTATACTTCATTATTATCACCATCCTTTACTTTAGATGTGCGTTCTAATATATAAACTGTTTGTTCTTTTTTAGCATTGTTATGAGTACAAGTAATTAATGTTAAACATGATTTAGTAAAATCACGAACTACTTTAACTTTACCAGTTTTAGGAACATTATATATATTAACTATTTTATAAGTATATAAATAACCTTTATATGTAATTTTAGCCTCATCGCCCACTTTTAATTTATATAAGTTTTTAAAGAAACCTAAATAACTATTACCAGAGTGACCAGCTATAATTACATTACCTTTTTCACGATCTGGATAATTAGATGGACCAAGTAATTGAATATTATAATTAACGTTATTGTAACGAGAATTTTTTGATACCATACCTTGTTTTAAATTAATCTTTGGTATTTCTAAATAACCAATATATTCTTTTCTAATTTTAGCTTTAGTAGAAGATGATGGTTCTTTTGGTAAATTATCTTGATCAATTTCTTCAAAAGCAGAATCATCTACTTCTTCATCTTCTTCCTCTTCTGGAACATCACTATCTTCACCACGCTCACGATATTTTTCCATTTCTACTTCTGCAAATACATTACTTTTTAATAATTGAATACGATCATATAATAATAGACACAATGAAAGAACAATTAATAATGTACCAATTGTTAAAAGAATAATAGCACGTTTTTTCTTAACAAATTCTTTCATATTTCTCTCCTATCCTATCATTTTTTATTATAGCATTGATATTGTTTTTATTCAATAAAAAAGATAGCCTAAGCTATCTTGTCTTTTCACTTTCTTTTTGATAATTTGGGAAAAATATATTAAATCTACATACATTAACAATATTTTCACTAAACATATAATCAAGAACATCACCATCATGAGGCATAATCTCATTAATAATTTTTCTTACTTTATCTACTAATTCTATTCCCTTTTGATGTTCTTTAGCAAAATCTTCTACCGTTCCATCATATTCAAATGTTTCCCATTCGTAATTAACACTTTTTGTATAAGGTAAACTTTTAGTTGGATCATAATCAAATGTTGGTGGATCAGTGTAAATATGTAAGAAATCATCTATACCTAATATTTCAGATTTAAGAGAATCCCAATATTTATATTTACCACTTTCATAACTATATTCTACACTAGTATGCATTTCCCAACCTTTTTCTTTAAATGAGTAACTAACATCAAAATGTTTACTACCATGAGAAGTAGCTGTAATAGCTATACTCATTTTACCATCACTATATTCTAAAAATCTACATGTTCCTGAACCACAATCTTTAGTTAATCGATGTCTAACATGTCCTTTTCCTTTTATATCATATGAAAATGCTTTAAAATAACATCCAGTAAGTTCACCTTCATTATCATAATGTACTTTATTGCTATCAATAATTGTATGATATATTTCACCATCACTAGTTAATGAACCAATTTCTTTATTATTTTCATCAAGTATTGCCCAGTTACCACTAAGTTTACAATCATCTACATGATAGCCAAGGAATTTAATAAATTCCATTTCTTTTTCAATTGAACTATCATATTCACTATCATAACGTTTCATATTTCCCCCTATTTTGTTTTTTCTTTTTCCTCATCAAACAATATTTCTAATTTATATTCTTCAATACTATCCTTTAATATTTCATAAAAAACATCTACATTAAATGGAAGAATTTCATTTGTTAACTTTCTTAATCTTTTAAATAATTCAATTCCTCTACCATCTTCAATAGCAAATTCTTCTATTGTTTTATTTTCTTCATTTCTTGTTGTAAATTCATCAGTTTTATAATCTCTTTCATCTATATGTAATGTTTGTTCTGGGTCATCAATTTCAGTAAATGCAAATAACTCTTTTCCATCTGATTTACCTTCTTCATTTTCTTTTTTATAACTTAAACCAAATTCATATGTTTTAAATGCATTATTTTCACTATATTCTTTATTTCTAAAATGAGAATGTTCATGTACTGAATAACCATTAATATCATAATAATAGTCAAATTTTACACTATGTGCTCCACTATTAATAATTCCATCTTCGTATCCACAATCATCAATTTCTAAAGAATAGTTTCCATATATATCACTAAATAAATTAAATTGTTCAGTCATTGGATAATCTATTTTATCACCTAGTCTTAACCATAAATCTCCAACACCTTTAACAACTATATAATATAATTTATGATCAATATCTCTTGCTGAATTGCATTTAATAGTATCACTATCAATTACCATATGATAACCTATTTTTTTACCATAACAAACTATATAACAGTCCTTTGGATCATAATTAATTGGTCCATATTCAATATATCCAACTTCTTTAGAATTATTATCTTTAACAATCCATTTATTATCTTTTTCTTCTATAGTATAACCTAACCAATCTAATATTCTTTTTTCATATGTTAAATCATGTTCCATAATATCCCCCAATGGCTTTGTATTATAACATAAAAGAAATATTTGAGCAATAAAAAAATAGTCAAAAGACTATTTAGTTTTTGTTGATGTTGTTTCTGCATTTAAAACAGCATTCATTAATTCATCAAGTGTTTCTTTAGGTAAAATCTCACTTGCTTTTTCAATAAACACTTCTAATTGATGTTCAGCTGCACGTTGTTTAGCTGCGGCATCAAGAGATTGTTTTTGAAACTCTATTTCTCTTTTCATCATTTCAAGTGTTGGATTAACAGTTGTTTTTCTCTTAGCACCTTTACCATAATACTTTGGAAGTTTTAAGGTAGCAAGTATTTTTCTTGCTGCTTCACACTTTGATAATTTATCATTTTCATCTCTATAATAAACATTTTTTAAATTCTCTGATAATACGTTGTGAAGTTGATTTAATCCGGGAGCTAATTGATTAAATATCGTATTACTTTCTTCATAAGATATTCCTTCAAATGCTGCATAAGCTTCTTTTAGTGTTCTAATATACTCATCTATCGTACGTGTTGATGTTGAATATATTGGATCATCACTTGATATTTGCTCCCACTCAACAGTTTCAGCATCACCATTTACTATTCTATTAATTTTAGATGTAGTATTCTTATATGAATCACTAAGTTCAGTAACTGAAGTTTCAAGACTTTCTTTAGTAGCTTTTAATTTCAATACATCTGATGCTAATTTTCTTCTTTCTTCATTTATTTCTTCACAAACTTTGTGAATTCCTTTTTCTTTAACATCAGCAAGATGTTGTTCTTCAATTTTAATACTTCTTTCCAAAGCATTTATTTGACTATTTAATTTTCCTATTGTTTCATCTCTATTAGCTACTTCTTTAGCTAGATTTTCTTTCATTTCATCAATACTAGCACTTAATTCTTGTTTTTTTCGATTAATATCACTTTGAACTGAAGCCATTTTTTCTTTAAAATAATCTTCTACTTCTTTTTTACGATCAAATTTTTTTTCTGTTAAAGAAGTTATTTCTGCTTTTAGTTTATCAACCTCTTTTTGTAAATATCCTATTACTTCAGATATATCAGTTTTTTCTTCTTCCAAACTTTGTTTATCATTAGATAATTTACTTATTTGATCATTTAAAGATTGAACTCTTTGACGATATTTTTCTAAATTACGCTCTATTACTTCATTTTGTAATGCAAGAATAGCTTCTTTTTGAGTATCTGATAAATGATTAAACTCAAATAATTGTTCCAAAGGATTACCAGTTAAAATAGTATGAATATATTTATATACTATATCCTCTGGATTAGCTTCTCCATATAATCTTTCTAAAACATCATCCATACTTGTTCTTTCAGATCCTTTTTCTGAAGACATTGCTGCATCAAAATTAATAGTTGGAGTTACATGTTCATTATTATTATCCATATTTATCACCTATTTCAAAAAATAGTCCGAAGACTATTTTACCAATCTATTTCATCATCATCTTTTTCTTGTTTTGGTTTTTTAACTGCACTTGCTTTTGCATCTTTATCATCACTTATTTTACCTTCTACAGGTACAGAGCTAGGTGTACAAAGGAAAATACCTCCACCTAATTTTTGAAGTCCACCTTCAATTGCATAAAGAGTTCCTGACAAGAAATCAACAATTCTTTTAGCTTGATCGGGTGTTACTCTTTTAAGGTTAACAATAACTGCATTACTAGTTTTTAAATAGTCAGCTATTTGTTGACTTTCAGAATATGCACGTGGTTCAAATAAAATCATTTTATTACCGTCGCCACCCATTGCTTTTAATGCATCTTTACTAGTTTTCTTACCAGTATATATTTCATTATCCTCTTCTTCTACTTCATCATCTTTGTTACCAAATATACTATTTTTCCATTTGTCTAATCCCATAACATCCTCCTCTAGTATCAACTTAATTGTAAAATATTATATATGAATTGTCAAGAAAAAGACAAAGAAAAAATAGCCATTTTACGGCTATATTGTCTCTACTATTAAACTCTCTATTTTAGCTAATACTTCTTCTCTTCCTTTTTTGCTTACACTAGAGAATTCTATCATATCATCACCTGGTGCTAAGTCAATTGTTTTACTAATTAATTTAAGATTTTTCTCTTTCTTACTAGTTCCAACTTTATCAGCTTTATTAACAATTATTGTAACTGGAATATCATAGTATTTTAAGAATTGATACATAAGTATATCATCTTCTGTTGGTTTAATACGAAAATCTACTATCATAAATACTCTTTTTAACTCATCTCTATTTTCTAGATAATCTTCAATCATTAAACCCATTTTCTTTTGTTGTTCACGATTAACTTGTGCATATCCATAACCAGGTACATCAACAACGTAAAAAGTATTATTAGCTAAATAAAAATTAATTGTTTGAGTTTTACCAGGAGTTGCACTTGTTCTTGCTAATCCTCTTTTATTAAGTAGTGTATTTATAAAACTACTTTTACCAACATTACTTCTACCTACTAAAAGAAATTCAGGTAATTCATCAGTTGGATACTGACTAACACGAGTAGCTATAATTTTTAAAAATGCATTAACTATCTTCATTTTCTTCCCTCTTTTCTTTTTCTTTTTTATATTTAGCACATAATTCATCTAAATCTTTAACTAAATCATCAGCTAATTTAATATCAGTAAATCTAGCTCCACAAGCAAACTTATGACCACCACCATTATATTTTTCAGCTACAGTATTTACAATTGGACCACGACTTCTAATAGAAATACGATAATTGCCATTTTTAACATCTTCAGTAATAAACATCCAAACGATAATACCATCGATATAATTAAAGTTACCAATCATATTACCAGGAGCAGCTGCATCAGTTTTATATTCTTCTAGAATTTGATTACTTATCTTAATATAAGCAACTCCATTTTCAGTAACTTCCATATTAAGAGCTATATAACCTTCTAGTCTTACTTCTTCAAATGGCCTTGCGTATAGTGGCTCATATAATTTTTGTAAATCTAAATCATATTTATCTAGTAAATCACCAACTAAATGAAATGTTTTACTAGTACAATCATTATACATAAATCTATTAGTATCAGAAGCTATTCCCCAGAATATTTGTTCAGCTATTTGCTTATCCATTAATAAATCGGTATTTAAAATAAGTTCTAATACTATTTGACTAGCACTACCTGCTTTAACATCAATATACTCAACACTATTATCTGAAAACTTCTCCATAAATGGATGATGATCTATTTTAATAATATCACTAAACTTTGTTACGTCACTTACTCCATCTATTCTTTTTAAATCTGGTGTATCAGTAACAATTAAAAGTGTATTTTCTTTAACATCTTCTTGTTTATCAAATTTACCAAAATATGAAAATCTACTACTACCAGTTCCTGCAAGTCTTACATGTTTATCTGGAAAAGTTAATAAAATACTATTTTTCAAAGCAAAAGATGAGGCCATCGCATCTGGATCAACCCCAATATGTCTCGCTATAACAATATTTTCATATTTTTTAATTAGTTCATATATTTGTAGGAACATAAAGTCCCCCTTTCTATTATTCACATAAGTTGTATGTTTCTCTTGCAATCATTATCTCTTCATCTGTTGGAACAACATAACATGGAACTTTAGATTCTGGTGTAGTAACTAATACTTCTTCTCCACGGCAATTATTTGCTTCATAATCTGGAATTACACCAAGTACTTTAAGTCCTTCCATAATATCTACTCTTGTTCTAATTGAGTTTTCACCAACACCTGCTGAGAATGCTATGGCATCTACTCCACCTAATTCAAAGTAGTACATTGCTATATAATCAATAATCTTTTCTACATACATTCTTTGTGCAAGTACACAACGTTCATTACCTTTATTAATACCATCTTCAATATCTCTTGAATCATTAGATACACCAGATATACCAAGTAAACCACTCTTCTTATTTAAAATAGTATCCATTTCTTTTGGTGAAATATCTGCTTTTTGCATCATATAAGTTAGAATTGATGTATCAACATCACCACAACGTGTACCCATAATAAGTCCAGCATTTGGAGTTAATCCCATTGATGTATCAATACATACACCATCTTTAATAGCTGAAATACTAGCACCACTACCAATATGACAAGTAATAAGTTTAGTATTAGTTCTACCAAGTAATTTATTTAATCTTGAAGCAATATATTTATGACTAGTACCATGTGCACCATATTTTCTTACTTTATAATCAGTATACCATTCATATGGTACTGCATACATATAATTTACTGGTTCAATAGTTTGATGGAAAGCTGTATCAAAAGTAACTGCTTCAAATGCACTTGGAATAACTTCTTTAGCTGCATTAATACCTGTAATAGCTGCTTTATTATGAAGAGGTGCAAGTTGTGCTAATTCATCAATCTTAGCTACTGCATCATCATCAGCTTCAACAGTTCTATCAAAGTAATCTCCACCTTGTACTATTCTATGACCAATTCCTTTAATTTCATCTAGTTTTCTAATAATCTTGTTTTTCTTTAGTTCTTCAACAAGTATTTCAAAAGCTACTTTATGATTAGGAAGTTCTAATTCCTTACTATATTTTTCATCATCTAATTTAATTGTATATGCAGACATCTTTTCTCCGATTCTTTCAAAAAGACCTGATATCAATACTTTTTCTTCTGGCATTTCATACATCTTGAATTTAAGAGAAGAACTACCACAATTTACTGCTAATATTTTCATTTATAATTTCTCCTTCTTTACGATAGATATTATACAATAAAGTTTTAATAAATTAAAGAAAATTATTAAAATTAACTTAAATTTATATTAATTTTATTCATAATATGATATACTTATAAAGATAATGAGGTAAAAATGGAAGATGAACTAGTAAAAGATTTAGCTGAAGAAAAAGATACTTTATTAAAACTTGAAAATAAAGAAGAATTAAAGAAAAAAAGTACTACAAAGTTTATAAAGAATGCTGCTTTCTTTGCTTTATTAATTATTCTAACTTATTATTTTATCTTTAAGAAAATAGATCGTAAAGGTATTCAAGAAGCTATTAAATATACTAATTTATGGTTTATATTAGTAGCTGTTATTTTAGCTTGTGGAAATATAATATTTGAATCAATTAATAGTTATCGTACCCTAAAAGCTTTAGGAGAAAAAGTTACTTTTAAACAAGCCATTAAATATGGTATAGTTGGTTTCTTCTTTAGTGCAATAACACCAGCAGCTACTGGTGGTCAACCAGTACAAGTACTATATATGCATAAAGATAACATTAAATATACTAATGCAACTATAGCTATTCTTTTACAATCATTTGCATATTTAACAATGATGTCTACTTTAGGATTATTTGGTTATATAATGAACTATGATTATATTAGTAATTTAGGTTTCATAGAATATTTCTTCTTTATCGGATTATTAGTTAATTGTTTAATAATTACTGTAACACTATTTGCAATGTTTTCTAAAAAAGCTTCACAAAAAGTTGTTAATATAGTATATAAAGTATTTAAAGCAATTAATGATGCTAAAGCAGATAAATTTAAAAAGAAAATAGAAAAGCAATTAGAAGAATATCATAATAGTGCTAAAGTTATAATAAATAATCGTGGTTTAATGATTAAAACATTTATAACTAGTGCACTTCAATTAATTTCATATCATAGTGTTTGTTATTTTGTATATTTAGCACTTGGTATAAAACATTTAAATTATATTAGAATAACTAGTTTACAATCATTTTTATATTTGTCAGTTTCAATACTACCATTACCAGGAACAGTAGGTGTTAATGAAACTGGATTCTCAATATTATATAATCCAATAATTGCTAAGAATTATGTTGATTCAGCAATGTTATTATCCCGTGGTATTAGTTTCTACTTAATAGTATTAATAACTGGTTTAATACTTGCAATACTTGCGATAAAGAAAAAGAATGCAAAATAGCATTCTTTTTTATTATCTATGTCTTTCTTGTCTTTGTTCACTTTTTCTGAGTTTTAATGATCTATCATATGCTTCTACTAACATTGGAATAAATTTTTTATAATAAGAGACAATTCTAGGTTCACGAAGAAATTCATATTCAATTCCTTCAGTTAATACTTTATCAAAGTTTTTGGTTTTAGCAATATACTCTAAAGGCGGTACTGGTGAGGCTGAATGACAATGATATACATCATCTAAAATCTTAGTTTCAGTACTTTCAATTACATGTGGCTTAATAGTTGAACCGCCATCTACCGTTCTCATAATATAAGTTGTAGAAACTATATCACCATCTAATTTTGGTTCAACAGAAACATGACCTTCATATGTTCTACCATTTTCATAGTTTTTATCATGTATACCAATAATTCTACTTTTGTATGCATCATCAATATCACATTTACAACCTTGTTTTTTCATATCACAGTCATAATATTCACCTGCATAACATACTCTACCTCTTGAATAAACATAAACTGATACATAATCAGGCTGACCTAAAACACGATGAAATTCAAGTAATACACTATTACTTTTAAAAATATAACGATCATATGTTTCAGAATCATATTTACTACGATGTACATCTTTTTCAACTCTATAAAGAGTAAATGGTACACCATTATTAAGATTCATTAGAGAGTTCCCTTCTTTTACAATATTCATCTTCTCTAAAAACTCTAACTCAAAATCACTGTATTTAATCATTCCAACTACATTTTCCATAATATCACCTATTTTGATTATATCAATGCAGTACATTAAATGTAAAGAAAAAAGCCTTAATAAATTAAGACTTTACATAATCACTAATTTTATCAGTTTCATCATAATCATAATCTGTATAATGAAAATACCAGTTATCTCTTATTTTTATTTTTAATTCAATCAAATGGCCATAACCTTCTTCTTTCTTACGATCATATACCCACATATCTTTTCCATTTAAAATATCTTCTTCAGAATATATAATTCCCCAATATTGTTGACCACGATAATTTTTATATTCTTCCAATTCATAAAGAATAATATCTACGGAATTATCACTATCATAACAATAAGATATTCCATTAAAAGATGGACATTTATGTGGTTTAGTCTCAAGAACTAGTGTTGCATACTCTTTTAATTCATCTATATTTTTATCCAAATACTCAATTGAATCTTGTTTTAATTTATCATACTCATATTCATTAATCTTCTCTGTATATACAAAAGTTAATTTAATTAACCAAACAACTGCTAATACAACAACAATAAATATTATGATACTTAATATATAATCTTTTAATAAAGCCTTTTTTTCCATATAATCTCCACAACCAATATATCATATATATAAATTTTTGCAAAATAAAACCTTGTTAAAACAAGGTATATTTTAAAATGGCGGAGTTGGAGGGATTTGAACCCTCGCAGCAGTTACCCACTCTACTCCCTTAGCAGGGGAGCCTCTTCAGCCTCTTGAGTACAACTCCAAACGACTTAAATATCATACCATTTTTATATAATTATTGTCAATTATTTTATGTAATTTATAATAAAAGAAATAGATTATCCATCTATTTCTTTAGGGTCTGATTTCTTACTAGATAAAAATGTTAGTTTTTCTACAATAACTTCAACTACTTTTCTTTTAGTTTTATCATCTAATTCATATGTTGATGTTTGAAGTCTACCACGAACACCAACTGTATCTCCTTTTTTACAATATTCACTGGCATTCTTAGCAAGTCCTTCCCATAGAATACAATCAAAGAAATCAGTTTCATATACTCCATCTGGATTTTTAAAAGTTCTAGGTACTGCTAATGCTACTTTAGTTACTTCTTTACCAGATTCTAATTTTTTAACTTCAATATCTTGAGCTAATCGACCAACTAACATAACTGAATTCACCATAATCCCTCCTTTCAAGGTAATCATAGTAAAGGAATATGGAAGTGTCAAAAAAATGGAAATAGCTTTTTTTATTGAGAAAATATATCAAAAAACAATATTTCAAATTAGACTAAAATATAAAAATAATTGCTCTTTTAAAAGCAATTATTTATTTTTAAAAACATAAAATTTTACATTATTTTACATTAACTATTAGCAAGTGAGAATACATTAGCTTTAGATATATTAACATATCCATGACCACTTCCCATTTGATATCCAGGATTAACCATTAAGAATTTAGTATTATAGAATTCATTACCATATAATTCTTTATTATTAGTAATAACAGTAACTCTAGTATAATTACTTCTAACTAAATGAGTTAATGTAGTTCTAGTATTTTTTAACATTGAATCTCCTACTGGTGAAAATACTACAACATCAATATTTTTATATTCTTCTATTTTACCTGAATATGAATTAACTATAAATATTTTACTATACATTCCACTTAAAGCAGCTTCTCCTGCAGCTTGTCCACTCATTGAATAAACACCAACAGTATTTTTTCTATCACTTTTTTGACCAGTAATACTTCTTATAAAGGTAGTTGTTCCAATAGCATCTTTTACATTATAGTTTTCTTTAGCAGAAACTAAAGCAACTATACCACTACTTTTTAATTCTTCTCTATGTTGGTCTAAATGAGCAAAATATCCACTCATATTACGTTCACCTGAACCACCCATGAAAGTAAATATATTTACTTCACTAAGATCAACACCTTCTGGATAATATAATCTCATTAAAATATTATGACCTTCATAGTTTAATGTACTTTTTGATATATCATATTTATATGTATGATTAGCATCTGTATAGTAATATACATTTCCACTTAAAGTACCCTTACCACTACTTGCTAAACTTCGGAAGAAAGATTCATCTGCTCGTGTTGGTACTTTATCAAGAGGTGATGTATAACCCCATACTCCACCTGTACCATTAACTACACCAATCTTTGGATTAACAACATAAGAGATTGTTTTAGTATAACCTCCATCAAGAGTTTTAATAGCTATGGTTCCTGTAGCAGGAGATAGTCCTGTAATTACACCATTATTATCTATACTTACTCCACCAGTACTTTCGTATTTAAGAGTTTTATTTGTTGCATTAGCAGGTACAATACTTGTTTTTATTTTTTCTTGTTCACCTACTTTAAGTACTATTTTAGGGTTTGATAATAGATTAAGACCGGTTACTGGTATAATAACTGATACTTTAATTTCTTTAATTATTTCATCATTAATTGTTAATTTAACTAAAGTTTCACCAGATGATTTAGCAAGTACTACTCCATCTTCAATAGTTGCTATACTAGGATTACTACTTTCCCATTTAACATTTCTTACATAAGCTCCTTCTGGAATAACATTATATTTTATTTCTTTTTTCTCACTTGGTTTTAATGTAATATCACTAACATCTAATTCTAAATCAGTTACTTTTTTAGAAAATATTGGATCTATCTTTTCACCTATAACATTAACTATTATATTTTTAGAAATATTATTATTTACCGTAATAGTTATTGTTGTTTCACCAACTTCTTTAGCAATTACTTTTCCATCAAAATCTACTATATTAGAGTCAGTTACATTATATTCAATAGATTTTATATAAGAATTATTTGGATTATAACTAATTGGTATTTCATAGCTATCTCCTTTAGTTATAAATAATTCTCCTTCTGGTACTATTATTTCATTTAGATTACTTTCTTTATCTCCATAATATGTTGATACTTTTGTTACTCTTGTTGTTTTTTGTTTTTTCTTTTCTACTGTTGCTTTGATATTAGTACTACCAAGACCTACTCCTGTTACTACACCATTATTTACTTTTGCAACAGATTCATTTTCACTTTCCCAAACGATATTTAATTCTTCATTTAATTCATAATTAATTTGTTCGTTATTACCTATTTTTATTTCAATATTTTCATCAACTTTAAAGATTAATTCTTTATTAAAAACACGGTCTTTTAAAAGAAGCCATAATAAAATAATTACTATGATTGCTAGTAATATATATATAACTTTGTTTGGAATCTTCTTCATATTACACCCTTCTTTATTATTTCATTTTTATTTTATCATATAACAAAATAAAAAGAAACAATATTGTTTCTTTTTTATCTACATGCATATGAGAAAACATTAGTTGGTGGGATATTAACATAACCATGTCCTGAACCCATTTGTTTACCAGGATTTACTATTAAGAAATTAGATCTAAATTTACTATCATTAATTATAGAACTATTATTACTAATAACTGTAACATTAGTAAATCCATGACGTATCATATTATTTAATGTACTCTTTGTTGCATCTTGTAATTTATCATTATTTGGTGAATATACAATTATTTCTCTATTCTTTAAGTTTTCGTTATAAGATACTTTAAGATATGAATTAAAGATAACTACTCGATCATAATTACTATTATGTCCTGCATATCCTACTGCTTCTCCACTTCCTGAATATGCACCTACTGCATTTTTAACACCAGGCTTTTGATTAACGATACTTTTAACAAATTCAGTAGCAAGAATAATACCTTTTTGGTTATATCCTTTTCCATCACTTGAAGCAATCAAAATAATAATACCACTAGTTTTCATCTGTGTTCTATCTTTATCAAGTGAATTTAGAATACCAGAAAAACCAACTGCACCACTACCTGTACCATTACAGAAAGTAAATGTATTTACTTTACTAAGATCAACACCTTCTGGATAATATATACGAGTTAAAACAGTTTTACTACCATCACTTAAAGAACTTTTAGATATATCATATCGATATGTTGTTTTACCATCATTATATGTATATATATTACCACTTAATACACCCTTACCACTACTTGCTAATCTTTGGAAAAATGATGCATCTGCTCGTGTTGGTACTTTATCTAGTTGTGAAGTATAACCCCATATACCACCCACATTATTAACTACACCAATTTTTGGATTAACAACATAAGAGATTGTTTTTTTATAATTTCCATCAATAGTTTTTATAGTTATTGTTCCAGCAGCAGGAGAAGTTGCAGTAATTACACCACTATTATCAATACTTACTCCACCAGTACTTTCATATTTAAGTGTTTTATTTGTTGCATTAGCAGGTACAATACTTGTTTTAATAGTTTCAGTTTGTCCTACTTTAAGTACTAAATTAGGATTAGATAATAAACTAAGAGCTGTTACTGGAATATTAACTATTACTTTTATTTCTTTAGTTATTTCATCATTAATTGTTAACTTAATAATTGCTTCACCCAATGATTTAGCTAATACTACTCCATCATCAACAGTTGCTATACTAGGATTACTACTTTCCCACTTAATACTTTTAATAAATGAATTACTTGGTTCAACTTCATAATCAATCTGTTGTGTTTTATTTGGGTTTAAAGTAATACTTTCTTTATTAACTATTACATTCTCTACTTTTTTAGAGAAAACAGGATTTATTTTATTACCAATAACATTAACTATTATACTTTTAGAAATATTATTATTTACCGTAATAGTTATCGTTGTTTCACCAACTTCTTTAGCAATTACTTTTCCATCAAAATCTACTATATTAGAGTTAGTTACATTATATTCAATAGATTTTATATAACCATTATTTGGATTATAACTAATTGGTATTTCGTAACTATCTCCTTTAGTTATAAATAGTTCTCCTTCTGGTACTATTATTTCATTTAGATTACTTTCTTTATCTCCATAATATGTTGATACTTTTGTTACTCTTGTTGTTTTTTGTTTTTTCTTTTCTATTGTTGCTTTGATATTGGTACTA
>JAEEGJ010015598.1_pt1 | contig 17674 bp, 13 predicted proteins | sample 8958761 | NCBI WGS metagenome assembly JAEEGJ01 (sample SAMN16246546, study PRJNA631951) | gut metagenome | biome: gut microbiome; feature: rumen; material: RS-attached | host: Bos | place: Iran: Karaj | collected 2018-10 | reverse complement strand
AAGAAATTATGTTAATAATATTAAAGGAAAAACTTATATACCAACTGAATCGGGTATTTTAGAACCTGGAATGGAATTTGGATTGAATAAAGACAGAGAGATAAAATCAATACAAAAAATATTAGTAAAAATAGTTAAAGGATTTTATTATAAATATATAGGTAAAACATTAAATAAAGAAGTTCATTATTGTGCTGATAATATTTTTTATACAAAAATAGGATTAAAGTATTATCCTAAACATCCTCTTTCAGAAAAGAATCGTCTTCTTATAAAGGAATTAAAAAAAATTGATGGAAAGTTTAATCTTAATAGCAAAAAAGATTCTGATAGATTAACGACTTTTTATAATGAAAATATAAAAGATGATATTTTTTCTTATGGCTTTATTCGATTTCAAAATGAAAAATATTCTGTAGATGATGTTTTATTTGTAATAACTTTTTATAATAATCTTGAATTTGTATTATCAACTTAAAACTCCGAGACCGGAATTCTAACTTGATCATCGCCTTGAGAGGGCGATATCTTAAACCATAAGCCATAAGCTTTAAACTGAAAGTTTAATTTTAACTACGAGATCCCGCATCGAGTGCGGGATGACAACCGGCAAACAATATGTTGTTCTTGTAGTAAGCTATAACCTTTAATCTTGTCGTTGTCGTTTCCATATATCCATACATCTATACATCCATACCTCAGTTTTCATTTTCAAACTGTTATCCTAATAATATATAATAATAGTGATATACTTAAAACATTAAAGGAATACCGTATGAACATACATCAAGAACCTAAACAAATTAAAATTCGCGGTGCAAGAGTTCACAACTTAAAAAATGTGGATGTAGATATTCCGTTAAACAAAATTGTTGCCGTTGCGGGAGTGTCCGGTTCGGGAAAATCGTCACTTGCATTGGGTGTTTTGTATGCCGAAGGTTCAAGACGATATTTAGATTCTCTTTCAACTTATACAAGAAGAAGAATGACACAAGCTTCAAAAGCAGATGTTGACGAAGTTTTGTATGTTCCTGCATCCCTTGCATTACATCAAAGACCTGCAGTTCCCGGAATTCGTTCCACTTTCGGAACGGGAACCGAACTTTTAAACAGTATCCGTTTAATGTTTTCAAGACTTGCAAGTCACAGATGCCCCAACGGACACTATTTACAACCTACACTTGCCGTTGCCGCGGAAAAAGAACTTGTTTGCCCTCAATGCGGAGCACACTTTTATGCACCGTCGGCGGAAGAATTAGCATTTAACAGTCAGGGTGCCTGCAAAAAATGTGAAGGAACCGGTACCGTAAGAACAGTAGATAAAGCTTCTCTTATACCGGACGAAACACTTACAATAGATGAAGGTGCCGTTGCACCGTGGAACAGTCTTATGTGGAGTCTTATGACGGATGTTTGCAGAGCTATGGGAGTAAGAACAAATGTTCCGTTTAAAGATTTAACCGATAAAGAAAAAGATATTGTTTATAACGGACCTGCAACAAAAAAACATATATTTTATAAAGCAAAAAATACAAATGTTGCAACAGAACTTGATTTTACATACTATAATGCCGTTTATACCGTGGAAAATGCTCTTGCAAAAGTTAAAGACGAAAAAGGTATGAAAAGGGTTGAAAAGTTTTTAAAGGAAGAACCCTGCGACAAATGTTTGGGGACAAGGTTATCCGAAGCCGCCAGAGCACCTAAACTTATGGAAAAAACTCTTGATGAAGTTTGTAAAATGACTTTATCAAACCTTGTAAACTGGGTAAACGAAGTTCCTTGTTGGGTGCCTGCGGAAATGAAACCTATGGCAAAAAGTATATGCGATTCGTTTCAAACGGTTGCAAAAAGGTTAATGGATTTAGGGTTGGGATATCTTTCTCTTGACAGAGCAGCATATACTCTTTCCACGGGAGAAAGACAAAGAATGCAACTTGCCCGTGCGGTAAGAAACAGAACTACCGGTGTTTTGTATGTGCTTGATGAACCGTCAATAGGGTTACATCCGTCAAATATAGTGGGATTAAAAGGTGTTATGCACGATTTGGTTGCGGACGGCAATTCGGTAATATTGGTTGACCACGATATGCAAATTTTAAAAGAAGCCGATTGGCTTATTGAACTCGGTCCTTATGCCGGATCCAACGGCGGACAAATTATTGCCGAAGGAACAATTGACGACATAAAAAAGAAAAAAGAATCGTTAATAGGTCCGTTCCTTTCACAAGAAAAAAGTATAAATTTAAATAACAGTTCGGATACGGACAAAATATTTTCCAAAGGAAAAATTTGTTTATCCACGACAAACATTCATACGGTAAAACCTTTGGAAGTAAAGATTCCCAAAGGAAAACTTACCGTAGTTACCGGAGTGTCCGGTTCGGGAAAAACAACCATGGTGTTGGAAAGTCTTGTTCCGGCAATAGAATCAAAAATTTCAAACAAAAAACTTCCCGAACATATTTTATCGATACAGGCAGACGGTATAGAACATATAAAACTTATAGATGCAACACCTATAGGTATAAATGTTCGTTCGACGGTGGCAACTTATGCCGATGTTCACGACGAACTCAGAAAAATATATGCAAGAACACAAGATGCTAAAAAATCAGGGTATAAAGCAGGCGACTTTTCTTATAATACAGGAAACCTTCGTTGTCCCGTTTGTGACGGAACGGGCAGTATAAGTCTTGATGTTCAGTTTTTGCCGGATGTGGATATTGCCTGTCCGGATTGTCACGGTTCAAGATATGCAAAAACAGCATATAACATAAAACATATAAATAAAGCGGGTGAAAGTTTGTCGCTTCCGCAACTAATGGATATGGATATAAACAGAGCACTTCCGTTTTGTAAAGATATGAAAACCGTTTATCAAAGATTAAAAATTTTGCAGGATTTAGGTTTGGGTTACCTTACATTAGGGGAAGAAACTCCGAGTCTTTCCGGCGGAGAAGCACAAAGATTAAAACTTGCAAGCGAGATGGGTAAAACACAATCGGATTCCGTTTTTGTGTTTGATGAGCCGACAATAGGTCTGCATCCGTTGGATGTGCAAACTTTACTTAAAGTTTTTGCATCTCTTATAGATAACGGTGCAACGGTTATAGTTATAGAACACGATTTGGATGTTATAAGAAATGCCGATTATATAATTGATATGGGGCCCGGCGGCGGTGAAGACGGAGGAAAAATTGTTGCCTGCGGAACACCGAAACAAATAGCTGAAAACAAAAACAGTATAACGGGAAAGTTTATATAATTTATTGTTAAGTAACGGTTTGTATTCAAAAACATTTCTTTTATATAATAAGAACAATATATATAAACGAGGATAAAAAAATGGATGACACAACAGTAGCAATTTTAACAATTCTTGTCACAATATTTTTAGGAATTATCGGTCTTATAATTTATTTTATACCGAGCTTTGTTGCTTTTAAAAGAAAAACAGCCAGCAGATGGCCGATATTTCTTGTAAACTTTTTTTTCGGTTGGACATTGTTAGTATGGATAGTTACATTAATTTGGGCTTGTGAAGGCAGAAAAGAAACCAGTTTATAAATAAAACTATTGCTTTTACCAATAATATTGGTTATAATACTAATAAAGTTGGTGAATATATGATAGAAAATATTTTAGGAAATCAAACATTAGAAAAAATTTTATTAAGTATAGAAAGGTATGGAGATTGCTATGCCAGTGGTATAGCAAAGACTTTTGATTTACCTTTATATGCTGTTCAAACACAATTAAAAAGAATGGAAATGAGCGGAGTTTTAGTAAGCAAATTATATGGTAAAGTAAGACTATATGAATTTAATCCAAGATATCCATTATTAAAAGAATTAAGAGCATTATTACAAAAAACTTTTGAAATATTACCTGATAAAGAAATAGAAAAATATTATATGAAAAGAACAAGACCAAGATTACAAAACAAACCATTATGAAAGTAGATATATCAAAATTAACAATCAAAGATTTAGCACATTACATATGTGATTTATTGACCAAAAACAAAATAGATGTTGTTTTGGTTGGTGGTGCATGTGTATCAATATATAGCAAAAACAAATACATGTCTTATGATTTAGACTTTGTTACGGATAAAACATTAAAAGAAATAGAACCTGTATTAGATACAATCGGTTTCAAAAGAGTTGGAAGAATATTCAAAAATGAAAAATGTGAGTATATAATAGACTTTGTAGCATATCCAGTAATGGTTGGGCAAGAACAAACAAGGGAATTTGAAGTAATAAAAACCAAATATGGTCAATTAAACTTGTTAAAACCTGCTGATTCAATAAAAGACAGATTGGCAGGATATTTTTATTGGAATGATCCACAATCTTTAGAACAAGCAATAATGATATATAGAACACAAAAAGAAAAAATAGATTTAAAAGAAATAGAAAAGTGGGCTAAAGACGAAAATAATCTTGAAAAATATAAAATATTTCTTAAAAAAGTACAAAAATAAATAAAAATATACAGGAAGGGGAAAATGAACAATTCAAAAAGATATTTGTATTTAATTGTCGGAACAATCGCACTTTTGTTTGCCGGAACGGTTTATGCATGGTCTATATTAAAAGTTCCTTTGGCGGAAAATTTCGGGTGGACGGTTCCGCAATTAACGGTAAACTTTACACTTACAATGAGCTTTTTCTGTTTGGGCGGAATTTTGGGCAGTTTGCTTAACAAAAAAATAGGGTTAAGAAATACATTAATAATTTCCGCAATTCTTTCCGGAGCAGGTTTTATTTTTACATCGTTCCTTTCAGGCAGCAGCATATCTATGTTGTATGTTTGGTACGGAATAATATGCGGTCTCGGTATCGGTATTGCATACAACAACATAATATCGACGGTAAATCAATGGTTTTTGGATAAAAAAGGTTTCTCTTCCGGAGTGCTTCTTATGGGTTACGGAGCATCTTCTTTAATTATCGGTTCCATTGCGGCAAAAACAATAGCAAATGCAAATTTCGGTTGGAGAAACACATATTTGTCTATAGGAATTTGTTTGTTTATAGTTTTGTTTGCCTGTGCGTTAATATTAAAAACAAGAATATTTGATAATGTAAAAACAGATTCAACTTCCGCAGATTTACAGGTAAAAGATTATACATTGACGGAAATGCTTAAAAGTATTTCTTTCTGGAAAGCGTTGGCCGTTATAACATTTTTGGCTGCATGCGGAAACACTGTAATTTCAATTGCAAGAGATATATCCATTGCAAGTAAGTTAACGGCAACTTTAGCTGTAACTATGGTTGGAGTATTGTCCGTTTGTAACGGGTTGGGAAGAATTATTTGCGGATTGATATTCGATAAGTTCGGTTGCAAAAAAACAATGATATATGCAGATGTTTTAACTATAATTGCCGGACTTTTTATATTGTTTGCAACAATAAATTCGTCTCCGGTTTTGTGTATAGTTGGGTTATGTTTGGTAGGGTTATCGTTCGGTTGTTGCCCGACAATATCTGCAGCATTGATTGCAGACTTTTTCGGCAAGAAAAATTATAACTTGAACTATTCCGTATTTAATTTGAATTTATTAATAGCTTCGCTTATAGCATCTCTTGAAAGTTATTTGCTTGCCGTTTCCGGCGGATACACAGTTCCGTTTTTGGTTTTGATTTCGTTGGCGGTAGTTGCTTTGGGAATAACATTAAGCATAAAAAAATCGTAAACGATTTTTTGAAGTATGGAAGGATGGAAACGACAGAGGTATAGATGTATAGAGGGATAGAGGTATGGAAAGGACAGCGGTAAACAAAAACGGCAATTTATAATTTATAATGTATAATTTATAATTAACGACAAAGACGAACAGAAAGGCAATTTATAATTAACGACGAATAGATGTATGGAAATAACGACAGTATTGATTTTTAAGGTGTTTAATGCTAATATAAATTTATAATAAATAAGTGAAACAAAGGTGTTTCATCCGTTATTGGATGGAACACCTTTTTTTTAATGGGAGGTAAATATTATGGCTCCGTTTGATAGAGTAAAAAGCGGTATTCCCGAGATGGATAAAGCACTTGATAACATTAGACTCGGAGATAATGTTGTATGGCGTGTTTCTTACCTTTCACAGTTCAAACTCTTCATGGGTCCATATATAAAACAAGCAATCGAGGATAAACGTAACATAATATATTTTAGATTTGCAAGTCATGAACCTCTTCTTGAAGATCGTCCGGAAATAAAGACGATAAAAGTACCTCTTACCCACAGATTTGAAAATTTTACGGTAGCTATTCATAATGCTATTGAAAAAGAAGGAAAAGATGCATTCTATGTGTTTGACTGTTTATCTGATTTACAAATTGCATGGGCTACGGATCTTATGATGGGAAACTTTTTTAGAGTTACGTGTCCGTTTCTTTTTATTTTAGATACGGTTGCTTTTTTCCCGATAATAAGAGGTAAACATTCTGTACAGGCAGTAAATAAAATTCTCAGCACTACACAACTTTTTTTTGATGTATATTCGGATAACAAAAACATTTATGTTCGTCCGCAGAAAGTTTGGAAAAGAAATTCCGATACGATGTTCCTTCCGCACACATATAACCCCAAAACAGGGGAATTCAGGCCTATATTGGATGGTGTACAATCAAGCAGATTTTACCAAACACTCGGCCAAGCACAACGATCTGCCGATGAACAATATTCAGATTCGTGGGATATATATTTTAATCGTATTAAGTTACTCAAAGAAAACGGTGTGGATATAACTGATGATTGTTCCCAAATGTGCAATATTATGATGACAAGGGATTTTAAAATGCGTCAGTTGGTAAAAAAACATTTTACGCCGGAAGATTATTTTGCCGTAAGAGATCACATGGTAGGAACAGGTATGATAGGCGGTAAGGCTTGCGGTATGCTACTTGCAAGAGCAATTATAAGAAATAAGGAACCGGATATAAGCGAGGTGCTTGAACCGCACGATTCTTTTTATGTGGGTTCCGACCTTTATTATACCTATATTGTTGATAATAACTTGTGGGATACAAGAGTTCAACAGAGAACAGAAGAAGGTTATTTTAAATTGGCAAAAGAGTTTGCGGATAAGATAATGGCGGGAACTTTTTCCGAAGCTATGCGTAGCCGGTTTGTAAGAATAATAGAATATTATGGGCAAGATCCTTACATTATTCGTTCAAGCAGTATTTTGGAGGACGGATTCGGGAATGCTTTTGCAGGAAAATATGAGTCTGTATTCTGTGCTAACAGAGGCAGTCTTGAAGAAAGGCTTGATGAATTTGAGCATGCAATTAAAGTTGTATATGCAAGTTCCATGAGCCTTTCAGCACTAGATTATCGTAAAAGGCGTGGATTAGATAAAAGAGATGAACAGATGGCTCTTCTTATACAGCGTGTATCAGGTTCTTATTACGGAACCAACTATATGCCTTGTACTGCAGGAGTAGGTTATTCGTACAGTCCTTACAGAATAATGCAGGATAGTGATCCTTCAGCCGGAATGCTTAGGCTTGTTATGGGGCTTGGAACATCTGCAGTTGATAGAACGGAAGGTTCGTATCCGAGAATAGTTAATCTTGATATGCCTGATAAAAACTTATATTCTTCTTCTGCGGATAAACACAAATTTTCGCAAGGTAATACTGAAGTTATCGATATGAACGAGCATTGTCTTAAAAAACTAACTTTAAGAGATATTGAACCGGATATTCCGAACTATCTTGGTAGGTTGTTATTTGAACACGACTATGAAGCTGAATCAAGGCTTAGAGAGATGGGTATAAGACGTGAAGTGAAATTTATTTCGTGTAAGGGGATTGTATCTAATTCTACTTTAATGGAACAGATGAAAAGATTGCTCAACTGTATACAGGAAGAGTATGATTACCCTGTTGATATAGAATTTACCATAAACATATCTGAGAGCGGAGAATATTCTATTGATTTGCTTCAATGCCGTCCGCTTCAGGTTCAAAAAGGCAAATCTGGAACAGTAATTCCACCGAATGTCGACGAGAAAGATATTTTGCTTGAAAGTAAAGGAGCATCGATGGGAATGTGTAAGGCAACCGATCTTGATATTGTTGTATATGTTGATCCTGTTAAATATTATAACATGCCTTATAACGATAAATCTCTCGTGGCAAAACTGGTAGGGAAAATAAATTGGTTCTATCGTGATAAGTGCAAACATATGATGCTTATTGTTCCCGGCAGAGTTGGAACATCTTCTCCGGAACTTGGAGTTCCGACATCTTTTTCGGATATAAGCACATACGAAATTATATGTGAAACAGAAGAAAACAGAGCGGGATTTAATCCTGAACTGTCATATGGAAGCCATATTTTCCAGGATCTTGTGGAAGCGGAAATATTATATACGGCAATATTTAACAATGAAAAAACAATACATTTCTCACCTGAAAAGCTGGAATCGTCAAAAGATATTGTTTCGGAGTTTGAAGAGTCGGAAAAGCTAACCGATATCGTGCACGTTTATGATGTGTCGGACAGAAAATGCAAGGTATATAACGATGTGGCAAATGAACATCTTATGATTACTTGTTAATCTTATACGATAACAACAAAGAGAGTTTAATTTTTTACATATAATTTCGCATTTGTTTTCTTTATGTATTATCCGTTTTGTTTCAAAGTACAATTTATTTCTATTCTTCTATACCTCTATACATCCATATCTCAAAATTTGCTTTGCAAATTTTAAAATCTTACGTCTCTTTTTCCGTTTTCGATTTGTTTTAGTCCGTCAACGATTTTGTTGTAATATTCGGTTCCTTCAAGTTGTTTAAGGTATTTATCTATAACTTTGTTACCGATTTCAGCCGTTTCTTTTGAAGCATAATCCACAATATATTCTTTAAATGTAAGTATGGCATTAGGCATACAGAAATTATGTATAAATTGTGTTTTTGCATATTTCATAAACTCTTCACCGGTTCTGCCTGCTCTGTAACAAGCTGTACAGAAAGAGGGGATTTCACCTGTTTCGCAAATAGATTTTAAACAAGCATCCAACGATATTTCATCGTTAATGGTAAACTGTTCGGCATCTTTAAGTTCGTTTGCTTTTTTTGATCTTGTATAAGCACCTACACCTATTCTTGTACCGGCATCCATTTGAGATACACCGAGTTTTATAACCTGATCTCTTATTTTTTTAGGTTCTCTTGCGGTACAAATCATTCCGGTATAAGGAACGGAAAGTCTTATAACAGCAACCAATTTCTTGAAATCTTCGTCGCTTACTTTATATTTTAAGTGTTGACTTAACGGAGTGGAGTTTGCAAGTGTTACTCTCGGGAACGATATTGTGTGAGGTCCTACACCGTTAAATGTTTGTTCCAAATGTATTGTGTGATACAAAAGGCCCATAACTTCAAATCTCCAATCGTATAAACCGAACAATACACCCAACCCCATATCGTCGCAACCTGCCTGATATGCTCTGTCCATACAATAAAGTCTCCATCTGTAATGACCTTTTATTGTATCCTGCGGATGCATATATTTGTAAGTTTCGTGATGGTATGTTTCTTGGAACACCTGGATTGTTCCGATACCTTCTTTTTTCAACTTTTTATATTCTTCAACGGATAACGGAGCCGCATTAATGTTTGCCCTTCTTATTGCACCTTTATCGGTTTTTGTTGAATATACCGTTCTTATTGTATCCACCATGTAATCGACGGTAGTGTTGGCGGATTCTCCGTAAACCAAAACCGTTCTTTTTTGACCTTCGTTTATCATAACTTTAACTTCTTCGGCAACTTCTTCCTGAGTTAAAGTTTTTCTTTTCATCACACCGTTATCGCATCTGAATCCGCAATATTTACATTTGTTTTCACATTCGTCGCTGCAATATAACGGAGCAAACAAAACAAGTCTGTCCGCATAAACTTCGTGTTTAAGTTTGTATGCAAGTTGATACATTTCTTCTATGGTTTCAGGATCTTTGTTCTGTATTAAAATTGCAGTTTCTTCCGGTTCAAGACGAACACAGTTGTCTGCTTTTTGCAATACTTTTCTTACTTGTTCTTTCGTGGGATTTTCCGCCGCATTTAATTGTTTCCAAATTAAATCGTCGTCAATGAAATCCTTTTCCATTTTATCGTATTGCTCTAATTCTTTCTTGTACTTATCTAAAAAACTCATTTTGTTCTCCTTTTATATATTAAGCGAAACAGATTTATCTTTTAAATTCTAACTTCGTATTTTCCTAAATACCAACAACTTTCCATACATCTATACATCCGGACATCCATTCTTCTATTGTTGTCGTTTCTATACCTCTATTCTTCCATCCCTCTATCCCTCAATACCTCCATCCCTCCAAAAAAATCACTTCTGTGATTTTTTTGTAAGCATCGAATTAACCGTAATTCCTTCCACCCGTCCGAGTTTTCCCGTAAGAGAAGAAATGTTATCGTTAGTGCCTTGTGCAATAAGTGTAATAACCGATATCTTCTTTTCTTTAAACGGAATACCCATTCTGCCTACAAACAAATCCGAATAATCGTGCAATATTGAATTTACAATATTGGATTTTGTTTTGTCTTCAATAACTATTGCAATAATAGCTATTCTTATTTCGTCATTTTTTACCATAATTTTGTCCTGAAATAAAAAAAACTCTTCTTGCACATTGCAAAAAGAGACATAAAAATAAAATTTAATTTACCGACTGTCAGGAAATACCGGACAGTTTGTTTTATTTTTTAGCCGCGGAATTTTCAAGAGTTACCAAGCCAATCCGTTGCAATGTTTATTACGAGAGTATTATATAGCTAAAAGAATCAAAAGTCAAATGTTTCCAAAACGATTGATAAAAATTAAAAAAATTTCATATTATATGGGTAATATTAACAAAATTTAGCCGGAGACAATTATGGATAAAGAAAAAGCAGGTGTAAGAAGAGATTTGCTCCATGAAGCTGAAAACAGAGATAAAATAATAGTAAAAACAAGTGTTATTGGTATCGTTACAAACATATTTCTTGCAACATTTAAAGCGATAATAGGTTTCCTTTCAAATTCCATTGCCGTAATTTTGGATGCCGTAAACAATTTGTCGGATGTTTTATCATCCGTTATTACAATTGTAGGAACAAAACTTGCAAATAAAATGCCCGACAAAAAACATCCGTTGGGGCATGGAAGAATTGAATATATGAGTGCACTTCTTGTTTCCGCGATAGTTTTGTATGCAGGTATAACCGCTGCGGTGGAATCGATAAAAAGAATTATTCATCCGGAACCTTCGGACTATTCCGTAATTTCTTTAATAATAATAGCCGTTGCCGTTGTTGTGAAAATAGTTTTGGGAAGATATGTTAAAGCTAACGGTGAAAAAATAAAGTCCGGAGCATTAATAGCTTCCGGAGCCGACGCTATGTTTGATGCAATACTTTCGGCATCGGTGTTGGCATCCGCCATTATTTATTTTACGACGGAAATTTCGTTGGAAGCTTATGTTGGTGTAATAATTTCAATAGTGATTATTAAAGCCGGTATAGAAATGATGACGGACACTTTAAGTGATATTTTAGGCAGAAGAGCTGATTCCGAAACTACAAAGAAAATTAAACAACTTTTGGTTGAAGAACCGGAAGTAAGAGGAGCTTACGATTTAATAATTCACAATTACGGGCCGAACAAAAATCTTGCTTCCGTTCATTTGGAATTGCCCGACACTATGACCGTTGAGCAGGTGGATACTTTAACCAGAAGATTGGAAACAAAAGTTTATCATGAAACAGGAGTTATTATTGCCGGAATCGGTGTTTATTCGTTCAACACCAAAAATGACGAAGTTGCCAAAATACGAAATACCATTCAGGAAACGGTAATGGCACACAATTGGGTTTTGCAGATGCACGGCTTTTATGCCGATATGGCAGCAAAATTAATAAGATTTGATATAGTTATGAGTTTTGAGATAGAAGCAAAAGAAGGTTTGGAAATAGTAACAAAAGAAGTTACAAAACTTTATCCCGACTATAAAATAACTATTGCTCCGGACGTGGATATTTCGGACTGATAAAAAAAAGGGAGTGTTCTTTTAACGGAACACTCCTTTTTATTTTGTATTGTAAAATTATTTTACAAAAATTATGAAAGTAAATCTTTTACAAGGTCGGGGATATTTGCAAAATCTTCTTCAGTCGGGTTCCATAAAGATTTTACCGCTTTATCGGTTACGGTAAAACCTGCAGCTTTTAATCTTTCCTGCAAAATTTTAACCGATTCACCGCTCCAACCGTAACAACCGAAAGCTGCAGCTTTTTTATTTTTGAATCTTAAACATTTTAAAAATGAGAGCCATCCGGAAACACTTGATAAAATATCGTTAACTTCCGTGGGAGAACCTACAGCGATAGCTTTTGATTTAAAAACTTCCGTCATAATTTCGTTTTTGTCTTGTTTTGAAATGTTAAATACTTTTACAACCGTATCAGGGCTTTGTTTATGTATTTCTTCCGCAATTTTGTGAGCAATTTTTGTTGTGCCTTCCCACATTGTATCGTAAGCGATTGTGATTTGGTTTTCCTGATAAGAATTTGCCCATTGTGCATACTTTTCCACAATTTGTAACGGATTATCTCTCCAAATAGCACCGTGAGACGGAGCAATAATATCAATAGGCAAGTTTAAAGCTTTTATTTCGTCTATTTTCTTTGCTACCAACGGAGCAAACGGATGCAATATGTTTACGAAATATTTTATTGCTTCTTTCCATAAAAGGCATTGGTTTGCTTTATCGTTAAACAATTCTTCAGTTGCAAAATGTTGCCCGAAAGCATCGTTGGAAAAAAGGATATTGTCGCCGGTCATATATGTTGCCATTGAGTCCGGCCAGTGCAACATTTTCATTTCAATAAAAATTAATTTCTTGCCGTTACCTATTTCTATTGAATCGCCTGTTTTTACGATTTTGAAATTCCAATTTTGTTTTCCGAACTGTCCTTCAATACTTTTGGCACAAGCGGCGGTGCAATAAATCGGAGTATCGGGAATTTCTCTCATAAGTGCGGTTAACGAACCGGAATGGTCGCATTCGGCATGGTTGGCTATTATAAAATCTATTTTCTTTAAATCCGTTTCTTGTTTTAAATTTTCCACGAAATCATTTTTATGAGGAGTCCATACGGTATCAATTAAAACTGTTTTTTCTTCTTCTATTAAATAAGCATTTTGGCTGGAACCGTTCGTTATGGAATATTCGTCTCCGTGAAAGGTTTCAAGCTCCCAATCCATATAACCTACCCAGCTGACATTGTTTTTTACAAGTTTTCTCATTTTTGTTTCTCCAAAATATATTTTGCATAAAATAAATTAAAAGTTATAAGGTGACAATTCTTTATTTTATTAAAATATATATTCTTTTACAATTTTTTTGTATAATAAAGTTTCCATATATTAAATATTGTGTGGCAGGGAGAAACGAATGGATTTCTTAGAACTTGCAAAACAAAGATATTCGGAAAGATTTTTTGATTCCCGTCCTGTTGAACAGGAAAAAATAGATAAAATTCTTGAAGCGGGAAGAGTTGTTCCAACCGCATGTAATTATCAACCGCAAAAGTTTTATGTTCTGAAAAGTAAAAAAGCCCGTGAACTTGCAAAAACCGTTACGCCGTACACTTTCAATGCACCGATAGTAATTTTAGTTTGTTACGATACAAACGAAGTTTGGAAAAACAGAAGAGAAGAAGGTTATCATTCCGGAGAACAGGATATAGCCATTGCAGCGACAACAATGATCTATGAAGCTCAATCTTTAGGGATACATTCTTTGTGGATAAGAGGTTTTAATTCCAAAGATGCCGTAAAAGCATATAACCTTCCGGAAAACATTGTTCCCGGTATGATGTTGGCTTTAGGTTATCCGTCAAAAGAATCGAAACCGAGCGATTGGCATTTTAAAAGAAAACCTATAGAAGATTTTATTGTTGAATTATAAAATTTAAAATAAAAGGAGAGAAAAAAAAGAGATGAATTCAAAGCTTTTTTCAATTGTAATTTTTGTACTGGTAGTTTTGGTGGGAACAATTTTTGTTGTTAAAAATAAAAATGGAGGCGAGGTTATGGCAGAATCAAAAAGCAACAAAAAAGTTTTAGTTGCATATTTCAGTGCAAGCGGAGTAACCGCAAGAGTTGCAGACAGACTTTCAAAAGCAATAGGAGCGGACATATTTGAAATAAAACCTGCACAAGTTTATACAAGTGCGGATTTGGATTGGACAAACAAAAAAAGCAGAAGTTCGGTAGAAATGGACGACAGAAACAGCAGACCCGAAATTGCAAACAAAGTTGAAAATATGAGCCAATATGATGTAATTTTTGTAGGATTCCCTATTTGGTGGTACAGAGAACCTTCAATTATCGATACATTTATGGAAAGTTACGATTTTTCCGGTAAACAAGTTATACCTTTTGCAACTTCAGGCGGATCCGGAATGGGTGATTCCGGCAGCATTATGCAGAAGTTAGCACCTAATGCCAAAGTTGACAGCGGAAAAAGATTTAGTTCCGGTGTTTCCGAGAAAGATTTGAAAGATTGGGCTGCAAAGTGGTTATAATTTTGCTTTAAAAACTTTATAGCGACCTTAATATTTTGGTTAAGAATTTAATATAAGCAGGGGAATTTAACAATTCCTCTGCTTTTTTTATGCCAAAATTGCGACAAGGTGTTGTCGGCAAACATTTATATAATAGAGCTATATTAATTAAAGGAGAGTGTTATGGGGCAACTGTTATATTTAATATGTAATAAAAACAAAAAACACGAAAGAGGTTTCCTTTTAGGAACAGGTATGCTGTTTCCTAAATTATATACAGATACTGTAAAAAAAATAAAAAAAGGAAAATACGGAGAAGAAATAAAAAAGTTTTTGGAAGAAAATCCAAAAGGTGCAATAAATTGTAATTCGGAAATAGTACGTTGTTCCAAGTGTGGAAAGTTGGAAGAAGTTTTAAATTTATCGATGTATGTTCCAAGAAAGAATAATAAAGATACTAATAATTCGTATGTTTCTCCTTGGGAGTTAAGAGGAAAATATAAAAAAGTTAAAGAATATAAACATATTTGTCCTAAATGTTCAACAGTTATGAAAAAAGTTAAAATTAAATACAATGAATTTGGTGAAATTACCGAAGTGGAAAAATTAAAATGTCCCAAATGTGACGGTTTTGCAGAATGGGACGGTGAAATTGGCTGGTGGGACTAAAATTATTGTAGATAATATTACTCGTTTGTATTATAATATTTGAAATTACAATTTTTTGAAAGGAGTGAGAAATGGAAAATAAAGAAAAATTTACTTGGGTGCCTTTTTTTAATGAATTATTTCATGTAGTTTGTGAGAAGTATAATAAAAATACTTTAGTAGATTTACTATATAAAGTTTTTGATGATAAGAAAGTTCTACAAGAAAATAAAATATTTGAGTTTGATCCTTTAAGTTTTATAGCTGAATTTAATATTAATAAAAATAATTCAGATAGAATTGAATATTGTAACAAAGTTAAAGAAATATTAAATCTAAAATCCGAAACACCAACAGATTTTAGAGGAATACCTACTTTTAATAATCAAAATGCGTGGTTTTTTGGAAATAAAAGAGAGAATATTGATGATATTGGTACTTTATGGAATTTTTCAGTAGAAATTCATAAAACAGTAGAAATAAGAGAAGATTTATTTAACCTTGTTTTAAATATACCTAATGTAGGAGTAACAAAAATAAGTCAATTCATATTTATAATATTTCCACAAAAATATTATCCTATGGATAAAAGAACATTATCATTATTTCCAAACTTTGCTAAGAAAGAAACTTTTGACTGTTTTAAAGAATTTCAAAAAGAAATAAAAGAAAACGAAAAATTTAAAAATATGAAACCTTATGAATTATCAGATTATGCTTATCAACAAAACAAACAAATTAATGGTACTACTCAAAAACAATATTGGATTTATGCTCCCGGAGAACATGCTGATAGATGGGAAGAATATTATAATAAAAATATTATGGGAATAGGCTGGGGGTTTGTTGGGAATATTAAGAAATTTGATAACAGGAAAGAAATAGATTCAAAATTAAAAGATAATATCCAAAATTCAAAATCTGAAAGTCATAATAATATATCTAAATGTTTGTGGGATTTTGCAAACGAAATGAAAGTTGGAGATGTTGTTTTTGTAAAAAAAGGAGTTGTTTCTATAATTGGGAGGGGAATTGTAACGGGGAATTATGTATATGATGATACAATTAAAGATGGTTTTAAGCATATTAGAAGTATTGAATGGACACATAAATGTGAATATGAATGTAAAAAAGAAGATAAATTACTAAATAAAAAAACACTTACAAATATTACAAAGCATACAGAATCAATTGAAAAGCTAGAAAAAATATTTAATGATAAACAAGTATCAGTAAATTATTGGTTTTTAAATGCTAATCCTAATTATTGGAAAGTTGAAGACAAAAAAATAGGGGAAGAACATAGTTATACTTTGTATAATGAATTTGGTAACAAGAGAAGAATTTTTCAAAACTTTTTAGATGCTAAACCGGAAGATAACATTATTATTTATGAGTCGAGGCCTACACAAAAAATAGTTGCTTTAGGTAAAATAACAAAAAAAGATGATGAAAAGTTATATTTTAAAAAGACTGAAGATTTAATAAATCCTATAGAATATTCAACTATCAAAAATTCTAAAGAATTAGAAAATATGGAATACTTAAAAAATCCGCAAGGAAGTTTATTTAAACTTACTCCAGAAGAATATAGTTTTCTTATAGATTTGATTAGAGAAGACAATCCAATTATAACACCCGATAATACTGTTATTAAATATACAGATGAAGATTTTTTAAAAGAAGTATACATATCACAAAAACAATATGAAGAACTAACAACAATATTAAAAACAAAAAACAATTTGATTATACAAGGTGTTCCAGGAGTAGGAAAGACCTTTTCTGTTGAAAGATTAGTTTATTCAATAATGGGTAAAAAAGATGATTCTCATAAAAAACTTATTCAATTTCATCAAAATTATTCTTATGAAGATTTTGTTATGGGATACAAACCTAATGAAGAAGGTTTTAAATTGGAATATGGAGTATTTTATGAATTTTGTAAATTAGCAAGAAACAATCCAACTGAACCTTATTTTTTTATAATAGATGAAATTAACAGAGGAAACTTAAGTAAAATTTTTGGTGAATTATTGATGTTAATAGAGAAAGATTATAGAGGTGAAAAGATACCATTGTCTTATGACAAACAACCTTTTGATGTGCCTAAAAACTTGTATATTATCGGATTAATGAATACGGCAGATAGAAGTCTGGCTATGATAGATTATGCACTAAGAAGAAGATTTTCATTCTTTACACTGGAACCTGCTTTTAATTCTGACGGATTTGAAAAATATCAAGATAATTTAAATAATAATCTTTTTAATAGATTAATAAAATGTATTAAAGAAATAAATACAATCATTTCTGAAGATGATTCATTAGGAAAAGATTTTTGTATAGGACATAGTTATTTCTGTAATTATAACAATGAAGATAACAAATGCACTGAAGAAAAATTAAAATTAGTTGTAAATTATGAA
>JAEEGJ010015595.1_pt1 | contig 17675 bp, 13 predicted proteins | sample 8958761 | NCBI WGS metagenome assembly JAEEGJ01 (sample SAMN16246546, study PRJNA631951) | gut metagenome | biome: gut microbiome; feature: rumen; material: RS-attached | host: Bos | place: Iran: Karaj | collected 2018-10 | reverse complement strand
CATCGTATGGTGATACTTATAGCCGACGAAACGCTGCTTATACGCGCCGCGATCCTTATAGCTCTCGTATTCCGTGTCCACATGGAAGTTCAGGGTCTTCAGGTCGGATCGCTCAAAGCCAAATCCGGTCAGGAGGTCTTTGAGTTGCTCCGTGTCCTGGGAAGACCTGCGAAGAGCCTCACCGTATTCAGGATAGGTTCCTTCCAGCGACAGGGTGATTCTGGTCATGTCGGGCCGGACCTTGATTTGCCCCTTTCCCGTAACTCTGATCGTTCTCATTGCTTACTCCCTTCCCGGCGCACATGCGTCGATCACGTTCTGATAATACTGCTTTGCTTCCTCGTTCCTGCAGACCATGATCACGGCCATGCCGTAATCGGGATTTGCCTGGAGCCAATTCGCCACGGACAGCAGAGCCACCTTGGCAGCCTCCTGCTTGGGATAACCATATACCCCGGTCGATATCGCCGGGAAAGCGACGGTATGAAGATCGTGCTGCTTGGCCAGTTCAAGCGAGTTCCAATAGCAGGCATGAAGCCACCTTTCGCACATGGGGTTGCCTGCCTTGTATCGTGGGCCGACGGTATGGATGACGTACTTCGCCGGGAGGAGCCAGCCACTCGTGATCTTCGCTTCGCCGGTCTCGCAGCCGTTCAGCTTCCGGCATTCTTCCAGCAAGCCAGGACCGGCTGCCCGATGGATCGCGCCGTCGACGCCACCGCCTCCCAGCAGGGATTTGTTCGCCGCGTTCACAATGGCATCTACCTTCATCTTCGTGATGTCGCCGATTTCCAGGTAGATGTGATTCTCCGGCTTGTCTGCTTCCAGGATCAGATTGATCAATTCTTTGGTCAGCATGAACGGCTTTCCCCACGGATTGATGATGATTCCGGCACCACTCATGTCCTTGCAGCCCTTCAGCATTCCTTCGATGAAGTTGGAAATAATCGACGAGCTTTCGCCCTTTTCAAATTCAGCGTGGGAAGTGAAGACCGCAAGCCACTTCTGCCCATCGGCGGTCTCAATGCTCCGCATGGTGAAGCTGATAGGCTCTTGACTGGTTACGGTATCGCCTACACGGACATGCTCAATATCCACCATTTCACTCATGGCTTTGGAGGGAATGACTGGGATCATGAAGTGGCCGTCCTCGTGTATCCGACGCCGGATGGCTTCCAGTACGGCAATCACGTTCTCCTTAGTCTGATTCCCGTGATAGCGTTCAATGGCTTTCTCAATGATTTCGTTGCCGTCGAGAGAGGTATCATGGAATTCCTCCGTCCGGCCTCTTGCGGTATCGAAGCGGCGGAGGACCTCTTTCATGTCTTCCGGCAGACGCTTTTTGCACTCCGCTTCATAGAGGATCGGTACACCGTAAAACGCTTCCGCGATGCTCCCGGCGATGCAGGTCAGTGTATCACAGTCACCGCCCAGGGATACCGCCGTCCGGATCACGTCCTCGAAGTCCGTCCCTTCCAGGAAGGCGGTGATTGCTTCCGGTACGGTCTCCTGGCAGCTTTCGACGTGGTGGTAGCCCGGTCGGATCTCATCGCAGCTGCGGGAGAGATCATAGCCGAATTCCTTGACGATATAGTCCCGAATCTCCTCTTTGCTGTGCCCGGTCCTGGCCAGATAAATCGCACTGGCTGTCGCCTCCGCGCCTTTGATGCCCTCCGGGTGATTGTGGGTTACTTCGGCCGTCAAACTGGCGATTCTCCGGGTCTCACTGAGGGTCTCATACAGCCAGCCTGCGGGAGATACCCGCATGGCAGATCCGTTTCCATAGCTGCCATAGGGCTGTGGATCCTTTGCCCTGAGCCAGCGGGCAAACCGGCCGCCGTAACCCGCGTTGGGATACTTCCGGCCCCATTTCCGCATAGAATCCACCAGGGCCTGTCGGAAAGCGTCATCGCCGGCCCGGTAATTATCCAGCAGTGCTTCAGCCACTGCGATCGTCATGACGGTATCGTCAGTGAGCTGACTGTCATCCGTGAACATCGGAAAGTCTTTCGTTTTTTGGCCCCGGTCGAACTCATAGGGGGCTCCGATCATATCTCCAAGAATCGCTCCGTACATTTTTCATTCCTCCTTGGTTCTCTTTATGGTTCGAGTATAGCCCAAAAAGAAACCGAGGAGGTCGTCCGTCAAACGACAAATGACCTCCCCGGTGTTATGATCATATTTGGCAGCCGGGATCAGGCTCTGAAAGCAGTGCAATCGCCTGCCGGTACTTATCAATGCGCTTCATGGCTTTTTCGTCCACATTATAAAGCCGCGACAGATCGCTGTTGTGCTTCAGATCCGCCAGCTTGACTGTTCTGGCGATCTTGTTGCCTTTGATCTTTGCCACATAATCCATATATGGGATACGCTTGTCGTGTGTCATCAAAGCCAGGGCGTCCAGGACCTGTTCATTGAATCCCATGGCACGCAGATCATCCAGCGTGTAAGGGGTGTCTTCAATCACGTCATGGAGCAATGCCACGATCGTCGTGTCTTCGTCGGGCATCTGCTCCGCCAAGTGGAATGGATGAAACACATAGGGCATCCCGGATTTGTCCGTCTGATCCTTGTGCGCGGCGAAGCACAGCTTCAGGGCTTTCTTAGTCATTTCAGTATAGATCATAACGTGCTCCCTTTATCCGCAGATGCGCTTTAGTTTGGCAACATCAGCCTGGTCGTTGATTATGTGCATTTTCCTGTGGCAGTTGGGACACAGGGCAACCGTGTTTTCAATCGAATCCTGACCGCCCTGGGACAGCCAGATCACATGATGGGATTCCAGGTACGGTTCGCCATTTGCTGCAACAAAAGGCGCTGGATTATCACATAATTGGCAGAATCCATTTGCTCTTCGTTTGGCGTACTGGGCGATATAGGGACTCCTAGAAAAAGAACTCGATGTGGTTTGCTTTGTTCTTGATGGCCCGGAATGCTTCTTTGCAAGTGCCAGCAGCTGCGCCGTTGAGAGCGACTGAAGATGACTCTCTTGTTTCTCTTCATCCTGCTGGATTTCCTCCACATGAGCTAGGTATGCAGATAACTGGGGATTCACACGGCAGGGGCCCATTAGCCGGTTTTTCAAGCCGTTGTTTTTCAACTGCCGGAACGAAACAAGATCCGGGAGTGAGAATTCATAGGCGGGCCTTAACTCAATATACGGACCCTGAAATGTGCTTTCTGACACATCATAATTGAAAAAAGGAAGATCTCCTTTTATCTGGGGAATCATTCTGCCAGTATCTGTCACCAAGCATTTCCAGTGGATCTCCTGAACAGGGGTGCTGACGTACAGATAGACAACATCCCCAATTTGGATGTTCTTAATGCTTCTCGACTGAAACCATTCGAGAGCTCCCAGCGCTCTCATCGCGTCATCCGTGCGAAAGTTCTTTGGGTTTGTAGGCAGAATCCATTCAGTCATACCAATCGCTCCTTCGCTATGATGGCAATAGTATACTTGATCAAGAGAACAAAGCGGTCGTTTGCCAGACGACAAATGACCGCGCTCCTCGCCAGCATTATCAAAGGCCTGATATATGCTGCAATTTCTCTATGCGAAGATCCATCTCTTTTAAGGCGATAGCTTGTTGCTCTTCATCGAATGCATTCTCTTTTGCCAAGGATGCTCTTATATCCGAGAGGCCACGGATCACGTAATCTCTTCCTAGATAATCAACCGCGAACTGATCTGCGTCGAGCTCTGCCTGAATGACTTGCCCATTTATAACAGCCTGTACCCGTGCTTCGTCATACGCCTCCATCTCTTCGGTATTATCCTTGAGATGCCCGAGATATTGATGCCCCAGTTCATGAAAGAGAGATGTGCGGGCCATGGGATCGCCCCGCTTGATTCCGTAAAAGATATCCGGTTCCATCCAGATCTCTACTCGCTCTCGTCCACCAATATAATTCAGACACATATAGTTGTAGTTCAGATCCTCCAGCGGTCTTGAGTCGACGACCATAGCTATACGCTGAGGGAAAAGATTACTCTCAATCAAACCGGCCAAACCCTTTGTCACAGGCTTTTTCAGGTGAACGATTTTGATTCTGCGTTTCTTTGGGCCAAAGCGCATGACGTTATAAGACAGATCCATTTGCTCCTCCAAGTCTATGGACTCTCCTTTTCTGCGTAGCTCATAGAGGCCTAGCTAATTCCCTTAAGCGCTCCGCCAGCAGCATCTTTCCGCAGGGCAAAGGCTCTCAAAGACCAAGCAGAGTTGATCTCTCAACCGCCAGTATAGATCTTCGTTCTCCTCACTGACGACGCCTTCCCGTCCGTAGATGGCATACAGGAATCGGCGCTCACCATTTTCGCGACTTAAGTAGCCGAGAAGTTCGGTATACTCGTCCGTTTTTGATACCTTTCGTTTCAGACACTTCAGGCCCACCAGAAGTCCGCTGCAGCCTGGGGTTTCTTCCTGCAACAGGATAAGATCCACCCGGCTGCTCCTTTTCCTGACACCTACAAGTTCCCTCCAACGCTCCGGCATCTCAAATGAATACCACTCTTCTGTGAACCGCATGGCCGCTATCCTCGAATCCTTTTAATCGCCCAGGACTTGCTGCCCGTACTTGAACAATGTCGCGTTGATCTCGTAAATATCGTAATTCTTATTCGTGATGAAATACGATACGATCAGGTCAAACCAGTCGCTGGGTGAGAAGGCAATCCCGGCCCTGGAGAGAAGATCCAGCGTAGTCGGGAGATCTAATTCCAAAGCGATGGCAAATGCCACTGCCGTTTTCTTTTTTGGCTTGTAATCTGCTTTGCAGCGAATGCGTGAAAAGACCTTGCGGTCGATATTCGCCTTCTTATACACGGTCACGTCATCAAGACCCCGCTCGTCGATCAGCTTAAACAGCTTCTGCTGAAATGACTCCCCAGCTCCGCCCAGGATGTCTTCCAGGCTTTTTCCGGTTACATCAGGAAGGTTCACGATCGAGGATGCAGGATGAGCAACAGCTTCATCTGCTTCTGAATCCAGCGTCTGGTAGAGCTCTTCTTCCGCTTCGAACCGAGCCCTCCTGCGGCGCTGGATATCCGCCACGGAAGCTCCGCCATATTCCGTTTCCCGAATAAGGTGCGCAGCGTGTTCGTCTATGTATTGCTCAATATCTCCGACTAACTTCTCGGAGAGCTCCAGGGCCTTGCGGTCAAATACCACAATGGTTACCTTCATCTCATGGGTCAGAAGGAACTTTCCGATGGAACTGAGGGCAATATTAAGTGCTTCGTCCTTTGGAAAGCCATACACACCGGTGGCGATCATCGGGATGGCGATGCTCCTGCACTTGAGCTCGGCTGCCAGATTCAGAGACTCTTCATAGCAAGAACGAAGGGCATCTTTCTCACCATGGCTGCCGTCGATCCAAGAGGGGCCGACGGTATGGATGATGTACTTCGCGTTCAGCGCGAAGGCGTCAGTGCTGACGGCCTGCCCCGGTGCAATATCCCCAATCTTCTTCCGTGCGGCAAGCAACTGCTCCTCGCCGGCAGCCGCATAGATCGCACTGTCCGTACCACGGCCGATGCGTGGCTTGGGATTTGCTGTGTTTACGATGGCGTCAGCTTTGACCTTTGTAATATCGTTTCGGATAATCTGGAATGGCACTGTTGTTACCTCTCGCGGTCATACAATTCGTGGCAGCTGTTCCCGTGCTTGTGAGAACGATCCCAAATTGGTTATCGAAAACAAATCCGTTGCTTACTTGATGGCTGATAGGAAACCGCGTTCGATACAGTTTTCAAGCAAGAACTCTTTCATGCCGTATGAGTCGAATTTGATCTTCACTTTGCCATCGTTGATATACGAGACGACGCCACTCCCGAAAAACTTGTGACTGACTCTCATTCCGACTCGGATTGTGTCCGCGCTTTGGATGCTAGTTTGGCTTTTGTTCTTCTTCCGAGTACTCTTGGGCTGTTTGGAGGTTCTCTCGTAGGAAACGCTACGCCTCCGGATCATATCGCTTAGCGACAGGCATCTGAGTGATCCATCGGAAAAGCGGATAAAGCAATCGTCCTCACATTGGGCTTCAAGAACCCCGACACCCCATTCCTTGTCTGTATAATTCTTCCCGATCAGAGGCTGCACAAAGGAAGAAAAAACGCTGTCCTTATCGCAGACCTGTTTTGGAAGAACGGCTGCCGATTCGTTAATGAACGAAGAGTCGGCATTGAACTTGAAGAGGTAGAGTTCGTTTTTTGCTCGCGTCATGGCCACATAATAGAGCCGCCGTTCCTCTTCATAGTTCTTCTTCTCATCAGGCGTTTCGAGCTCGTCTTTTGGAATTGAGGGCAGAATTCCGTCGATAATATCAAGGAGGAATACCCGGTCATATTCAAGGCCTTTGCTGGAGTGGATCGTTGATAGGATTACCTTGGCGTCTGCTGAATCCTGATGTGAAGCGGCGGAACTCTTCAGCGATTCCAACTTCTCCAGATAACTTTGGACGGACTCAGAATCACGAGCCAACATACAAAGGATAAAGTACTTGCCCCTATCAAGGCTGCGCTGCTCGACGAAGCGGCTGTAATTCATGCTCTCCCAGACGCGGCGGAGCGCAATGGGAGCCGAATCAGTCTGGATTTTGATCGCTGCGTTCATCAGGTCTATGACGGAATCTTTTGTCAAACCTTTGATGTCGGGAACAGACAACAGTTCTTTTAGGATTGGTTTCCCACTCATAGCACTGCGACGGCAAGCCTCCGTTGCAGCCTTTTTTGAGATGGGGATACCGAACTTGTAATAGATCCTCATGAATATCTCGCTGTTCAGAGGATCAAGGGCAAATCGAAGGATGTCCTGTATGTCAGTCACGACCTTGTATGCAAAGAACAAGTCATCCTGCTTTCTGCGATTATAGAGCACTCCGTGTTTCTCAAAAAGATCAATGAGCGGCAGCGCACATTCATTGTTGCGGAAGAGGATTGCGGTCTCTCGATCACAGGTCTTGGCGATTTCCAGGAGAATGTCGTACTGAGATTCCCTGTCCAGGCACTGGACAAGAAATACTGGCGCGCCATTGCTGCGCGTTGCTTTGATCGTCTTTTCCCTGCGGTTTTCATTCCTGGATACGAAGCTGTTTGCCAAATCCACGATCTCCGGAGTGGAACGATAGTTCTCCTCCATGAGAAGCACACGAGCACCAGGATGATCAGACTCGAAAGTCATTAGCGCATCGGGGTAAGCCGCACGAAAACCGTAGATACTCTGGTCTTCGTCGCCGACCATGAACAGGTTCCCGTACTTGGATGCCAGCAGTTTGATTATCTCATGCTGAATCTTCGACGTGTCCTGCGCCTCGTCAACACAGATGTATCTGAAAAGGTCCTGGAAATGCTCCAGAACAGCGGGATGCTTGCGGAGTACGGCAAACGCATAGATCATTTGATCATCGTAGTCCATCTGACGGCGGTTCTTCAGTTCTGCCTGATAGCGCCTGTATATCTCAGGGAAGCTGTTGATACCGTTGTCTCGCGAGTTGATCTCCTCATCCGTAAGCATCATATTCTTGACGTATGTAATACCGGTCCGTATGTCCTTGATTACACTATCATCAGGAAACTCGTTGTTGTTCACTTGCTGATACAGCTGCCTGATAAGTGAGTTGAGTTCACCTTCATTGTCCTGGAGGGAGAAGGAACTCTGCCTTGACACTTCGTTCGCGTAGTACTCTATGATTTTTGAGGAGACACCGTTGATTGTGCGGAACTGGAGGTTGGTTGCTGCTTCTTCTCCAAAGAGGCCAATGAAACGCCCGCGCATATCTGCCGTTGCCGCACGGGTATAGGTCATCGTTAAGATACTCGCAGGATTGATGCCCCGGCAGCAGATCATATAACCAAGTCTGGTTACAAGCACTGTGGTCTTTCCGCTCCCAGGAGTGGCAAGCAGAAGAACGCTTCCATCTGCCGACAGAACCGCCTCGCGCTGCTGCGGATTCAAGTCGAGTAGGAAGCGCTTCTCAAAATCGCTGCTGTCCACGGAAACCATGTAATTCATTACCTCCAAGAAGAATAGCTGGCCTTGGGATAGGCAGTATCGCAGAAACCGTTGTCTGCATAAAGTCAAATGGAGAGCTCAATTCTGACTCTCAATCAAATATTGGTGCATTACTCTCATAGCCAGGATGGCCGTCTTCTATGAGCTCGTTGACGGCATTAGGATAGCAGCAATAAACATTATAGGTTGAACGGTAGCCGGACTTTCCGGTTTTCTCTAATGCCCCACAGTATCTACAGTAGGAGCAACCAGTTTCGTGAAATACACTCAGTCCAAACTCATTCCTCCGAGGGCACACATACCAGTCCCTGGAAAACCCTTTTTCACCAATTTTCTTTATCTTGTATGGACTGTTTATACTCTTCAATCGATCCTGGAGAAAGTCTTTCTTTGAAAAGAACAGTTCATTAAGGTCCATGTCTTTTCTGAGCTCATATGCGTAATTTGAAACCATGAATCGACTGAAATTATAGCGGCTTGCATCCTCTCTAATAGCCCAGATTACCTTTTCGATTGTAATCTCGTCCTCTTCATAATCCTTTTCAAACCAAAAATACAAAGCAAAATCTTTACTATTATCAGAAACAATAGGCGTGAGGCTCAAGAGCTGTTTGGGGTACTTCCAGATCATCAGATTCTGGTTGTCTCCATCTGAATAATACAGGTTTCCCGCATTCATTTGCTCGGCAACGTCAAAGACCCATACGATTTTATACCCAAGAGACTTGTAAAAGCGGTTTCTGCTGGTGAATTCTTGTGCTGAAAGCGGGCTATGCTGGAATTCAAGTACGACTCCATCCTTTAGTATATCCGCTCTGTGCTTTTCCTTTCCAGAGGTACAGATGACCTCTCTGTATTGCTCATCGAAAATTGCTTGCATCCCTTGATGCCACTCTGACATATCATAATTCCAACCATCTTCACAGTCATTTGTTTTGTGTGCGAAGTGTTCCATTCTAAACTGGCCTTTGTTCTTTAAGACAAGCTCAGAATGGCAGATCGGACAATAGTATGTTTCTTTACTATCTGCAACTCCTGCCCAAACGCGGTTACCTTTTTGGTCAACGGCAAATTCCATTTGCTACTCCTTAGCACTAAATTCGTTTTTATTCTTGCATGTACGCCATTGGCAATCAAGCAGACTGCGATAATTCATTCGCGCCTGCTGTTCCCAGTCTTGTAATCAATAATGATCCCAGGCTGGATGTTGAAGACAAATACGTTGAACGACAGTCCTCGGCCGCCGTCCTCAACAGAATACGCTTCCATTAGAACCCCGCGTGCGACCAGATCGTTTTCAAAGAAGCATGGAGTCACCCTATAGAGCACATGACTCCCGGTATCCAGGATATAATCAATGACCTCGATCTCAAAGGGAAGCATGCCTTCAATGTTCATATACCTGGTCCCAGTGATCAGGTTGAGCTCATTGTCGTTCTCGCCCGACAGCGAGTAAGCTATTAGGTGACAACGGTTATAGAGATACTTGTCCTCGATCAGATCGTCATATCTAACCGTGTGCCACCCCGAAGGCCGGATCATGCCGATTTCCCCGCGTGCTTCCGTCGGCATAGTTTCGCGGCCGAGGCAGGCCATGGCGGGACCGCATCTGCCAAGCCTGTCTAAAGGACTGTATTCCTCGTATGCCGTTGTAGTGATATCTGACTCCTGAAAGAAGGGGATATTGTCGTTGATCTCAACATATACAGCTCCAGAATACTGTGGGATGCTGAAGTCTGTTGCGATAGATGAACCCGTTCCCAGGATAGACGGTTTAGCAATCTGAAGGGAGTGTAGTGCGATTGCAATTCCCAAGAGGACAATGATCGCAATGATGCTTACTTCAATTGGTACAAAAAAACGCTTTAGGTTTCTCTTCTTCTGTCCCCGAGTGTGATTCCCATATCCCGGTTTTTTTCTTCTTGTTCTCATACCACACTAGAAAGGCTCATCTGCTTAGTTCGATAATCAATTAGCACCACTGTCTTCGAGGCCGCAAGCGGTTCTGAGAACGCTTATCATAGCATTCTCATGTTGCCTGTACATGGCTTCCTTCCAGTAAAGGCTTGCTGGCGTGTCTCCATTCTTCTCAGTAAGATCACTCATAATCCGGAGTTTGATGCTGCCTTTCGCTATCATTTCTCTAAATGTACTCTTTTTGGCCTCTGGGGACATGTTGGAAAACTTCGAGTTCACATTTCTCTGGATGATGCATAGATTCCCAAACTGGTCGACTCCGCCTTTCCAACTCTCAAATGTTCCTTCAGAAGGATTCTGGGGGTACCAGTGCTCTACGGAATTCCTGAACTCGAAAACAAACCCATCGTATTTTTTCCGATTTGCATTCCAAAGAAGGAAATCCAGGTAATTGAAAACTATATGTGGAGTATTAACCCCCATTGCAAACGGGCCTTCTTTGCATACTTCAAAGAAGTTCTCTGTCACTGCCTTTTTGGCTATTGCTTCGGTAGCTTCGCCATAGTCAGCCATATCATCCGGTGAAAGCACTGTGTGTTTGTAATCATCCTCTGAAAGCCATATCAAGAGTTGCGTTATCCAATGCATTACTTTAGGAGACGTATATGAAACACGCAGGGCAGATTGCATCATGATATTCGTTTTTGTTCGCCAATCATTTGTGGTATCCCATTCGCGGAACCGTACAAATCGGGAGTTGCGGTAATATGGCTTTTTCCGGGTCTGTTGACCCGAGACATCCAGACTTTTCAGGCTCCATTCGCCATCGGTATTCTCATTCGCATATTCACGCTTAATGATATATTTGTCAAACAAGTATCTCGTCCGGAGCAGGCAAATAATGAAATCTTTGGAAAACTGGGCGCGGTTGTCTGAGATGCATCCTTTGTCAGTAACGCCGTATTTAACCACACGTAAAAAGCAATCAACAAGCTTTTTATCGTCCAATAGCTCGGCGATGATTGGTGAGGTTCCATCCTCGTGCCATATTCCTTTGATGCTGATTAAAACTTTCAAAGTGTGGATTAAGAAATAAGGGAACTCAATAATGCTTTCAAATCGCACCCTAACATCATCATCAATGTAACCATCATCAGAATCGGTCTCAAAATCCACCTTGATAATGTCGGCAATCTTATAGCTGATTCCTTCGAGCGAAGTCGCTTGCATACCAGACCTGTATTCGGCCCAATTACTAGGAGGCATGCTGTTCCATTTGCCGCCAAAAAGGCTTTCTCGAACCGCGTTATTCTTGCTGATAAAGTGCATCTGGACATATCCCGTCATGTCACTGCAGGCATCCCAGATTTTTGCAAAAGCAGCCTTATCCAAATCATCTTGGAGATAACTCATGAGCGTCGCCTTCAGAATATCGTGCTGCTCAAGTTGCTCCCCTCGTGTATTCATTATCTCAAAATACCGATTAAGATCTGTGTTCTCCGGTACCTCGATCCGGTAAAGGACCACTCGCTCAAGCTTTCTCAAAAGATCGGCCTTGTCATAATCAGGCTTGTTCAACTCCTCTATAAGAACACTTAGCCCTCGATGAATGCTCGCTTCTATCCGCTCCATATCAAGCTTGCTTCGATTATCAAGTAGGAGTTCCTTAACATTCCGGAGGGTATAGTTTGACTTGTCTCGGCAGGCAAAAGTCAGGGTGTTCTTGACTTCCAACCCCAAGCAATTCAGAAGTAGATAGAGCGAGGTCAGCCTTTGTTGACCATCTACTACCTCAAACTTGTTTCCTTGCCTTGAAACAATCAATGCCCCTATATAATAATTCGCATCATCAGCGACATCAGAGATATCCTCAATAAGCTGTATAAGCTGCTTATCTTCCCATGCGTAAGCCCGTTGGTAGAGAGGAATCGTATATTCGATATCGGTATCAAACATGTTTTCATCAGGGCCGACGACTCTTAATTCAGTTACTAATTCACGCATTTGGTACCTCAGCCTATTCCGTTGATTTCTTTCAGTTTCTGATATAGCCCATTCCAATTATCGCTCTGAGGAGCATCCCCTTCGCGCTTTACTCTGATCTGCAATCCGGAGATTTCGTTATGCAGTCTGGCAAAGCTAATCTTAGCAAACATCGGGATAGCATTAGTGTATCGGGAATTACTTGAATCTCCAATAGCATATTTGTTGATGCTATCAAAACCCAGATTCTCCATGTCTACACGAACCATGAACGCCCAAGTAAAGAGCTTCTTAACTGACATCTCATCAAAATTATGGAATTTGTCGTAGTAACAAAGCAACGCACAGTAAAAGAGGTTCTTTGTGTATCTAAAGCCTGTTGAATTATTCTTCTCCTCAAGAATAGCTTCAATAGACTCAAATGTGGGGTTGGTGGCGATTTCGGTTTTGACATCTCTGAGAAGATACATGTAATGATCTACCATCTCGAAGAAATCATTCCCCGCAATAAAAGGCTCAGTGATCTGGAAATACGGCATGGCCTTGCTTGCGCGCCGGGCATAGGTATATACCGATGCTTCTCCGATTCCTTTATATGTGTCTATCTCCTTGGCTGTAAATGATCTGCTCTTAATGCCGCGCGACCAATTCCAAATGGGGAACAAGTACAAATCAAATAATTCACGAATCTGGGTAGTATCTTTTGCTTCCCACTTTGTAACAGCATGCTCCATCTCGTAGGGATACTTCTTCATTTCGCGAAGATGGTACGCTTTTAACAAGTCATGTGGATCAAGAGCCTTTCCTCTGGCATTTTGGGAATCGAAAAGCTGGAATGCTTCAGAGACTTTCTCAACAGGTATCACAACTACTTCCAAAATCTCATCTAGGGCTTTGATAAACGCCTGCTTTGTTTCATCACTTTTCAGAGAGAACCACTCTCTGATGAACATATAGTTTGCATGGATATTCCCTTGGGTGACCTTATTCGTAAAATCCTTGTTCAGAATGCTACAGCAAAATCCGGGTTCCAAGTATTGTTTCAGAAGCGTGAGTGAAATGATTCGCTGCTGTCCATCAACCACATCGTATATATCCCTTTCGTTCTTATGAACGATAATGGTTCCAATTCGATATTTGAAACCGGCGCGGAATCGCTCTGAATCGGAGATGGCATTCGTAATATCATTCAGCAGGTCCTCAATATTCTGTACTGACCACTTATACGGACGCTGATAATCCGGAATATCCAGTTCCATCTTCAATAGTTTGTTTATACTTATAATGTCTGCCATTCTGTCAAATCCTTTTATGGTTATTCAAGCCACCTGCTTTACCGAAGATTTGAACTATGCGACTTCTTGGTTATCTGTCCAAAGCTCGCATTGAGCAAGAACAGTTTGCACCGCATCATCCATCCCTTCAGGTGGATATTTGTACTTTTTCAGGAGCTTCTTAACCATCATTCGCATTTTGGCTCTGGCATCATCGCGTCTCTCCCAATCAATTGTTCTGTTCTTCCTGAGAGTGTCAGTCAATTCTTTGGTGAGCGCAACAAGCTCTTCGTTTTTATAGAAATCCTTGATCGCTTCGGGTCTAGTCAGTGCATCATAAAACGCCAATTCGTCTTCCGATAGCCCCAGGTCATCGCCCTCTTGTTTTGCTTTCTGAATTTGAGCCGCAATATTCAGTAGTTCCTGAATGACCTGTTCATTATCGATCATCCCGTTGATGTAGCTATTCATCACTCGTTGCAGGATTTGACTGAATTCTTCTGATTTTACTAGATTGCTCCTTTTGTACAGCGCCACTTGCTCTGCCAGCAGCTTCCTCAGCATTTCGACCGCGATGTTCTTCTGTTTCATCTTCGAAATCTCATCCAGCAGTTTGGGATCAAAAATGGAAAAATCCTCTTTAACGTCAGAGAACAGATTGATTACTCCTTCGCTCTTAATTGCTTGTTTCAAAAGCTCGTTGACTCTCTCGTTAATCTCTTTGAGGGAAAGCTTATGTTTTCCACCTTGGCTCATCAACCGCAGCAGTATAACACGATTCGCTTCGAAGAAAGCTGCCTCCAGTCGCTCTTCAATAGAAGCCAGAGCAGAACAAAGGGATAGGGACTGTTTCAGCAAGTAAGCTTCTTTGATGAACGCTTTCCTATCCTCCTCCTTTTTCCCCAAAATGAAGTTTACAGCCCCGCTGATTGCCTGTGATCGCGCAAGATCTGATGTGCCGAAAAATGCCGAATAGTCATATCCAAATAGCATTCCTTGGCAGACTTCGAGTTTTTCTCGGAACTTGGTATACGCAATTTTGGCAACATCCATCTGTCCAAAATTGGTTTGGTCTCGGGCAGTGTAGTCTCTCATGGCCTGTTTCAGGGCTGCAGCGATGCCTATGTAATCAACAACCAGGCCGCCTTCTTTGTCTTCAAAAACGCGGTTAACGCGGGCAATGGCTTGCATAAGATTATGCCCGATCATTGGCTTGAAAACATACATCGTTGCCAGAGAAGGAACGTCAAAGCCCGTCAGCCACATGTCAACGACAATGGTGATTTTCAGGGGGCTGTCGTTGTCTTTAAACTTTACCGCCAGTTCGTCCTTATGGGCCTTGTTGCCAATAATATCATGCCACTCTTCGGGGTCCTTATTGGAACTGGTCATTACAACTGCGACCTTCTCTGTCCATGCAGGCCGCAATTCCAGAATCTTTTTATAGATCTTCATGGCGATGGGCCTTGAATAAGCGACGATCATCGCCTTTCCTGTCAAAAGATTCTCGCGGTAATTCTCATAATGATCCAAGATGTCTCCGACCAGTGAATCAATGGTCTTGTCGTCCCCAAGTATCGTTTCCATTTGGGCTAGACGCTTTTTGCTGGCTTCAATGACTTCTTCATCTGCGTCTTCAGCCATCAGCGCATACTCTTCGTCAATCTGTTTCAATACTTCGGGATCCAGATGCAACTTAATAACGCGGCTTTCGTAGTACACAGGGCGTGTAGCTCCGTCTGCCACAGCCTGGGTCATGTCATAAATGTCAATATAGTCTCCGAAGACCTCTCGTGTATCACGGTCTTTTTGAGAAATCGGAGTTCCCGTAAAGCCGATATAAGTAGCTCTGGGAAGGCTGTTGCGGATGATCCTTGCGATGCCCTGAACGATCTTTGCGATCTTTTCTCCGACAGCGTTCGTGACCATTTTGACTCTTTCTGTCAGACCATATTGACCACGATGCGCCTCATCCGCCATGACCACGATATTTTTGCGCTCCGACAGGGCCTCATCAGAGACTTCAAATTTCTGCATAGTTGTGAAGAAAATTCCGTTCGCCTGACGGTTCTTCAGTAGCTTCTGCAGATCGCGTCTGCTTTCCGCCTGGAGCGGCGTCTGCCGGAGGAAATCTTTGCATTTGACAAATTGGCTGAAAAGCTGGTTGTCCAGATCGTTGCGATCTGTGATCACAACAATGGTGGGGCTATCCATCACCTCTTGGAGCAAATGCGCATAAAACACCATGGAAAGTGACTTGCCCGATCCCTGCGTATGCCAGAACACACCACCGCGCCCGTCACCACCGATGCCAGATGCTTTTACTGTGGAAGCAACCGCTTTTCGTACAGCGAAATACTGATGATAACCTGCAAGGATTTTGTAGCTCTTGGTTCCTTCGTTGCAGAAGCAGATGAAGTTTTTCAGGATATCAAGAAGACGCTCCTGTTCAAAGATTCCTTCAAAGAAGGTATCGAACTGTGCGTAAGCAGTATTCTCATAGCTGCCGTCTTTCGTTTTCCACTCCATAAAACGGTCCTCACCAGAAGTGATGGTTCCCGCCTTACTGACCGCTTGATCGCTCATGACGCACATGGCGTTGTAGATGAACATGGAGGGGATTTCTTTCATATAGTTGCGAAGCTGAAGATATGCTTCGCTGGCATCCGTCTCTTCCCTAGAAGGGGATTTTAACTCGATGACGACTACAGGCAATCCGTTCAGGAAAACCAATACATCGGGGCGCTTATTGCTGTTTTCAATGAAGGTCCACTGATTGGCAACAATGAAGGAGTTTTTATCCTTATTCTTGTAATCAGCAAGGTAGACGAGTCCTGCCTTGTGCTCGCCCTCGTCGTAATAGCTGACTTGAATGCCATTCTGCAGGTAATCCATGAACACTGCGTTTTTTTGGACCAGTTCGCCATTTTCAAAGTTCCTGAGCTTGTACAGTGCATCAGCAATGGCAGCTTCGGACACATTAGGGTTTAGGCGGCGTATACTGTCTTCCAGCACCTCATCATAAAGGGGACTCGAAAAATCGCGTTCGACATCGGGGCCATACACATGTGTATAGCCCATGTTTTCGAAAATCTCAATGACAGAGTTCTCATAGTCTGCTTCGGTGTATAATCCCGCCATTTAAAGCTCACCCCTTAGAATGGTATCGGTATTTGCAAATGACATGTTCATCGACCACATTGAAAAAGAACTTGGTATTATCCAGTAGAGCATCGATGCTAAACTGAAACTCCTCCTTCAGCGGTTCCAGTTTCACCGAAACTCCGAAGCGAAGCGCCATACCGTTCTCATCCAGCACCGCCAATTCACGAATGAATTCGTTAATTGCTTCAAAATGTGGCATCGTCTTTTCATCAAGAGCATCCCACAACTCAGAGAAGCTATGAGTTTTAGCGATGCTACCTTTTTTCTCGGTTAAACATTCTTTCAGCTTCAGCTCGACCGAATGCCTGCAAAGATAGGCGCATGGGATAAGGTAAAGCGATACGGACGGTACCTGCCTGTTTTCGACGATTCCTCTTTGCAAGTACAGCGCAGAATTTAAGTAATCTAAAGCAAGGGAAGAAAGGATTTCTGCAGAATAAGCAGAATTGTCCTCGAACTCCTTAGCGGCCTTGATATCACGCAGATACTTCATGACGCCTAAGAAGGACAGATCAGGCAGGTCTATATTCGGGAAGATCGTCTTCATCTGGTAGTCATCTGGTATATCATCAAAAACCATGTTATGAAAGCCAAGGAGTTTGCCGTTTTCGTCGTACCTTGCCCGCACTTGAACTCACTTCCCTCATAAACGAGAATTTAGCGGCTTAAAGGTCCAGCTTCGATACATCTAACTCGCCGGACATCAACCGAGGAAGCAGAATGTCCCGTACTGTAGCCAGTTTCTTGGATTCCTCCGTGTTATGCTGCATGGCTCTATACATCGGACCAACAATGCTTTCGAAACGCTTGAGTGTTTCTGCATCCGGGATACTCAGTTCCATTGCATTCAAAATGTCTGTGGTCATGCTGGGAACTGCAGATCCAGCATTTAAGGATGCCAGATCCTTGCTCTTTACGAAATGAAATACGAACTTCGCGACATCGGGGAGCTTCATCTCCGTAAAAAACATAGTATCTACAGACCAGAAGGGCTCGTTGACATACATCACATTGTTGAGTGTTCCTTTTCGAGGAATCAACACAGACTCTTTTTCATAGATTGGGCGTTCAACATAACGCATAACGCCACCTGACCCGTAAACTGGGAACGGACCATCATCGAGCTTCTTATGGTCTTTTCCATATCTCACTGTAATCAGGTCAGAAAGATGACCAAGAGGCCATGCAGGATCAGCATTTGTGATGAAGATATCAGCATAAATGGCCTGTGCCTGCTGAGCTAAATTCTCGTTTATTTCTGTATTAAGCTTTATCTTATCATCGATCGCTTTAAGAACTCCTCCTATCTTTTTTTGAACATCAT